>PVBE012381262.1_pt1 | contig 37813 bp, 36 predicted proteins | sample 1631181 | NCBI WGS metagenome assembly PVBE01 (sample SAMN08397723, study PRJNA350692) | Marine metagenome, whole genome shotgun sequencing project. | isolation source: water | place: Pacific Ocean | collected 2012-04
CCGTGTTTCGCCAGCCGCAACAACCGGGCTGGGTCCTCCCCTTTCGCGACACCACCAGCGGCGCCGAGACCTACGGCGCCGGCCGCTACGTGGAACTGGAGGAGGAGGGCGACGCGCTCGTACTCGACTTCAACTACGCCTACAACCCCTTCTGCGCCTACAGCCCCCACTGGGTTTGCCCTGTCTCACCGGCGGAGAACACGCTGGGCGTTCCAATCGCGGCGGGGGAGAAGACCTACGCCCGGGATTCCAACTAGTTGAAGGCCGGAATCACTTCCGAGGCCCAAGCCTCCAGCGCTTCCCAGTCGAGCGGCGGTCGCACTGCGATTAGCACGCGAGCCATGCCAGCCTCCTCGTAGCGCCCCACCCGTTCGATTGCTTCGTCGGGGGTTCCCAGGATGATGCCCCGGCCCCGTACGAAGTCCGCGCGTTCTCCCCAGGCATCGACGAAGTGGGCCTCAGCCCGTGGTCGATCCGCTTCCGTCGGCGCGAGATGGAATGACAGATTCACGTTGCGCTCGATCGCCGCGGGGTCGCGCCCTTCTCGCTCGCACCACTCGTCGAGGACGCCGCTTAGCCGCGCAACCTCCTGCGGCGAGGTGTAGGGGGAGTTCCATCCGTCGCAGTGCCGGGCGGCGATTCGCAACGTGCGCTTCTCTCCGTTCCCGCCCACCCAGATTCGTGGGTTCGCTTGCAGCGGCTTCGGCTCGCAGGTGGCTGCTTCTAACTGAAAGTGCTCGCCTTGGTAGGTGGCCTCCGGCATCGTCATCAACATCCGGATCACTTGGATGCCCTCTTCGAGGATGTCGAGCCGCTTTCCGATTCCATCGAAGGGGATGCCGTATCCGCGATATTCCTCCTCGTGCCAACCGGCGCCGACACCGATCTCCAGGCGCCCATCGGACAAGTGATCAATGGCCGCAAGCGCCTTCGCCAAGACGGCGGGGTGCCGGTAGTTCATGCCCAGCACCAACTGCCCCAGGCGTACATGCTGGGTGTCGCAGGCCAACGCCGCGAGGCAGGCGAGACACTCCAGATAGCCGCCGCGTTTCTCGGTCTGCGGCGACTCGATGAAGTGATCCGAGACGTCGATCCAGTCGAATCCGGCGGTGTCGGCCCAGCGCCAGAGCTTGCGCAGCTCCGGCATCTCGATGTTCTGTTGGATCAGATGCAGCCCGAACTTCATGGCGCAGCCCGTCTCGTTGGGACCTTGCGTATCCCTATTCCAGGTCCATTGCTATGCCCGGCCATCTCTATGCCAGGCAGCGCAACGGTTGCCCGCCGTTGTACTCGATCATCCCGGCGAAGGCGGTCTGGACATCGATGGCCGCGCCGCGCTCCTCGCCACGCAACTCCGAATAGGCGCGATGCAGGTTGCCGACGATCCGCTCGGAATCGTGCCACTCGGTGAACACACCCAGGTCGGTGTCGCGGGCCACGTCCAGCGGATCGGCACCGGCGTCGAAGCCCGCCTTGGCTGTATCCCGGATGAACTCCAGGTACGACTTCACCGCGTCGATCGACTCCGGGCCGCAGACCGGCCCGTGTCCCGGCACGATCGTCTCCGCGCCTAGCCCGCGCAGCCGTTCCAGCGCGTCCAGCCATCCGCCGATCGACCCGGCCAGCGCGAACGGGGTGCCGTTGTTGAAGATCAGGTCGCCGGCGATCAGCACCTTGCGCTCGGGAAGCCACACCGCCACATCGGTCATGGTGTGCGCGGGCGATACGTAGATGAGCTGCAACTCCAGGTCGTCGACGTAGAGCTGCAACTCATCGTCGAACGTGATCGACGGCGATTCCACCTCGATGTCTCCCCAATCGACCGAGGGGAAAATGCCCTGCGCTCCGTGTACGGCCCCCTCGCGTCCGGCCTCGATCTCCTCGCGGCAACGCGTGTGACCGACAATCGCTGCTTCCGGCCGGAACACGAAGTTCCCGAAGGTGTGGTCGAGATGCGCGTGTGTGTTGATCAGCGTTCCCACCGGATTGGCCGAGGTTTGCGCGATGGCCGCTTTGAAATCCCGCGACCGGCGCTCCGTTGCACAAGCGTCGATGGCTGTGACGCTGGTGGACCCGACCACGAAGGCGGGGTTGTTGAGGCACCAGCTGCCATCGAGCTGGACGTAGGCGAAGACGCCGGGACTCACCTCTTCCACCGTGGGTGGGGGCAGCACCGCGTCCGCGGGAATGTGCTCGTTAGACATCGAATCGTTGTCCTTCCACGATGCGGGTCACTTCGTCGCGCAGCAGGATACCCTGAGCGGGCGTGACTCGCTTCCGTGACGAGAGGACTCCGCGCCATCGAGACCTATGGCCAACTCTGCACCGAGTACTACGACATCGACAAACCGGCCGCGCCACCGGATGCCCTGGCCTTCTACCTCGATCACGCCAAACGAGCCGGGGGGACGGTCCTTGAGCCGATGTGCGGCACGGGGCGCTTCCTGGTCCCGATGCGCGAGGCGGGCATCGACATCGACGGCGTCGATGCCTCTCCCCAGATGTTGCGGGCCTGTCGGGCGAAGTGCGCTGAGCCGGGTCTCGAGGTTGATCTGCGCGAGGGACTGATCGAAGACCTCAGCCCCGAGCGTGGCTACGCCCACGCCCTCATTCCCGCAGGCTCCTTCAGCCTGCTCAGCGCTGAGAGTGCCCGCGCGGCCCTGAACCGGCTGCACGAGTGTCTCTTGCCGGGAGCTAGCCTGCTCATCGATGTCATGACCGGCGTGCAGTACCGCCCCGGGCCGTCGCGCTGGATCGGATCCTGGGTCGAGCGCTCGGACGGCGCGCGCATCGTCCTCTCGCTCCTGCTTCGCTATGACCCGGAGACGCGGAGCAGCACGATGCTGAACAAGTACGAGCTCTTCAGCGGCGGTCAACTCATCCGGACGGAGCTGGAAGAGCTGCCCCAGCAGTTCTACACCTTGGCGGAATTCACCGGCCTGGCGATGACGACGGGCTTCGAGGTGGACGAAGTGATCGAAGACTTCAGCGGCGCTCCGGCGACAGATGCCGCCGTCTCTCTGCAAGTTCTCTGTCGCCGCGCGTAGTTCGCCGAGGTCGCGAATGCCAACGCTGATCCGACGGCTCAGCACACGGAGTTGATATGACCGAAGCCGACAAAGCCCTCCAAGCGTATTGGCGCGACCGCCAGGCGGGGCCATTCGACCTGTTGCTGGGTCAAGAACCGGTATCTCGCGAGACCGGCCACGCCATCAGCCAGTTGGAGGTGGCCGAACGGCACCACAATCCGCACGGCGGCGTCCACGGCGGCGTCATTGCCACGCTGGTCGATTCCACGATGGGCATGGCCGCTGGCTCGGTCCTAGACGATTCCGAGACCGTCGCGCCCCTTGAGCTGAAGACCAACTACCTGCGCCCCGTCAGCGGCGGCGTTCTCCGCGCCGAGGCGAAAGTGATCTCGCAGGGGCGACGCACGATCGTCACGACCTGCGATGTCACCCTCAACGATGCCAGCAACCACGACACCAGCGTCTCGGCTAGGCTCATCGCGCACGCCAGCGCGACGTGGATGCGGATCGAGCGGCCTGGCCCCACCTGAATGTCGATCGACGAAGGAGACCGATGATGGCACTGCCCCGTGAACTCGCTTTGACCGACGATCAGCTTGACGAACTCATGGGCTCCATGTGGAACATGCGGATCGCGACGCTGGGACCGGGTACCCGCATCAACCTGACGCCCATGTGGTTCGGTTGGGCGGGCGGCAAGATCTATTTCTATGGGCGGGGCCAGAAGATTGTGAATCTGCGTCGCAGCCCGGACTGCTCGGTGATGGTGGACCGAAACGAGAAGTTCCCCGAACTGCAAGGCGCCATGTTCCAGGGGCGCGCCCAGGTGCTGGAGAGCAAGGAGGACGAAGACGCCGATCCGGATCTCGCGGAGATCCGACGGCAGATGGGCGCCAAGTACTCCGACGGCCACCCCGAGCGAGACGATGAGACCCCGCCGCTCAACACCTCCACCGCGGGCGGACGCAGTCGACGCTGGGTGGTCGTCACGCCCGACCGCCAGGTCACCTGGGACAACTTCAAGCTGAGTCAGCTCCAGCGCTGAACGACACGACTTCAGCGATCGGGGACCGGTAGGGGGCGCTGTTTCCATTGGCGCGGCAGACGTCTCTCCTCGCGGCGCATCGCGATAGCAGGCTGACGGGCACGCCGCCCGAAGCGCTCGTCGTTCTCTCTGCGATCTCGCTCTATGCCGGCGCGGCCGTCGCCGTCTCTCTCTTCGATTACCTCCAGCCGCAGTCGGTCGCTTGGATACGCGTCGCGGGGGCAGCCTTGGTGCTCCTCGCTTGGCGTCGACCCTGGCGCGTTTCGTGGACGCGGGAGCGCCTGCTCTGGGCGGCGGCCTTCGGCGCGACACTCGCGGTCATGAACTTGATGTTCTATCTCGCCGTGGAGCATCTACATCTGGGCACCGCCGTCGCCATCGAGTTCCTGGGGCCGATCAGCGTCGCGGTCTTCTTCTCGCGCTCACAGCGCAACGCCTTGGCGCTTGCCGTCGCGATCGCGGGAGTGGCCTTGCTCAGTGAAGTCAGCGCCTCCGGTCAACTCGAGGGCGTCGGGTTCGCGCTCGTCGCCGCGACCCTCTGGGCGGGCTACATCCTGCTAGGGTCCCGCGTCGCGACGCAGGGCGCCGCGCTGGATGGCCTCGGTCTCGGCATGTGCGTGGGCGCGATCGTGATTGCCCCGGCCGGTTTGCCTTGGATCGAGCCGGTCATCGACCGACCTTGGCTGATCGCCGCCGGTGTGGCCGTTGGCCTGCTCTCCAACGTCGTCCCCTATGGCCTCGACCAAGTTGCTTTCCGGCGGGTGCCGCCGGGCCGCTTCGCCTTGCTGCTGGCGCTGCTTCCGGCGACGGCAACCCTCGCCGGGTTCATCGCACTGGGACAGGTTCCGTCCGGCGCTGAAGCGGCGGGAATCGCCCTCGTCATTGGCGCTATCGCGATCAGAGATCGGGCTGGCGAGCGGGTGGTCGCCTGACCTCCGCGGTCGAGGGACTACGAGTTCGCCTGCCAGCGCACTCCAAACAGCCGCACCGGTTCCTCGAATCCCTTCAGTGGTGCGGGTCCGCGATCGTCGAAGAGATAGTCCTTACCCGCGACTAGCCCCCGCCCCAGGTCCGACACCAGGATCTCGCCGCCGTCCGCTTGCCCCATGATGCGAGCTGCACGGATGACCGCCGTGCCGTAGAGGTCGTCGTCTTCTGCGATTGGCTCCCCGGCGTTGATTCCCACGCGAATCCGGATCGGCGTCTCCGAAGCCCCGAAGTGATCGGTCATCGCGCGCTGCATTGCAATTGCGGCATCCGGTGCCCCCGACGCGGAAGCGAACGAGGCCATGAAGCCGTCGCCCATGGTCTTGATCTCGGTGCCGCCGTGGACCGCTAATGCGTCGCGGGTGACCCCCTCGTGTTGGCGTAGGAGATCGCGTGCCCAGGCGTCTCCGAAGCGGTCGGTAAGATCCGTCGACCCTTCGACGTCGGTGAACACGATGGTCTGCACCAACCCTGGCTGCGCGGCGGACGAAGTCGGCACCAACCTTAGTTGGGCGGCGGACGAAGCCTGCACCAGCTCTGGCCGTAGGGCGGAGGGGGATGCTGTTCCCGTGGGCACAAATGACGTGATCGCTTCGAGAGCATCCGACTCATGACCCATGAGCACGGACGCATCTCCGGGGAACGAACGGAGCTGACTCCCCTCGATGCCCGCGGCCAGAGCCCGGCTCAGCCCGGCGTCGCCCCACAGCGCCTCGCCGCGGTACATCACCAAGGTCGGTGCCTGGACGGAGGCGAGTACCCGGGTGAGATCGACAGACATCGTTGGAGCGAGGGCGCGGGGAATCGTCTCCCAGTCGGCCGAGTTCCGCAGAACTTCAGCGATATTAGCGCCCACCGCAGTATTCGACCATCCCGCCGAGGCTTGGCCGATCGCCAGCGCCCACGTATCGAAGTCAGTGTTCCGGATCTGCGTGATCGCGGAGACCTTCTGCAGCTTATAGAGATCCGCACCCACCGCGTAGGTGTTCCAAAGGAGGAGGTGCTGACTCGTTCTGGATGCGCGGCCGCGTACGAGATGGCAACCGGACCGCCGTGCACGCTGCCCAAGAGGGCGAACGTCTCAATCTCCAGCCGGTCCACGACCGCCGCCAGGTCGCGTGTGTACGCCTCGATCGAGAATTCGTCGGGCTCCCGATCCGAAAGGCCGAACCCCCGCGGATCGAATCGCACCAGCCGGTAGCGCTCTGCTAAGCGCGTGTCCCAGTCCCCCACCGGGCCCTGCGCCGCCAGCTCAAGGTGTGCGCCGGGAAACGGTGACACCACCACCAGGGGCGGACCTTCGCCCAGGGTCTAGAAGGCGATGTTGACGCCGTCATCGGTGCGGGCGTACTGGATCGGCGGAAATTGCATCAGAGAATGCTACCTGTTCCGGCCTCTGGGACGGCTCGCGAGATGGTGGCTTATCGTGCCTGCCACTTCGGGTCCCGCTTCTCCGCGAACGCCCGCGGCCCCTCCTTGGCATCCTCCGAGTTCAGCACCGACCGGTTCACCCACTCCCCGACCCGGTACGACTCATCGATCTGCAACTGGCGCCACTGCTGCCCCATGAACTTCGATCCCTCCACGGCGAGTGGCGCGTTCGCGCCGATCATCTCGGCGATCTCCACGGCGCGGGGCATTAGGGTATCCGGCTCCAGGACCTCTCGCACCAACCCCATGCGCAGCGCATCGTCCGGCTGCACACGGTCAGCCGTCAGCATCAGATACATCGCGTCGCCGAAGGGCACGAGCCGAGCCAGGTGATGGATGGCGTAGCCGGGCAGGATCCCGCGCTTCACTTCGAACAATCCGAAGTAGGCCTCGGTCGAGCAGATCCGGATGTCGCAGTCCAGGGCGCGTTCGAGCCCACCGGCCAGACAGAGCCCGTTCACCGCGGCGATGATCGGCTTCGGGCAGCGCGAGAAGGGCATCGACCCATTGAGGTCATAGCCCTTGGGATAGGGCGCATCTCCTCGGGCCTGATTGCGCTCGTTCATCTCCTTCAGGTCGGCCCCGGCGCTGAAAGCGCGACCGGTGCCGGTGACCACACCCGCGCGCATCTCCGGGTCGGCGGTGAAGTCGGCCAAGGCCTCCTGCAGCTCCGGCATCATCGAGCCGCCCAGCGCGTTGAGGCGCTCGGGGCGGTTCATGGTGAACACGGCGTGGTGCTCGTGCTTGTCGTACAGCAGGTCCGGCATCGGCCTCTCCAATCAGAGAATCAGTCGATCAGGCAATCCGCGAGTGGGCGCACAGTCTCGCACGACTCGATGGTCTTCCGGAATCCGGGGAACGCTTCTGGGACGGTGCCGCGCGGTGCTAGTACCCCACGCGTTGCCGGGACCGGGCGTCGAAAAGCATGATCGCCAGCGCCAGCGCGGCGCAGCCGATTGCCACGCCGATGAGGGAGTGTTCCCAGGCTGAGCCGATGTCGTCGGTCTGGCTGATCGGGATCAGGAGTGCGCCCATCATCAGCGCCAGCCAAATCTGCAGCCAATGCCGCACGTACTGCGCCAGGAACTGCACCGCCAACCCCGCGACGATCGCCGCGTTGACGACGATGAGGAGATGGACATCCTCCAGCCGGCTCCAGCCACCGCGCTGCTCCCCGGTCAGCTCGTTGACCACTGCAGAGTCGCCACCACGAATCGCCAGGAACGCGGCGATGAAGGCGAACGCCACGAACCCACCGACCAGCGGTTTGAACGTCCGAGCTCCCTGCCAGGCGAAGCCGATCGTCTTGAAGGCCGGATGCTCCCGGCGGGAATGCTCGTAGCCCTGGAATCCGCTCTCGTCAGCCATATCCCCGACTCCGCTAGTTGATCGACACTGTCTGACCGCCGTCTACGTTAATGCATGCGCCCGTCACCCACGAGGCCCGCGGCGACGCGAGGAAGGCCACCAGGTTGGCGACCTCTTCGGGCTTCCCGAAGCGACCGAATGCGATTCCATCCAGGACCGTTCGCTGGATCGTGTCGGGGTCGTCGTCGTAGCGGGTCTGCCACTTGCTGCCGGGCCAGGCGATGGAACCCGGGGCAATGGCGTTGACGCGGATGTTGTCGCTCGCCAGTTGCAGCGCGAGTGCCTTGGCGTGGCTGTGGATGGCGGACTTCATCGTCTGGTATCCCGGCGCGCCGCCCGCTTCGCGTCCGTAGATCGATCCGACGTGGATGATCACCCCCGCGTCGCCGCCTCCGGCGGTCTCTTTCAGATGCGGCAGTGCCGCGTTCGTCGCCCGAATCGCCGCGAGCAGGTTCAGCTCGAACATCTGCTGCCAAACCTCGTCCTCCTCGCCGCGGAATGAAGCGCCCATGTTGTTAATCAAAATGTCGACCCGGCCAAGCTCTCGGGCTGCTGAGTCGACCATCTTGCGAACATCGTCGCCGTCACCCATGTCCGTATTGAACGCCAGCGCCTTACCGGGACCGGCGGCATCGATTTCGACCCGCGCTGTTTCCAGCACATCGGGTCGACGCGCACAGATCGCCACGTTCGCGCCTTCCGCGGCGAGGGCGATCCCGCAGTACTTGCCGATGCCTTCCGAGGCACCGGTAATCAGCGCTGCTTTCCCGGCGAGACCGAGATCCATGGCGTGCCCTTCGCTTCGGTTCCCTGTGATTCCATGCCCCAAACAAGGGGTCAGAGGCGGCTGCAGCGGGAGGCTAGCAGCCCACCGCGATACAATCGCGCACGATGCCTGCCTACGATGCCCTCCATCCTCCCGGGCTTCGGCCACGATTGCGGACCGCGCGACTGCGTGTGGCGCAGGTCGGATCCTTCCTTTCTGCTGTTGTCGGTGAGCGACTTCCCGGCGGCGCTGCGCTCCAACTCGACGGCGAGATCCGGCTGCATGGCCCCCAGGCCTCGATCGAGATTCTGCGGGACGGCTCCGGGGTGCCCCACTGCTTCGCTCAGAACTCGGACGACGCGTTCTTCGCCTTGGGCTTCGTCCATGGCCAAGACCGGGCTTGGCAGATGGATTTCTATCGCCGCGCGACCTCCGGGCGGATGTCAGAGATCACCGGACCCAAAGGCTTGCCGACGGACCGCCTCATGCGTCACGTGGGGATCCATCGTGCGGCGGAGAAAGCCTGGGATGCGATGGCCCCCGCCATTCGCGACCGGTTCATCCCCTACGTGGACGGGGTGAACGCGGCTCTCGAGAGCAGCCCTCGTCCGCTGGAAATGCGCATTCTCAACTACCGCCCTGAACCTTGGCGCGGTCAAGATTCCGTCCTCTGGGCCAAGATGCTCTCCTTCATGTTGACCCCCGCTTGGGAGGCGCAGATCCTTCGCGCTCAGCTGATTGAGGTGGCAGGCCTCGATGCGGTCCGCTCTATCGATCCGGGCTATGCGTCCGACGCGGCGGTCCATAACCCGCCTGGAGCGCCCTACGGCGCCCTGACAGCGGATCTGACCGAGGCGTACCAAGGAATCGTGCGGGAGGCGCTGTTCGGAGGCCCCGGGGTCGGGAGTAACAATTGGGCAGTTGCGCCCAGGAAGACGGATACGGGACGGGCATTGTTGGCCTGCGACCCACATCTCAACCCCGTGGCCCCGGCCAACGGCTACATGGCGCACCTGGAGTGCCCGGAGTTCACGGTCTCCGGCGCCAGCGTCCCGGGACTCCCCGGCGTCATCTGGGGCTTCAATCGACACATCGCCTGGGGGCCCACCGCCGGGCTCGCGTCCGTCCAGGATGTCGTCGTCGAGGACTTCGACACGGAGCTCGACGGGGGCGAATCCCGCCGCTATCGCACCCCCAACGGCAGCGCCGAGGCCGAGGTTGTCGAAGAGACCATCGCCGTACGCGGACATCCGTCAGAGACGCATACCGTCCGGATCACGCGCAACGGCCCCGTCATCTCTCCCCAGATCCCCGGCGTCCGGCAGGCGCTGGCGCTGCGCTCCCCGATCCTCGATCCGGTGACCAGCGGCGCTGGCCTGATTGGCCTGCTCACCGCGTCCAACATCGACGAGTTTCGACAAGCCATCGCCGGCTTCGAGGACTACAACCTCGCCTTCGGCTACGCCGACAGCGAAGGACACATTGGCGTCCAAACCAGTGGTCGCATTCCCAGACGCGATCCTGGGGCGGCTTGGCTGCCGCTGCCTGGATGGGATCCGGCATACGAGCGGGACCCGGACTCCCCGGACGCCGGCCTGCTCCCCTTTGACGCGTTGCCCCATGTCTTCGATCCTCCCGGCGGTATTGCCTGGAGTGCCAACAACGCCCCGGCCCCCATCGACACCATCCCATTCGCGGGGGAATTCCTGGATGGCTATCGTGCCCGCCGCATCGGCGAAGAGGTTGCGGCCACGCTTCCCCACGGCGTCAAGGCGGCCCGCCGCCTGCAGATCGACCGCCGATCCATCCCCATGGCGCAGCTCGCTGCCTTCCTGTGCGTGGTCGAGCCGGCTGACGATCGCGATCGGGGACTGCTTGAGGAGGTGGCGGCCTGGGACGGCGTCATGTCCCCGGATTCGGTCCCCGCGGCGGTCGTCGCCGCGACGTTCGCGCGCCTCTTCGATCAGATCCTGAGAGCCAAGCTGGGCGAGGGCGTCGAAATCTATTTCCAGGACGTTCATGCCATCCCCAACCTCAACATGATCGCCGCCCGGGGCGCCTCGCTGGTGATGGGCTTGCTCGAATCGGAACCGCCCGACTGGTTCGGAGCCACGACCGATGGCGCGAATGGACACGAAGTTTGGACCGCGGCGCTCGCGCGTGCCTTCCGGGACGGCGTCCACCTCTTCCGCGACCGCCTGGGCCGCGACACCCGTCGCTGGACTTGGGGCCGCTGTCACCAGGTCACCCTCCAGCACGGCCTCCACGACGAGCCGGCCACGGCGAGGCTCCTTGATTTGGGGCCATACCCGTTCGGAGGCGATGCCAACACGGTCTTCCAGGCCGGCACGGTCAGCACGGACCCGTTCGTGCCCGTCAGCGCGATTCCTGCCCTGCGCCTCATCATCGATATGACCGATCCACCCACTGCCGAGTTCGCTCTGGCCGGGGGGCAGAGCGAGCGCCTTCGCAGCGTTCACCATCACGATCTGGTGGACGACTGGCGGCACGGTCGAACCCGACCGCTGCTGACGGAGCGTGCGGCAGTGGAGGCGGCGGCGATCCACACCTTGAAATTGGTCCCGGACTGACGGTCCCGGGTTGACGGACCCAGCCTGATCAGGTCCCGGTGTGGTGAGGGACTAGCCCGGGAGCCCCAGGTGCCGGGACAGCCGCTTGATCTCATCCGCGACGAGATCGGGCCGCTCCATCGGGATGAAGTGATTGCAGGCCGCGATCGGGATATCCTCGCCTTTCGGGATCGCGGACGCTGTTCGCGGACTCGTCGTCGACGGCAGACCGTGTGTCATCAAGCCTCGCATCACTGAGACGGGGCCGCCGAGGCGGGCGAGCGCGGGCCAGGGGTTGGTGTCCAGCGAGTGTGAGAACGTCGCGGCCTCCGCGAACGGCGGGCACGCGAGGCGCATCCCCTCCCCCTCGTGTGGGAGCAATCCGTACTCGCAGTAGTCCCGGAGAACTCCTTTGTCCCAGGTGTCAAAGGGGACTCTCTTTCGTAACGATTCAAACATGACGGTGGGCGACTCCCAGGTGGGCCGTCGCCGTCGCGCGCCTTCGGCGATGTCGGGTCGGCTCTCGTTCGCCGTGTCTGCGCCCGGACGGATCCTCGGGCGCTTCGCCGGGTCCTGCCCATCCATGATCGAGGCATCCACCAACACCAGCGCCTGGAATCGATAGTCCTTCTGAGTCCGCGCCGCGGCTCCGGCGATCACGAACCCCCCCATCGAATGTCCCACGCCCAACGCCGCCTTCAGATCGAGTGCGTCCGCCACCGCCGCCGTGTCCGCGACGTGCTCGCTCCAGAGATAGTCGATCTCGTCGGGCGGCGCCTCACTGCGCCCGTGGCCGCGCAGGTCCAAGGCCACACAGCGCCAGGACGCCGGGAGCAGGCGAATCACCGCGTCCCACAGTCGTGCGTGGAAGCCAGTGGCATGCGTCAAGAGCACCGTCACCCGGGGCGGAGATGGCTCCGACGGCCAGTCCCAGTAGTGCAGACGAATTCCCCGCACATCGATGGTCTGAGATATCGGTTCGGCTCGCTGCTTGCTCATGCGGGTTACGCTAGCTCAGGTCCCTGGCTCGAAACACGACGACCAGACCGGAGATCCGCGTTGACGGGGCCCGCGGTCGCTTTCTACGCTCGCGGCCTGGGATGTCCAATCGCTTCGTGGAGGCCTGCCCGATGCCCAGCGCACTTGAGATCGACGGCCCGATTGCCAGCATCACCCTGGATGGACCGCTCGATGCCGAACGCGTCGCCGAACTCTCCGGCTTCTGCGATCACATCGCTGAGGACGACAGCGTACGAGTCTGCACTTTGATGGGCGCCCCTGAGACGTGGGCGGGCTGGAGCCAGGACGCCTTGGCGGCCGCGGAGGAGTTGGGTTTGATTGGCGATCCGTTTGCTGCCGTCGCGACCCTGCCCCAGGTGACCATCGCCGTGCTCGACGCCGAAATCCGGGATGCGGGGCTGGAGCTGGCGCTCTGCGCGGACCTGCGCCTCGCGGCCTCCGCCGCCACGCTGGGAATGCCCAATGCGGGACAGAGCCTGCCGATCGCGGGGGGGCTCCAGCGCCTTTCCCGCGCCGTGGGACGCGTGCACGCCCTGGAACTGGTCCTCACTGGCGACGCGATGGATGCCGCCACCGCCAAGTCATGGGGCCTCGTCAGCGAAGTCAGCGATGATGCCCGGGGTGAGGCAAGGAATGTGGCAGCTCGCCTCGCCCAGCGTGGTCCCATCGCCACCCGCTTCGCGAAGGAGGCGGTCCGCCGAGGGCTGGAGATGCCCCTCGATCAGGCCCTCCGCTACGAAACGGACCTCACCGTCCTTCTGCAAACCACGGAAGATCGAGCCGAGGGGGTGCAGGCTTTCGTGGAGAAACGGGCCCCCAACTTCGAAGGGCGTTGACCCGGGTGGTTCCGCCCAGGCCTCGGATAAGCGAAGATTCCTGCCAAAGCTCGTTCGCTGCCCGACCACCGGAGCGGCGGAGGGCCGCCGAGCGAGACCACTACGGCGGCGATGCATCAGAGGAGGCGACCAGCATGCGTGTCATTCTGGATGAGATGGAATCCCAGTCATTCATGGCGCTGATCACGTCCCAAGTGATCGACCAAGTGGAGCTCAGCGAAGACGCCGTCAAGACCATCCGGGATTGGCGACTGCATCTCGAGGAAGGATCCGATGATCTCGGCTCCTTCGCCGAAGGTTTGAACGAAGCGCTCGGCAATAAGATCGACGACGAAACCCGCAAGGTCATTCGCCGCCGCGACTACTACCGCAGCTAAGCCCCCAGAATCGAAAAGAGCCTCCGCCATGGTCAAAATCCAACTCGATCTCGAAGAGTCGTGGGAACTGCTGTCCTTCGTCGTCAACGACATGCTCAAGGAAGTCGAACTCGACAAATCAGACAAAGCCAGCATTCGACGCTGGAAGTCGAAGGAGATGCGCACGGGCAGCGAAGAGATGAAGGCGTTGCATGAGAAGTTGAACGCGGACCTCGCTCGCCTCTGGGAGGTCCGTAAGAAGAGCGACATCCGCGCTTCGGACTATCGATAAGCCTTCGCGCACGAATCCGTTGGTCCCAAGCCGGCTGCGCGCGGCCGAAGGTCACGGCCCATGGAACTAGTTCGATACGAGAAGACCGCTCCGGGCGTTGCATCGATCACCCTGAACCGCCCAGATGCGCTCAACGCCATCAACATGGCGATGCGCGACGAACTTTGGACCTACCTCCAAGCCGCCGCCTTGGATCCCGAGGTCCGCGTTCTCTGCTTCTACGGTGCGGGACGCGCATTCTCAGCCGGGGCGGATATCACGGAGTTCGGCACCGCTCCCTCCTTCATCGAATCGCGACGCGCGCGTCATGACCGCGACCTGTGGGCGCTGCTGGAGGCCTTGCCTGTCGTCACCATCGCCGCGTTGCACGGCTTCTGCTTTGGCGCCGGCATTGAGTTACCGCTCTACTGTGACTTCCGCATCGCCGCCGACGACGCGCTGATCGCTCTGCCCGAAGTCACGTTGGGCTATATCCCCTCGGCCGGCGGGACGCAGATGATGCCGCGCATCGTACCGCCGGGCGTCGGCTTAGGTCTGGTCCTCTCTGGCGATCGCATAGACGCGACACAGTCCCTGGAGTGGGGGCTGGTGAACGGCGTCGTGGCTGCGGATGAGCTGGATGCGACTGTGCGCGATCTGGCCGACCGACTCGCCTCCCGGAACGGAGAATCACTCGCGGCCGCCAAACGCGCGCTGCGGCAGGGCTTGGATCTCAGTCTGGATGCGGCCATCGCCCGTGATACCGTTTCCGCTCTGCGCCAACGCCGGGCATCTCTCTGAGCCCTGACTTTGAGGCAGCCGGGTTAGGCGTCGACCAACACTAGACAGAGCGGCTTCTAGCCCTTAGACCAAATAGCTGGTTGAGGTCACGCATCTCGGTCTGGGCGCGCCCTATGCGGCCATGCCCCCGACGGCCCGCAATTGTCTGGCCGGCGTCGATAGAGGCGAGATGCGTGTCCATCAGTGCGCTGATTCAGTGCTTGCCGGAAGGATCACTCATGAACACTGCTGAATTCCTCGACATTTCCGCCGCCGTCGTGCCCGAGCGTGCCGCGCTCGTCACTGATGGCGCTGCGAAGAGCTTCATGGAGGTGCAGGCCGAGGTCACCAAGATGGCGAATGCTCTGCAGGGACTCGGCATCGCCAAGGGCGATCACGTCGGCGTCATGGCCGTCAACTCCTCCGAGTACGTGATCCTCTACTACGCCTGTGCCAAGCTCGGCGCCACCTTCGTCCCGCTCAACTATCGGGCCAAGGAGGAGGAGTTGACCTACATGGTCAACACCGCAGAGATCAAGGTGCTCTTCATCTCGGACCGCTACCAGGGTCTGCTGGCCAAGATCGGCCCGGGCCTGACGTCCGTCGAACATTTGGTTGCCCTGGAGACCGCGAGCGGCGATCAGAAACACTACGACGAGGTCCTCGCCTCCGGCAGCGACGACTTCGTCTACACCGAGGTCGACGACGACGACGCCACCCTCATCATCTACACGTCCGGCACGACCGCCATGCCGAAGGGTGTCGTGGTTACCTACGGCGATCTCACGGTGTATGTGACGAACACCATGTCTCCCGCCGACCCCGAGGCGGAGCACAGCAAGACGTTGCTCAGTGTGCCGCTCTTCCACATCGCCGGCGCCACCGCGATGATCTCCGCGATCTGGGGCGGTCGCACCCTCGTCGTCCTGCCTCAGTTCTCCCCGGAGGACTGGATGAACGCGGTTGAGACGCAGGGCGTCACCCACAGCATGGTGGTTCCCACCATGCTCAAGCGGGTCATGGATCACTCCGATTTCCACAAGTTCAGTGGCGACAGCCTCAAGCTCATTGCCTACGGCGCCACCCCCATGCCCTACGAGGTCGTTCGCCAAGCCATCGATGTGTTCGACTGCGACCTGATGAACGCCTATGGCCAGACCGAGTCGACATCGTCGATCACCTTCCTCGGTCCCGACGACCACCGCTTGGAGGGCAGCGCGGAAGAGATCGAGATGAAGGAACGCCGGCTCCGGTCCGTCGGCCGCATCATGGACGACGTCGATGTCGCCATTCAGGCGCCCGACGGCGCCATCCTCGCTAGCGGGGATGAGGGCGAGATCTGTGTCATGAGTGCCCGCACGATGAAGGGCTACTACAAGCAGGAAGACGCGACGGCCGAAGCCATCCGCGATGGCTGGCTGCATACCGGTGACGTGGGCTTCATTGACGGCGACGGCTATCTCTTTATCACCGGGCGGACCAAGGACCTCATCATTCGTGGCGGCGAGAACATTGCGCCAGGAGAGATCGAGCAGATCCTAGAAGACCATCCCAAGATCGAAGAGGCGGCGGTGATTGGGGTCGAGGACAACGAATGGGGCGAGACGGTGAAGGCCGTCATTGTGCCCAAGCACGCCGCCTCGATCACCCTGGACGATGTTCGCGACTACTGCAAAGGCCGGCTCGCCTCCTACAAAGCGCCGGAGTTCCTCACCGTCGTCGGTGAGCTGCCGCGCAACCACATGGGCAAGCTTCTCAAGAACGACTTGCGGAAGCTCCACGGGAACGCGGACAACAAGTAGAATTCGGCCGGATGACCAGTCCACGACGGTTAGCTGCGGATCCTGTGGCGCGCGCGCCCGCCTCCGCAACGAGGGACGTTCGCATGGCGGGTCCAATCGATATCGCAACCGGCAAGGTCCTGGGCGTACCCCGCGCCGCGCCGCGTCTCCGCCGTCGCGATTCGATGTCCGAGGCTGACGAACCCACGTCGGCGGCCAAGCGCAAGGGGCTGCGCTCCAGCAAGCGCATTGCCGGGCTGGCCATTCCCATGTGGCTGCCGTTGGGCGGGCTCGCCGTCGTCTCCGCCGTGGAGACCGGGCGGATCGACGGCCCCCACCGCGAGCTCTTCTACAACATCGATAATTTCTGGGTGCTGTACGGCCTGCTTCCGATCATGGCCGTGATCCTCACGTACGGGATCTTGCGGCGTTCGCGGGTGTGGTTTCTGGGTCAGCACGAACTCAGCCTCAACCCTCGAGAGCTGCGGGAGACCCTTTCGTCGATCAGCAACCCCAAGGCGCGGCTCGCGCAGCTGCGACGCGGCGGCGTGGGCACGGAACGGGTCCTCCAGGATCGCTACTCGGGCATCATGCATCTCTGCATCATGTCCAGCATGATCGTCCTCTTTCTCGTCACGGCCGTCCTGGCGATCGACGACTATCTGCCGAATGACGATGTCCAGATCCTCGTTGGCGACCGCTACCTCGGGTACTCCCTGGTGGCCGACATCTTTGGCCTGATCGGCATCATCGGGATTGGCATGGCGGTCGCTCATCGCTGGGTGCGACCGCGCACCACGTGGCTGATGAACTGGGAGGACTATCTGATCGTCGGAGGGCTGGCGACCCTGTTGGTCAGCGGCTTCCTCGTCGAGGGTCTGCGCATCCAGACCTCGGAGATCGACCTCAACCCCAGTTGGTCGCATTGGTCGCCCGCCGGCTTCGTGGTGGCGGAGATCTTCTCGGACAGCAACACCAGCACCCTGCTCGACGCGCACAAGGTGCTCTGGTGGTTCCACATGGTGGCGGCGCTCTCCTGGATCAGCCTGCTGGCCCTGACCAAGCTCAATCACCTCATCTATGCGCCGATCAACGCCTTTCTCAAGAGCCCGGAGGCGCCCGGGAAGATCCCGATGATCAAGGACATTGAGGAGCAAGAGAACTTCGGCGTCAGCCAGATTGAGCACTTCTCCGCCAAACAGCTCTTCGAGCTCGACGCCTGCGTGCGCTGTGGGCGCTGCACCGACAACTGCCCCGCCGACATCGCCGGGCAGCCGCTTTCACCGATGCACATTGTGCAAGACCTCAAGAAGCACCTCACCGATGTCGGTGAGCGCAAGGTCACCAACCTCGCCCAAGGCCTCCCGATCGATGAGGGGCTCGAGAGCGCGCCCACGTTGGTTGGCGACGTCATTCGCGACGAGTCGCTCTGGGCCTGTCGCACGTGTGGGGCCTGCCAGACCGCTTGCCCCGTCTTCATTGAGCACGTCCGCACCATCGTCGACATGCGACGCAGCCTTGTCATGGAGGAGGCGCGCATGCCGGACACTGTCCAGGGCACCCTCGAAACCCTGGAACGACAGGGCCACCCCTGGCGCGGCACGCCTTACACCCGCGAATCCTGGATGGAGGACATGGACGTTCCCGTCTGGACCGGCGACGAAGAGTACCTCTACTTCGTGGGTTGCACCGGCGCCATGGTCGATCGGGCGATGGAGATCTCCAAGTCCGTCGTGACGCTGCTTCGCGAGGCGCAGGTCTCCTTCGGCGTCCTTGGCGGCAACGAGTCGTGCAACGGCGATCCGGCCCGACGCCTCGGTAACGAGTACCTCTATCAGATCCTCGCCGAACAACTGATCAGCACCCTCAACGAAGCGGGCGTCAAGAAGATCATCACCCACTGCCCGCACTGCCTGAACACGTTTCTCAACGAATATCCGGACATGGGCGGCAACTACGAAGTGCTGCATCACGCCCAGTTGCTCGAAAAGCTCGTCGATGATGGGAAGCTCCGCCCCAAGTCCGGGGGCGAATCCCAGACGATCACCTTCCACGACTCGTGCTACCTCGGTCGCCACAACGGTCTCTACGACTCGCCGCGCCGCATCCTGGAGGCGATCCCCACGATCAATCTGGTTGAGATGCCCCGCAACCGCGCACAGGCCCTCTGCTGCGGCGCCGGTGGCGGCAATATGTGGATGGAGGAGGAAGGCAAGGAGCGGGTCAACGAGGTCCGCGTTCGCGAGGCCATCGACACGGGCGCCGCCGCCGCGTGCTCCGCCTGCCCGTTCTGCATTCAGATGTTCGATTCCGGCATCGGCACGGTCCAAATGGATCAGGAAGACGAGGACCGCCTCAAGGTGTTCGACGTCGTCGAGCTGCTCGAGGTGGCCATCGCGCCGTCGCCGGCGGCGCCGTCTGCGGAAGAGCCGTCGCCGGCGGCGCCGTCTGCGGAAGAGCCGTCGACGACAGCGGCCTCCGCGGAAGCGCCGTCCGTGCCAGCGACCCCAGACGATTCGGATGCGGGAGACGAGTCCGAGTAAGGCCGCGGGGGGACGCGTCGCACCAGGCAGGCTTGCCGCGTCCTGCGCCGCCAGGGCGTGACCGAAACTCGACTCGTGACCGGATAGCCGAACCGAGCGAAGTTGCCCCCGTCATTGCTTCCAGGCATTTCCAGCGCGAGAATGGCCGCGCTTTATCCAGAGTTCCTGTGATCTAGATCGCTGATCACGAGACATAGCATCGGTTCGCCGCGCGGCTGACACGCGAAACGGGAGTGGCCGGCGGGCTTGGAGGAGGTCGTTCGTGGACGCCATCGTTTGCGTGAAGCAGATTCCGGATCCGGAAGCCCCCGCCGCGGCCTTCAAGGTGGACGAGGCGGCAATGAAGGTCGCCGACGCGCCGGGGATCTCGCCCGTCATTAATCCCTTCCACGCCCAGGCGGTGGAGGCGGCTCTCCAACTTCGCGATGCCGTGGGGGGCGAAGGCACCATTCGGCTAATCTCCCTGGGACCCGACTCCGCCCGCGACGCGCTGAAGCACGGCTTGGCGATGGGCGCCGACGAGGGTTACCACCTCAACGATGATGCCTTCGAAGACGGCGACGCTTGGACCATCGCGCTTGCCCTTTCCAAGGCGATCGAGTCCATTGGGATGCCGGATGTCCTGCTCTTCGGTCGCCAAGCTGCGGACTGGGACCAGGGCATGGTTGGCAGCATCGTCGCCGAGCTCCTCGACCTCCCCTCCGCCACCGTGCTTCGCTCTGTTGAACTCGACGGTGAAGCGATCAAGGTGTCGCGAGTCGTCGCGGATGGCTTCGAGAACATCTCCTTGCCCACGCCCTGCGTCCTCACCATCAGCAACGAATTCGGCGACCCCCGCTACCCCCAGCTCAAGCAGATCATGCAGGCCGCCAAGAAGCAGGTCACGGTCTGGGGCCCCGGCGACATCGGCTTGGATGCTGGCGACGTGGGCGCATCCGGGCGTCGAGTCCAGATGGAAGCCCTGTATCAGCCGGACGCCACCGTGGAGACCGAGTTCGTGGAGGGTGACACGGGGGAAGAGAAGGCTGCTGCGTTGGTCCAGCGCCTCCGTGACGAGAAGATCCTGTAGCCGTCTGTCCCGTCTGAATCCGTCCGAAATTCTTGCTTTCCAAGTTTGAGGAGTCTGAGTCATGGCTAGCGTGCTTGTAATCGGCGAAATGGAAGGCGGCAGCCTCACCGCCACGACCTTTGAACTGCTCGGCGCGGCGTCGCGTCTCAGTGCCGACCTGGGTGGCGGGGTTTCCTGCGCGCTCATCGGCGCGGGTGTGGCCGCTGGGGCAGAGGCCGCGATCAGCGCGGGCGCGGATACGGTCTACGTCGCGGAGTCCGACGGACTGGCGCAGTATCAAACCGAAACCTACGTCCCCGTCGCCGCTGCGATTACGGAGCAAGACGCGCCCAAGGTCATCCTCACCGCCCAAAGCAGTATGGGGCGCGATTTGGCCCCTCGCCTGGCCACGCGCCTGCAGAGCGCGGCCGTGATGGATGCACTCAGTCTCGAAGTCGATGGCGATCGAATCAAGGCGACACGATCCTCCTATGGGGGCAACGCTCGCCAGGTCGTCACCGTCCAGACCGACCCGCAGGTCATCACCGTGCGCGCGAAGTCGCAAGACCCACTGCCAGAAGACGCCGGCCGCACGGGAAATGTGGAGAACGTTGCGGTTGCACTGGCAATGGCCAAGGCACAGGTTCTCGGCAAGGATCAGGCGGAAACGGAGGGCGTCCGCCTGGAAGACGCGGAGATCGTCGTCTCGGGCGGGCGCGGACTCGGCGCGCCGGAGGCCTTCGCTGACCTGGAGCGGTTGGCCGGCGTCGTCGGCGGCGCCGTGGGCGCCAGCCGTGCCGCCTGCGACCTCGGCTGGTACCCACCGAGCCAGCAGGTCGGTCTGACCGGAACCGTCGTCTCGCCCACGCTCTACGTGGCGATCGCCATCAGCGGCGCGAGCCAGCACATGGCGGGCTGCGGCGGCAGTAAGAACATCATCGCCATTAACAAAGACCCGGACGCCAACATCTTCCGCTTCTGCAAGTTCGGCATCGTCGACGACTACAAGAAGGTCCTGCCGGCGTTGGAGGAAGAACTCAAGAAGGCGGTCGCCAACTAGCGTCGACTGGGTCGCTGGGCAGAGAAAAACGCGGCCTGTGCCGCGTCAGTCACCAGCGCCGCGCGTGTCTTTCGGATCCTACAGCCCCTTAGCCTTTCGCCAGGCCCGGATCTCCGAAGCATGTTCCAGATCGTGCTCGATAAAGCTGTCCACGAAATCGTTGGCGGACATCTGCTTGTCGGCGAGTACGTAACGTCTTTCGCGCCGTTCCTCGTCGGTCATTGCGGCCAACCGCCCGAGGATCAGTCGGCGGGCTTCCAGTAGTCGCTGCATCAAAGTGTCGGCTGAGAGAGACGCCACAGCTTCTACGGCATTCGTGTTCATCGCGTCTTCGGCCGGAATCGGGACCGCTTCCCCGCGTTCCAGCGCCGCCAGAGTCTCCTCGGCCCAGCCGTCCCAGGCGAGAAGATGTGCAAGCGTCTGTCGAATCGACCACGCCCCTACGACGTTGGGCTCGTCCAGCATTTCCCGCACCGGTGCGAAGCTCTGCACAAGCTTCTCGCGGGCGTCTTCAAGGTCTGCAGTGCTGCTGAGCGCCTCAACGGTCATGTCGTCGCCCTCACCCCCGAGGCGAACACCAGAATCCTGGCTCGCTTCGGGCGGATGCGCGAACGCCCACCCAAGGGTGGACGCGTCTTCAACCTATTATCGCATCGGGCGGACCTCGCCGGTAGCCGACAGTCGCGCGCGCTACACCCGAACTGTCGCGCGGTCTCCTGGACAGTGAGGTCCGCTCGATGGCGCTGAAACTAGCAATATCAAGGTCGAGCACGCAGTGTCGTGCGGCACAGTTGGTCGGGCCGCGCCATTTTGCGCATTCGATACGCCCCATCCGGCACATTGCCGCGCCCGATCTGTTTGACGCTTCGATCAGCCATGGTTAGCATCCCGCGAGGTTGATCCGGACCTTCTTGCGGCAGATCGCGCTGCTCACCGCATCATGACCTGCGGGCAGCTTTCACGACGGGAGCATCGATGCGCTCAATTGGTCTCACCGGCGGAATCGCCTCTGGCAAGTCGACCGTTAGCAAGACCCTCGCCGATCATGGCGCGGCTTTGATTGACGCCGACCTTCTGGGGCATCGCACCTATGAACCCGGCAGCGAAACCTTCGACCAGGTCGTGGAGCGATTTGGAGCGGATCTCGTTGCCGATGATGGGCAGATCGACCGCAAAATCCTGGGCGGGAAAGTCTTTGGCCAGCCGGACGGCATGAAGCAGCTCACGGATATCGTGTGGCCGGGGGTCCGCAAGCTGGCCACCGCGGAGCTGCAACGCCTCGCGGCGGACGGTACGGAGATCGCCATCTTGGAAGCCGCCGTCATGATCGAGGCGGGCTGGCAAGACCTCGTCGATGAGGTGTGGGTCGTGACCGTGCCTCCGGAGATCGTCCGCCAACGACTCATGGAACGTAACGGACTGAGCGCGGAAGACGCCGACAAACGGATAAACTCTCAACTGACGAATGATGAGCGCTCCACCCACGCCGATGTCATCATCAGCACGGATTGCTCGTTCGACGAGGTGACGAACCGCGTCAACGAGGTCTGGAGCGCTTTGCAAGAGCGGATCGCCAGCAGCGCCTGACGCACGTCGTTGGCGCTGAGCTGGCATGAGCAGACCAGTATCGAGTAGAGGATCAGACCTATGACCACCGCCTCCGAGCCCCTCACCGAATATCGCTCATGGGCGGTGGAAGAGTTCAGGGCGGAGACCGAGCCCTATTACGTCCCGGTGAGCGACGAAGTCGAGCTCTTCCGCGCCGCCTGGGAGGCCAAGATTCCCGTCCTCCTCAAGGGCCCCACGGGCTGTGGCAAGACTCGCTTCGTTGAGCACATGGCCTTCCATCTCAACCGCCCCGTACAGGGCAAGGACGGCATCGAAGTCGAAGACAACCTCCCGCTCGTCACCGTGGCCTGCCACGAAGACCTCACCGCCAGCGATCTCGTGGGGCGATACCTTCTCGAAGGACAAGAGACCGTCTGGATCGACGGCCCGCTGACCCGTGCCGTCAAAGCGGGAGCCATCTGCTATCTCGATGAGGTGGTCGAGGCCCGCAAAGACACCACGGTCCTTATTCACCCGCTTACCGACCACCGTCGCATCCTGCCGGTGGAGAAGAAGTCGCAGTTGCTCCAGGCACGAGACGGCTTCCTCATGGTCATCTCCTTCAACCCTGGCTACCAGAGCGCGCTGAAGGACCTGAAACAGTCCACTCGCCAGCGCTTTATCTCCATCGAGTTCGACTACCCCCCGCGTGAGACCGAAGCGAAAATCGTGGCGCACGAGGCGGGCATTGAGCTGCCCCTGGCGACGGACCTCGCGCGGCTTGGCGAGAAGGTCCGCAACCTGCGCGAGCACGGCCTCAGCGAGGGCGCCAGCACCCGATTGCTGATCTACGCGGGCAAGATGATTGCCGGCGGGACAACTCCGCGCCGCGCTTGCCAGGTCGCCGTGGCCTGGGCCCTCACGGACGACCTTGAAGTGCAGCGCAGCGTTGAAGAGGTCATCACCTCGATCTTCGAGGACTAGGCCGCATGCGCCACCAGGCCGCTTCAGCCCGTGCGGTCTTGCCGGGGGACGCCATCCCCTCGGAGGCCTGGTGTGCCGATGAGTCGATCGGGCGGGAGCCCGCGTGCGGATAGGGATCGTCTCCGATATCCACGACAACATCGAAGCGCTGGATCAGGCGATCGAGAACATGGGCACGCTGGACGAGTTGATTTGCGCGGGCGATGCCTGCTATCAGTTCCGCTTCTCCAACGCCGTCGCCGAACGGCTTCGCGAGTGTGGAGCACGCTACGTCCTGGGCAACCACGAAGACATTCTTCTGAGTCCGGCGGGAATCCGCGCGCAGCAGTCGCCCAAAGTCAACCAGGAGCTGTTGGAGTGGACCCGGGATCACCCGCAGTGGCTGCGGACCGCGGTGAGCGGCAAGCGGCTCCTCCTGTTTCACGCCACACCGTGGGAGCCGTACAAGGAGTACCTCTACCCCAACAGCCCTGACCTGAAGCGTCTGGCGGACGATGAGGCGGACATCATTATCTTCGGACACACCCATTATCAGCTCGAGGCACGGATCGGCGGGGCGCTCGTGATCAACCCCGGCTCCACCGGGGAACCACGCGACCCCGGCAACGATTTCCAGGTCTCCTATGCTGTGCTAGAGACAGAGACCGACGAGGTCACATTCGGAAACTTCCCAGATCCCACGCGCGTCATCCGGCAACACTCGGGGTAAGACCATGGCCGATTCTCAGAGCAACGCACTCGCCCAGGCACGCGAAGCGCTGCGGGCTTTTCCGCCAGCGCTCCTGCAGGAGTTTGAAGCGGCCAATGACCAATTGGCGGAGGTCCTGACCACTGCGGAGCAGGAGTCCTGGGCGCAGGATGGCGTCAGCATCGCCCGCCACTCTCTGCGATCGTGGGAGGCGGCGGGCGACTACTTTCGCTCCAGTCCGGCCATGCTCGACCAGCTTACCTACCCACGCTTCCGCGATTGGATCGGCACGGGGAACGAGCTTCTCGAGGCATCACCGGCTCTGGCCGGCGCGTATTACCGGTCAAGTCCGACGGCCCTCGAGTACCTCTCCGTGACCCAGGCCAAGGACTGGGGAGAGCAAGGCCGGTCGCTATACAAGGGCACCTGGAAGTCCGGCTCCTTGGCCGCGCAGTACTTTGAGGTCAGTCCCAACGTCTTGCCCCAGCTTCCGCTGAGCCAGACGCGCCTCCTTGTCGATGTCATTGATGCGCTCGCGAGCCACTCCTACGAACTGGCCAGCGCTTGCCTCACCATGTCTCCGAACGTGCTCGAGCAGCTGGACCGCCCCGACCGTGCCCCCTTTCTGGAGTTCGGCTCGGTCGTCGCCAACACCGCTTGGGTCGATGCCCGCGTCTACTTTGAGCGTGGTCCCACCTTGGTGCGGCAGGTGCATCCTCAGCAACGGGCGCGGTATCTCGCGCTGGCGAGCCGGGTCGCCCTCAGCGTCGGTCGTCTCGGACACCCCTATTTCATGGAAGCGGCCCAGGCGCTCGCCGAAGTAGACCGCGACTCCCACCGTGAACTACTCGAACTCGCCGAGGGCATCGTGCCCCAGTCGGGTGTAGCGGCCATGGAGTTCGTCAAGGCCAGCCCCAACGTCCTCCGTCGCCTTCGGCCTGAGGACCTGCCGCGTTGGCAGGAGAAGGGCCGCGAGATCCTCGAGTCCAGCGTCGATGGTGGCGAGGCCTTCTTCCGCCTGGAGTCCTCCAAAGGGGAGGACATCATCGAGAGCCTCTCCTCGCGCGTGGAGCTTGATCGCGTCAGTGAGCTGATCCGGATGTACGCCAAAGCCCTGACCGGACACGATCTGTCGGTCCAGAGTGCCGAGAACCTCGCGGAAAAGGGTGTCGGTTGGGTGGACGGATCAAGCCCGACGACTGAGGGCACATCGATCTACCTGCCCCCGATGGTGGAGAAGTACGCCAGCAAGGAAGACAACTTCGCCGTCTACAAGGTCTTCGCCACCCATCAGGCGGCCCGGCTGGAGTTCGGGTCCTTCGGATTCGAGTACGATCGACCTGGCGGCATCTTCGGCGTGAACAATCGCGAGGGCGGCGAACCGGTCGCGGCGCGACCTGAGACGGAGGGCGAGTCGTCTGGGCCGATCACCGATATGGAGCGGTTCTTCGACCTCTTCGAGGATCGACTCCTGGCCCATGACCTCTTCACCATCATCGAAGACGCGCGCGTCGATAACACCGTCAGGCGCGAATATGCCGGGATCCGCAAGTCTTTGCGCCGTTTGCAGGACGAAGCGATGGAGCGCCGCCGGCCGGTGGAAGAGATGCCTGCCCGCCAGGCCATGGTTGAGAACCTGCTGCGCGCGAGCTTGGACGCTCAGTCGCAGATCAAGTGGCCCGGCCAGCTCTCCTCGCTGATGGAAGAGCCGCTGCGGGTCCTGGAACGGCTCCGTGATGGTGAGGCCACGGTGGAAGACTCCGCCGAAGCCACCCTCATGCTCTACGACTGGATGTCCCGCGTTCCCAACGTCAAGCTTGAGAGCCCAGACTGGGAAGACCTCGATCTCCCGCCCACGGAGATGGACAGTGAGGAAGAGGGCGACCTGATGCCAGGTGCGTCCGGTGGTGAGGGATTCGAAGAATCCTCCATGCCCAACATGCCGGGCAGCGAGGAGCCCTACGAAAGCCCGGACCCCGTCGACTTCCGTGGCGACTTCAAGCCGGAGCTGGTCCAGCTGCTGATGAAGCTCAAGTCGCAGGACGGCGCCGGCGATCAGCCCCCTGTCCCGCTGACGAAGGAGCAGCTGCAGGAGCTCCTGGAGAAGAACGTCGAGATTTCGATCAATGAGATGACGGACGGCGACCTCTCTGAGTCTTCCGGCATGTTCCTCGACAACCTCATGAAAGAGGTGGAGCAGGCGCAGCAGGCGGCGCAAAACGCCCAGCAAAAGCAGCACGGCGAGGACGCCGGCGGCGAAGAAGACGACACCCCGTTGGACGAGGAGCCGGAGTCTTTCTACTACGACGAGTGGGATTTCCGCGCCAACGACTACAAGCCCCGCTGGTGCCGTGTGCAGGAGCAACGCATTGAGTCGGGCTCGGCAGAGTACTACGACGAAATCCTGCACGAAAACAACGCTCTCGTGCGCGAGACCCGCAAGCAGTTCGAATTGTTGAAGCCGGAGATGTTCCGCAAGATCAAGCGTCTCCCCGACGGTGAAGACTTCGATTTGGACGCCGTCATTGAGTGGTACGTGGAGCGCATCGCGGGCGCGACCTCGGAGCAGAAACTCTTCTACCGGCGCAACAAGGTCGAACGCGACGTCGCGGTGGCCTTCCTGCTCGACATGTCCGCCTCCACCGACGAGGAGATTCAGAAGACGCAGCACCGCGCCGGCGACGACGACCAGTTCGACGATGACCCCCGCAAGTACCTCAGTTGGTGGGCCCAGCGACGGGCGCTGGAGGCCAAGAATCCCGGCAAACGCATCATCGACCTGGAGAAAGAAGCCGTGGTTCTCCTGATCGAAGCCCTGGAGACCATTGGCGACACGTATGGTGTCTACGGCTTTTCCGGATATGGACGCGACAATGTGGAGTTCTACGTCATCAAGGACACCGATGAGCTCTTCGATGACAAGGTCAAGAAGCGCGTCGACAAGATCTCCCCAGTGCGCTCGACCAGGATGGGCCCGGCGATCCGCCACACCATCGAGAAGCTCAAGGCCACCGGGGCGAAGATCAAGATCCTGGTCCTCATCTCGGATGGTCGACCGCAGGACCACGGCTACGGCCGCGATCGGACGGAGAAGGAATACGCCATCCACGATACGAAGATGGCGCTGACGGAAGCGCGACGTGAGGGCATGACGCCCTTCGCGCTCACCGTCGACCGGGCCGGGCACGACTATCTGCAGCAGATGTGCACCGACATGGGATACGAGGTCGTCGGCGATATTGAGTCGCTGCCCCGGCGTCTCCCGACGCTCTACAGAACGTTGACGCAGTAGCCCGACGATCCGCACCGCGGCCATGCCGGTCATCGATCATCGCCGCCACTCGTTGCGGGCGAAGCCTGGTCCAGACCTGACGCAGGAGGGCGTGGCGTTGGCACGCCGCGTTGGCGCGGGGGACTTTGACCCGGTTCCGGTCTACGACCGGGTACTCACCAGCACGGTGCCGCGAGCCTTCCAGACAGCCATCGCCATGGGTTTCGGCGTCGACGAACAGCGCGATGTGCTGGCGACGATGGGCGCCGCCGCCTTCGCCAACTACCAATGGCCGCAACCAATCGGCCGGGCCGCGCGGGTTCTCCTTGGCGACGGTGCTGCCGGTGAGTTCGCGGCGGCCCAGGCGGAGTTACTCGTGGAGATCGCGGCCGGACTGCCGCCAGACGGTGCGGCGTTGATCATCTCGCATGGCGGCATCGTCGAAGCAGGAGCTGTCGCGCTCCTGCCCCAAGCCGACCACGCGGCTTGGGGACCGGCGATCGGCTACGTCGAGGGCGTTCGCCTGCACTTCGATGGCGTGCGTTGCCAGCGGGCGGAGTTGCTGAGACTGCCCGCCGACCTCTACCTCGTCGAGAACTGATCCACTCAGCGCAACCTCACCAAGATGCGCCCCTCCGCGTCCCGCTCTTCCAGCACCGACCCGGCCTCAACCAGCGCATCAATGTGGCCCACCACCTCGGCCGTCGCCTGCCAGAGGCGCGTATCGGGCAGATGGGGAAAGAACTTCTCAATCAGCGCGTAGGGACTGAGCGGTCCCTCACGCAGAAAGCGGAGTACCCGCTGCTGCCGTTTCCGATGGTGTTCCAGCGTCTTCTCGATCAGCGGCGTCACCCCTGGCACGTGTTCGCCGTGCCCCGGGTACAGATGCGTCGCCCCCAGATCCCGCAGCTTCTCCATCGACCGCGTGAACGCCGGCAAGCTGCGGAAGCGCTCGCCGCTGCCGTCCGTCGCGAAGTGGATGCCAGGATTCGGTGTGATGTGCGGCAACAACTGGTCGCCGCTGAACAGTGCTCCCGTCGCCTCCTCGTAGAGCACCGCGTTGCCGGGTGTGTGGCCCGGCGCCGTGATGAACTGAATCGAACGCTCGCCTACCCGCAGAATGTGTCCGTCCGTCAGGACGCCGTCCGGCGTGAACGGTGTGCCCTTGAGCATCCCCGGCCACCGTTCCCGCCGACGGTTGCGCTCGCGCTTGGGGTCGGGCTGGCGCGTGGAATCGCGCAGGCGCGCGCGGCGCTCTTGGAAGTTGGCGATCCGCCCCGGCGGAGTTCCGCAGGCGGCCATGAGCTCGAAGACCAGATCAGATTGGAAACCGATCACGCGGTCGCCTTGTGCGAAGCGTGGGAATTCGGCCTCCGCGCCGAAGACCGTGCTCCCTCTCTCCTGCCACTGGCGGGCCAGCCCGCAATGATCGATGTGCGCGTGTGTAATCACGACGCCCCAGATCTCACCGGGCCAGAGCCCCGCGGCCTGAAGCTGCGCGATCAGCGCATCCCAGGCGCCGGGATAGTCTGGGCCCGCGTCAATCAGGAGAGTGCCATCGGTCGAGGGAAGCGCGTAGAGCCAATTGTCGCCCAGGGCGATGGGCAGCACGTTGTGCTCGGTCAGCATGCGCGGTGGGCCCGAAGCGTTTGGCGGTCAAACATAGCGGTCAAACATGGCCCCAGCGTCGCGTTCCGATCCCCCCCGGGCAAGCACCCGGCGCAGAATCGGCCACGCCATCAGGAGCGAACGATCGCCGATCGACCGACCCAGTGCCGGCGCCGAACAACCCAGGCCAGCGGTCCCCAACTGATCGCGACCACTGCCGCGAGTCCCACGGCTGAGGCAAACGACATCCCGATGCTGCGTCCCGCCGCCCCGGCCCCAAAGCCTCCGTTGCCCTGAGCCGTCACGAGCCCGTTCGTGTCAAACGCGTCCATGAACTCTCCGAACGACGCGAAATAGAGAATGATCGCTAGCAGCCCGAAGGCGGCGCTCGCCAGCCACCAGCCGACATGGATTTGCAGAGCCTCATCGCTCCCAGCTCGATGACTCGGTGTCCACGCGAACCAACGGCGGTTGTAGACCAATGCCATCGGTACGGCGCCGAACAGCAGCCCCACGGCGACGACGCTGGTGGCGTTCCCCGTCACGGTGTCGTCGTCGATCAGATCCATCAGCGTCGTGAGGCCGTTCAGCCAGGTAACCAAAGCGATGACGGCTGCCGCGGCCAACACGAGCGCGAAGCTCAGTTGGCGCACGAGACTCCGGCCTCGCCAGCCTGCGGGCGTGCCACCTGGTGGCGGGCCTTCCGGCGGCGTTCCGGTCGTCTCCGTCGCGGGGCTGGACTCCGCCTCCGACTGCGCCGAGGCGAAGCTTGGGAGATGCGCGAAGAAGGCAATGGCACGGGTCCAACGTGCTGCGCCGTGGGCGGTGGACAGCTCGTCGCGCAGGGTCCAGAGGACAACGGCCCGGCTGTGCGGATAGACGGTCAGCCAGACGCGCAGCCAGGCAACGCCGAAAATCCGCACGACCAGCAGATACATGAGGCTGTGGAACGCATGGGTCGTCGCCTGCTCCTGAACCATCGGATTAGCGCTTATGCCGAACCCTCCACGTATGCCCGCGTCCCCGGCGTCATCAATTCGATCTCAACCGTCAGCGCGGAGCGGCCGGCGGCACTGATCTGGACCATTCGCTTGGGATGCGAACCGGAGTGGTCCCACTCCGCCTCCACCATCCCGTCGCGTTGGAGCGCCGCCAGTGCCGCATAGACGCTGCTTCGCCCCATCTGCTCGATCCCGTCCGCCACGTCGATGCCGGCCACGGAATCGGGCTGTGTGGCTAGAAAATCGAGAATGCGGTACTGGTTCTTCGCCAAGCCCATGCGGCCCTCCCTGCGACATTCCTGGAATGGTCCAAAGTATGGAACGTTCCAATAATGTAGTCAAGCCGAGATCGGCGAATGAACCCGGGAGTGACTCACCGTCTAACCGTCGGTTAGCTCGCCAAGTGCCGCTCGCCGCATCAGCAGCAACGCCGTCATCACGGCGCGGTTCTTGATCGCTTCGCGCGTTTGCGCGAACACATAGCCGGCATGAGCCGATGCCCCTGGTGCCTCGATCGCGATGTGCGTCGTACCGACCGGTTCACCGCCGTGCGGATCGGGGCCCGCCACACCCGTGATGCCGATTCCGATATCGGCGTTGAGTTCCTGGCGCACGGCCTTGGCCATCGCCCGTGCCGTCTCTTCACTCACCACGCCGTGTTCCAAGATCACGTCGCCCGGCACTCCGTACTGCTGCTTCGCCTCCTCGGTGTAGGTGACCAAGCCGCCTTTGAAGTAGTCGCTCGACCCGGCCACGTCCGTCAGCCGACTGGCGAGCAACCCACCCGTGCACGACTCCATGACCGCGGCCGTCAGCCCCCGTTCCTTCAGCAGATCACCGATCGAGCCCTGCAGCGTGTCTTCGTCCGCGCCCCACACCGCCGTCCCGAACAGCTTGCGGATCTCCTCTTCCACCGGATGGATCGCGCGATAGGCATCCGCTTCCTCCAGCGACTTCGCTGTCAGTCGCAGGTGGACGCCATCTCGTTTCGCATAGACACCGACCGTGGGGTTCGTTGACTTGAGGAGCGGCCCCATCATGTCGTCGACGTTGCCCTCGCCGATCCCCACCGTCTTCAAGGTGCGACTGATGATGACCTCGCCCGTGCTGCGTTCCCGCAGTCGCAACGAGACATCGTGGTCCCACATGCCGGTCAACTCCGCAGGGGGGCCGGGCATCGCGATGATGATCGCCCCGCCTTTCTCCACCCACCAACCGGGGGCGGTCCCACGCGGGTTTGGGATCGCCTCCCCGGACGGCACGACGGTGGCTTGCTTGAGGTTCTTCTCCGGCATTGGATAGCCACGCCGTTTGAAGAACCCCCGCAGCGTCTCTTCCAGCTCGGGCACGACGTATGCCTTTTCGCCCACGGCCGCGGCGATTGCATCACGTGTGATGTCGTCTTCTGTTGGGCCAAGGCCGCCGGTGCAGATCACGACATCTGACCGCCCCATCGCCGTACTGATCAGCTCCCGCAAGCGCTCAAGGTTGTCGCCGATTTGGTGCATGTAGTACAGGTCGATGCCCAGAGCTGGCAGCCGGGTCGCGATGTAGTGCGAGTTGGTGTCCTGAATGTCCCCCAGCAGAATCTCGGTCCCGACGGCGATAATCTCAGCCCGCATCGTTCCTCCTTCATCGGCGCTTGTCTGCCGCGAGCGTGCCACGCTGCCCAGACGACGGCAACCCTCAGCCCGGGGATCGCCGCCAGCGCTGAGGAAGCTCGGTAGCGCGGGGGGCTGCACGGAACGATGACTGCGCTACGCTTCCTGAGCCGATCCATAACCGCCTAGTGCATCATCCGTCCGGGGGGCCGCGTGACCGATTCCAGCGTCGCCGAAACCGCATCGCTTCCCACGCTCGCTGAAGTGGCTGAGGCCGCGGAACGCATCCGCCAGAACGTCTCGCGCGTCATCGTGGGGAAAGAGCAGGTCATCGACCAAGTGCTCGTGGCCCTGTTTTCCGAAGGGCACATTCTGCTCGACGACGTGCCTGGGTTGGGCAAGACCGTGCTGGCCAAGTCACTGGCCCGGTCCTTAGGGCTGGACTTCAGTCGCATCCAATTCACCCCGGACCTGATGCCCGCTGACATCTCGGGCATCAACATCTACAACCAGCAGTCGGGCCAGTTCGAGTTCCGTGCCGGTCCGCTGATCTCCCAGCTCGTCCTCGCGGATGAGGTCAACCGCGCCAGCCCGCGCACGCAGTCGGCCCTCCTGGAGGCGATGGAGGAACGACAGCTCACCGTGGAAGGCAACACGATGGCGATGGAGCGTCCCTTCCTCGTCATTGCCACACAGAACCCCGTGGAGCTGGAGGGCACCTTCCCCTTGCCGGAGGCTCAGCTCGACCGCTTCCTGTTGCGCCTGAACTTGGGCTATCCGACCGCGGAAGAGGAGGACGCCATCCTCGTGCGCTTCGAGCGTGCCCAGCCGCTCGACGAGTTGGAGCCCGTTGTCAGTGGCCCGCAGCTACTCGCTCTCAGTCGGGCTGTTGAGCAGGTCCAGGTACATGAGCGGATCCGCGGCTATATCGTGGCGATCGTGCAAGCGACCCGCGAAGAGGAGGCCTTCGAGCTGGGCGCCAGTCCACGCGCCTCCCTTGCCTTGATGCGCACGAGCCGTGCCCTCGCCGCCATCCGCGGCCGCGACTACGTCCTCCCCGACGACGTTCAGGAAATGGTGATGTCCGTCGTTCCCCATCGCCTGCGACTGAGCACGCAGAGCCGGCTCCGCTCCGCCTCCACCGATTCCGTGCTCTCCACTCTCCTCCAGAACATCCCGGTGCCGATCGAAGCCTAGCCCCAGTGGAGGCCCAGCCGCAGTGATCGTCAGCCCCGGCCAAAATCTCGAGGACATCTCGAAGGAACGCGTTGAGCGCAACGTCCAGCGGGCGAAGACGAAACGGGACTTTTCCCGCTTCATCCAGCCGCAGGAGAACCGTGTCCTGCGCGAGACCTGGATCATCGGTTCGCTGTTGCTCGTCGTCGTCGGCGTCGCCAGTGATGAAATCGTCCTCTCTCTCGTCGGTGCAGCCGTCTTCGTCGCGGGCTGGTTGGCGAGAGGCTGGGGCCGCGTCTCCCTGCGCAATGTGGAGCTGACTCAAGAGCTGAGCCAGACGCACGCCTTCGTCGGTGAACAGCTTGACTACCAGGTTCGGGTCGAGAACAAGAAGCTGCTGCCGCTGCCGTGGCTCCATGCCCGTCTGGTCCTGCCGCCCGCCCTGGAACCGAGCAATCGTCGGCTCCAGGTCACGGATGGGGAGAACGAGGCGTTCCTGGAGCGTCGGACGAGTATGCGCTGGTACGAGCGGATCACCTGGACCTATCACATTCCGCTCCAGGCGCGCGGCTTCTATAAATTCGGTGCCACCCGGCTCCGATCGGGCGACCTCTTCGGATTCTTTACGCGTCAACGGGATGAGCCGGAGTGTCTGCGTCTCTGGGTCTATCCGGAAACGGTGCCGTTGCCGGAGCTCGGTCTCCCTCTCTACCGGCCCTACGGCGAGAGTTCCGGGGGACAGCCCCTCTTCGAGGATCCCAGTCGCCTCAAGGGGCTTCGCGACTACCGTGCCGGCGATTCGCTAAAGCGGGTCGATTGGAAAGCGACGGCCCGTCACCAGAAGCTCCGCAGCCGGATCTATGATCCGTCCAGCAATCCACAGGTGGTCATCGCGCTTAACGTCACCACCGTGCCGCCGCCGTACCGGGGCACCGTCGCAGAGATTTTCGAACAGGCCATCTCTGTCGCCGTCACGCTGGCCACCGCCTACGCCGATGAGCGCCTCCCCTTCGGCCTGATCTCCAACTGCTCCTACCCGGAGGAAGACTCCACGATCCGCGTGCCCGCGGGTCGCTCCGATCGACAGCTCCTCATGGTGCTGGAGGCGCTGGCGATGGCGGGGTCTTTCACGCTCGTCGATATGGAACGGTTGCTGGAGGAAGAGACGCGGCGTCTGCCTCTGGGGAGCACCATCGTTCTGGTCACGGGACTGGCGACCCCGCGGCTGGATGGCGCGCTCAATCGGGTCCGCCAGCGCGGTCACCGGGTTGCCGTCGTCTATCTCGGCATCGAAGATCCGCCTCCCCTGCTGGGGGGCGTTCCCGTCGCCGACATTCGGGAAGCCCTGGACGGAATCTCCTTCACCCGCGTCGGCGGACGGTCCATGAAGCGTGCCGACATCGACTACCGAGACCTCGAAGGCGGTGAGCCGCTGGAAGCAGACGAAGATGGCTCACCCGACCCAGAAGGCGACCAAAACCGAGAGGCAGCGCCCGTCATGACGGGCGCCCGCGCGGGCGTCCCCGCAGCGGTTGCCGATTCGAGCCCCTGGTCGCGGCCTGGGGATGGTGGGGCTGATCCGTCGTGACGCAAGCCGCTGCCTCCGTCGATAGCCTGCCCGCCCCGCCCCGTACTTCGTCCCGGGACTTCCGGGCCACGACCCTGCTCGTCGTCACGCTCCTCATGGAGTCCATGCCGCTGATCGCCATCGTCGCCGTCTTGGGCAAGCTGCCGGGTAACCATGCCGAGACGCTCTCGGCCTGGGGCGTGCTCGGCCTGGTCGCCACCGCGGTACTCACCACACGATGGTTGTCGGGGCTCGACATCTCCGCGAATCGTCGGCGCCTGCTGGGGGCGCTCCTGACTATCGTCGCGCTACAGGTGATCGGCCGCATGGATCTCTCGGAGTCGCTGCGCTTCTGGGATGTCGGCTGGATCAGTGAGCTCGCCGACCCCGATAGCGACGCCTTCCGCAAGTTTGGCCGCGTCGACCACGTCACCAGCGGCTTCCTTCTGATCTTCGTTTGGTTCCGTGGCGTCTTCCTTGCCAACGTCGATCCGGAAGAGCGCGGTCTCATGTTCCCGATCGCCTTGGCCGCCCTCTTTTTCGGTATCGGTTTCATCGGCGGGGACGACCTACGGGTCGCGAGCACGGTGCGGATCACCGCGCTGGCCTACGTCATGATCGTGCTTTCGGTCGTGGCCTTCCGCGCGGCCGGACGGGCCCAAGGCAGTGACGCCGGGTCCTTTCGCACGACGAGTGTCTCCTTTGCGGCGACGCTCGCACTGGTCTGGGCGGCTGTCGCGATCTTCATGTTGGTCGTCTTGCTGATCATTGCCGCGATCGCCGGCACCGGCGTCGCGGAGCCCGTGACTGACACGCTGGGTGACGGCCTGGAGGCCCTGATCAAGGGGTTCTCGTACATTCTCTGGCCCTTCGCCTGGATCTTCGAGCAATTCGGGACCAGCGGAGCCACGCCCCTGCAGTTGGACGATATCTCCTTCACGACCGACGGGATTGGCGGCGCCGGCGACCCGGAAACGGTGAAGGAGATCGATGTCAAGACCGGCGCCGGGGCGTTGGTCGTCCGCATCTTCGGCGCTATCGGGTTAGTCATCCTTTTCGCGATCCTCGTCGTCTTCCTCTTCCGCCGCATCAATGCGCGCAGCTCCGACGAGGATGAAGAACGCGACTCCCTCTGGGAGGACGCGCACGTCATGGACGACTTCCTGGGCTCGCTGCGAGGCCTGCGCAATCGCTTCCGGCGCCGGGCGAGCGCACAATCCAACGACGCGGCCATCGCCCAGCTCTATTTCGATGTCTTGGCCGACGCGGAAGAGCGCGGTCTCAGCCGGCCGCCGGCGCGTACTCCCCTGCAGTTCGCCCGGGCTCTCAAGTCGCAGTATCGATCAGATGTGCCCGTCGAGATCTCGGAGCGCTTCACCCGTCTTCGCTACGCCGCTGCGCCCACTCCCGACAGCGAGGTCAGCCGACTGCGGGGCGCCTGGAAGACACTTCGCGAGGGCACGACCTAGGGATTCGGTCGCGCGACCCTTATCCGCGCCTCGTCGTCAACGAAAGCCACCGGTACGCACTCTTCCACGTCCATCTCCGCCGCGAACGCCAGATCGTCGTGGAAGCCCAGCTCGCGCAGCACGTCCGCGTGGGGTGCGTCCTGAAACGCGGTGGTGCCGCTTCGCCCGTAGGCCTGATAGATCTGCCGCGCCAGCCGCGCGCCCGCGCCAAGTTTCAGATTCGGTTCGACTCCCACCATCCACTCCACGACGGCCCCGGCGGTGAAGCTGTCCTCCACGGACGGACGTTGGCCCTCATGCTCGCCGCTGCACACGATCGCGATATCGCCAGGCGCGGCGAGCGCGTCCCGTGCCACCGCGCCACGATTCCGCAAGCAGCCCACCAGCGTCCGATCGGCTGCCCGTGCCAGGCTCAGGGCACGAGTGCCGTTGCTGGTGCATTGCACCATTGTCCAGCCGTCGACACGCGCCTTGTGGAATTCCACTGCGGAATTTCCAAAGGCGAAGCCGTCCGGCGGCAGCCCACCCCGCTCCCCACAGAGCTGTGCCCCTGGAACCGCGCGCGCGAGATCCCGCGCCTCTTCCACCGCCGCGCAGGGATAGATCGCCTCCGCACCGCCGGCCATCAAGGTCGTGATCACCGTCGTGGCGCGCAGCGTGTCGATCACGATCAGCGTCTGGCCTCGCACCTGCGCCGCCTCTGGGGGTCGCAGGAAGGCATGGACCGTACGTGGGGCGCGCGAGGTCTGCAGTGCGGTCATGGGTGCATCGTCCCGGGTTGTCGGCCGCGTCACAAGTTGCCCGGCATATCTGGAGACGGGTATCTGCGAGCTAGACTATGCGCATGACCTTCCGCGACAAACTGCGAGCTGCCGCCTCCCGCAACGACTCTCTCCTTTGCGTGGGCCTCGATCCGCAACTCGAGCGCATGCCCGTCGACGATGTCCTCACCTTCTGCCGCTCGATCATCGAGGCTACGAGTGACCTCGTCTGCGTCTACAAGCCGCAGGCCGCCTTCTTCGAAGCGCTCGGGCTTGAGGGCTGGCAGGCTCTCAAAGCGACGATCGAAGCGGTCCCCGATGACATCCCCGTCATTCTCGACGCCAAGCGCGGCGATATCGCCACCACCGCCGAGGCCTACGCCACCGCCTGCTTCGATGTCATGGGCGCCGACGCCGTGACCGTCAATCCCTATCTCGGCGGTGACGGTGTGCGCCCGTTCCTCTCCCGCCCCGATCGCAGCGCCATCGTGCTCTGCCGGACCTCCAACCCCAGCGCGCCGGATCTCCAAGATCTTGAGGTTCCCCGCGGCGATGGCGGGTCTGAGCCGGCCTATATGCGTGTGGCGGCCTTGGCGAATGAGTGGAACCGTGAGCACCAGAACGTGGGCCTTGTTGTGGGCGCGACCTACCCCGAAGAGTTGTCTGCCATCCGCAATCGTTGCCCAGATCTCCCCATACTGCTGCCCGGCATCGGGGCGCAGGGCGGCGACCTGGAAGCGTCCGTTGCCGTGGGGCTTGATGTGGCGGGCGGCGGACTCATGCTCAGCGCCTCGCGTGCCGTGCTTTACGCCTCCGAAGGCGGCGACTACGCCGAAGCGGCGCGTGTGGTCGCCGATGAGCTGCGCCAAGCGATCAATCTGGCGCGGGCTCAGCGGACGGTGCCATCGGCGGACTGAATCGGGATTCGTACGCTGATGACGGAGGTGCGCCGAGCGTCATGACCATCGTCGATTTCCGGCTCGGGGATGTCGTTCGTTTGCGTCGGGCTCACCCCTGTGGCGGGACGGACTGGACCGTCTATCGCATCGGCGCCGATATCGGTCTCGACTGCGACACCTGCCGCCGCCGCGTTCTCCTCACCCGGCGCGTGGCTGAGAAGCGCCTCAAACAGATTCTGACGCGGGGCGCGGAGATCGATCCTGAGATCGAGGCCGTCTTCCTGCCGCTCGATCAAGCTGCGCAAGAGATCGGCGAGCAGGACGCGACCAGTGGCTGACCCCCCCCCCA
>PVBE011143626.1_pt1 | contig 37807 bp, 36 predicted proteins | sample 1631181 | NCBI WGS metagenome assembly PVBE01 (sample SAMN08397723, study PRJNA350692) | Marine metagenome, whole genome shotgun sequencing project. | isolation source: water | place: Pacific Ocean | collected 2012-04
AAATAATCCTGATCATGAGACTATCCCACTAAAGTGAATGATATCTTTTTCCTCCATTTTAGATCTTTTTTGCCTCATTTAGATATAAATAGTAAATTTCCTGCATTATTTATTTATTGGAGATTTTCTAATGACAATACCACGTATAGGCCATACTATGAGCTTTCCAGTCGATTCATTGAGGCCTTCCGGATCGAGTGATAAGCCTGATGAAGCCAAATTCCAAAGACAAGGGGTATTCTATTATATAAGAAATGTATACCCTTTTCCAACATCCTCCAGAGGCAAAGCTGCGACTGTTTCTGCCAGAATTACTTCCATTATACAAAAACCAGAAAGACCTCCTATCTTACTTCTTGAAAAATCAACTGAAAAACCCCCTACGCTTTTTGAAGGCAAAGTCGTTACTGTTACTAGACTGTATCAAAGCTCTTTTCAAAAAACCAGTCAATATCAGCCTTCTTATCTAACCGGGCATGTAGATGGTGCAACAGTTCATGTCAATTGCATGGGTTTTTCTATACAAAATTTAATAGGAAAATCTGTTCTCGCCCGCATCACACGTGTCTTCTCCAGTCAACATGGAGGCACACGTTATGAAGCTACAGCTCTAAAAAGAAGTATTCCTAAAAAGACTCCCTACTAGAGCCTTTACAAAAATGAATGAGTAAGATGCTGTTGTGAACTAAGAGTTCACAACAGCCCCGAGTATATACTACTTCCACTTCAAACGTATGGTTTTGAGCCCTGAAAAAGATCCTATAATCAACGATCGTAAATGGGTCCATATTAATATTGACCGATTTATAATCGTTAATTATAGAAGCTTTAGCACGGTCAAAATCCATGCGTTTGAAGTGGAAGTAGTATATACCCATCGTGATTCAAAATACGAAGAGATATTATCTTTGAATATTTTGAAGAAATTTGACTGAAAAAAATATTTATTTTTTTACTTCTGGCCGTGTAAAATCAGTTACTTAACGATCAGACAAAGCATCGATTCCAGGAAGATGGCCATATTCAATATATTCCATCGAGGCTCCCCCTCCTGTAGAAATATGAGTAAATTTTTCAGAAAGATTAAGATCATTGATAGCATGAATGGAGTCTCCTCCGCCAATAATTGTAGTTGCGCTAGATTCAGCTAAAGCAAATGCAATTTCTGTGGTTCCTTTTGAAAAATTGGGCATTTCAAAAACACCTAAAGGACCATTCCAAAAAATGGTTTGTGCATTTTTTAAGTATTCTTTCCATTCTATGCATGTTTTAGGTCCTATATCCATACCTTGCCAGCCATCTGGAATAGACTCTTTGATGGTGACAATTTTTGATTGCGCTTCGTTTTGAAAAGAATCTGCAATGACGAAATCGGAAGGCAGCCAAAATTGAACTGCTTTTTCTTGGCAATTTTTTTGAATTTCTCGCGCTGTATTTAAATAGCCCTCCTCAACAATTGAATCACCAATATGTCCTCCGGCTGCTTTTAAAAATGTATAAGCCATGCCTCCCCCGATAAAAAGGCCATCTACTTTTTCAACCAAATTGGAAATAACCCCTACTTTAGTGGAAACTTTTACACCTCCGATAATTGCATAAAAGGGTCTTTTAGGATGCTTGATTACACCTCCTAAAAATGCGACTTCTTTTTCCATTAAAAATCCAGAAGCAGCTCTATTTGGAAAAAGCTTGGGAACAAAAAAAGTAGATGCGTGTTTACGGTGTGCTGTACCAAACGCATCATCGATATAAATTTCTCCTAATGAGGCTAAATTTTTAGTGAAATCGGGGTTTTTTTCTGGATTTTCCTCTTCTTCATGAAAACGTAAATTTTCTAAAAGTAAAACCTCTTTGGGCTTCAGTTCTTCAGCCATTTTTTCTGTGACATTTCCTACGCAATCTGGAGCAAAAAAAATAGGGACTTTTAAATAAGCTGAAAGTCTTTCAACTACAGGTTTTAAAGAAAGCTTTTCATTTTTTTTTCCTTTGGGCCTTCCTAGATGACTCATTAAAATTAACTTTCCCCCTTGATTCAAAACATATTGAATAGACGTAAGTGCAGCTTTTATACGAGTGTCATCAGCAATTGTTTGATCCTCATTTAAGGGGACATTGAAATCCACACGCATAAGAACTTTTTTGTCTTTAAGCAAAATGTCTTGAATTGAGAGTTTATTCATCTATCAGGCCTTAAAAAAGGGATCAATGACATTATACGGGAAGAGTAAAAAAAAGAGAAAATTTTCTGTCAGACAGTTTCAAAATATGAAAAGATATTCAATGAATATCTATGAATGTTTTGAAAAAATTTGGCTGAAAAAGATTCATTTAATTTTTGCTCCTACCGCGTAATGTCAGTAATTAATAGTCGAATCTTAGAAAATTCTTTACTATATAGGATGAAATCCTACTGTTTTCTGATGACATCGTCAAGAAAACTCTGCATGAACATAGAGTATTTTCATTTGAAGCGTATAGTTTTAAACCATGAAAAAACTTCTAAAATCAACGATTCTTGAATTATAACTCACCTTACAAACGGAATAGAGTGATTAGTTATAGAGAGGAAAAAGGATTAATTGCTTGTTCAAAAGAATTGCCTTTTTTACGAGATTTGATTTCTGAACGAAGAGAAAAAAGTAAATCATCATCGAAATTCTTTTTTGAGGCCCATAAAAGATATTCAATTGGAATTTCTTCAAACCTTCTTCCTTTGTGTTTTCCTAAGGGCATAATTTTTAATCGTATAGGTTTTTCAAGCCTATGCATAAGTTGTTCTGTTGTTCTGTGCGCTTTGGAAAGGTACTTAAAGACTTCTATGTTGACAATAACATCATTCATTGCTCTATGAGCCCCTTCGGCTTTAATATTAAAGTGTTGACGCAGTCTTTCTAAAGAGTTGACAGGACACTGACCATAGAGGCGAGCCATCCGCAGGGTATCGATGTATTTGTATTGTTTGAAAGGAGGTGAAAGTCTATTTTGTTTGGCTGCATTTAAGATCAGTGCAATGTCAAATCCAATGCCATGCCCTATAAGCAGATCTTTTCCTATGAATTCAAAAAGTGTAGGAAGAATCGAATTGATCTTAGGCTTTCCATAGACCATTTTTTCTGAAATGTTGTGAATTTCTTGTGAAGATTTAGGAATATCACATTCAGGATCAATAAGGGTCTCAAATCGATCTAAAATTTTTGTAAAAGTAAAACGTGCAGCCGCAACCTCAATAATTTTATCTTTTTCGAGGTCTAAACCTGTCATTTCTAAATCGAGGCAAATAAAAGTGTCTTCTTGAATCAATCCCATAATTTTTTAATCAGTCCATCTCTCCCTTCTTTATTGAATATTGAATAATGAATAAAGAAGGATTCTTGTTTAGGGTTTAAAATATTCATAATCTGTTCTTGTCTTTTTTTATTTTCATAAGCGTTGAGTTTATCTGTTTTGGTAAGGATGAAAATATGAGCTAAATTATTTTGCTGTAACCAATTATAAAATAAAAGATCATCTGCATTTGGATCTCTACGAATATCGAGTAAAAATAAAACGAGGGATAGCTGTTCATTATTTTCAAAAAAGTCATGAACTGTTTTTCCCCAAAGAGATCTTTGTTTTCGAGAGATTTTGGCATAGCCATAACCAGGAAGATCTACAAAAACATATGTGTGTGATTTATAAAAATTTAAAAGCCTTGTTTTTCCAGGAGTTTTTGCAACAAAAGCTAATTTTTTATTTTGGAAAAAGTGGTTCATTAAACTCGATTTTCCTACATTTGATCTTCCTACCATTGCAATTTGTGGAAAGGCTTTATAGGTGCGTTTTTTCATGAAATCAGCAAGATTTTCGTGAGATGAGATAAATTCTGCTCTGGGTTTTATTCGTTTGACCATGAAAACTCTCTTGTTGTTTCATCCATATGCCTTAATTTTATGTGAAGAGTTTTTTCCGGTAGAAGAGAGGAGATACGCTCAGGCCATTCTATTAGTGTAATCGCATCTGAGGTAAGATATTCTTCAAAACCCATGTGTATAAATTCTTTTTCCCCTTTCATTCGGTAAAGATCAAAGTGATAGATCAATAATTTTCCATTGTAAACATTTAAGTAGATAAATGTAGGGCTGTTTACATCGTCAGAAAGATAGCCTAAGTATTTTGCGATACTTTTGATCAAAGTGGTTTTTCCAGATCCAAGATCTCCCCAAAAAGCAGCAGCCTTTCCAGGTGATAAATATTTCGATAGTTTTTCCCCCAATTTTTCTGTTTCCTCTAATGAACGAGAAATGAAGGATTGGGATGAAGGCTTCATTAATTTGTCCAGCGTTTAATATGGGAAGAAAATTCTTGGAATTTTGCGGCTTCTTCCACAAAGTGCGTAATCTTTTCCTCGGTGAGAATTTTTTGAATAAAAGCCAGTAATTTAGTTTCAATTTGAAAGCGGTTTTGATTTTGTACTTCAAATAGAGATAAAGATTTTACTTGATTTTTCTTAAAGTCATCGATCACAGATTTTTTACTATTGAAAAGTTTTCCTGTAATTACAGATGAATAGACCACTTTTTTGATCGCAGCTTTACGGTCTTTGATATAATTTTTAATCATCTCAGGATCTTCAGATACTAAAAATCTTTTTACAGGGAGGCCTCCTACGCGTTCTGTGTTTTCAGGGCACTTTGAGACCCAATCATAGATTGCATCCTGAGGATTAGGATGTGTATTGTCACCAAAAACTTTTCCCGTGAAGGGGCAGATATAAATTTTCCTGGTATTTTCATTTACGCTTTGTTGTCCGAATTGAATGGTAATCTCTGTTTCATGCCAAAGGTTATTTTCAGTCTCTAGGGAATGGATCAAGTCATTGATGTTTTCATATATCATTTTTTGACGAGGAAAAAGAATAGGTTTAATCCGATATTTTTTTTCCATGAAAAAAAGATAGCAACTGAGAAGATCTGCTGTTTTGTTTTTTTTCAAAAATTGTAATGTTTTTTCTTTAAGATCATTCGTTATCCATTTTTCTGTCATAGCACCTCTAACTCTCTTGATAAAAAAATTTAAGTTTACGCTAGTATTGATCTAGTATAAAAGAGTCTTTTTTCCTTTTCTATCTCGAAAAAAGCTTTTCAACATTTTCTTCGAAGAAATAAATATTTAAAACAATTCTCCTCTGAGAATAGATTAAGTAAATTTAAAACTCAGCCTATACTAATTATTACTCAAAAATAGTTGATTCCAGGGACTTTTTCCATGGCTCAAAATTGTATTTCTGAACTGGAAGTAGTATATAATACAAATCTTTTTTTGGTTTATCTCTTTGAATCTATTCCATGAAATTGGAAGCGTTTTCCCCTTATTTTTAGGTCTTTTTTGATAAACTTTATCTTTAAAAGCTCAAAAAAAGAGGATAAAAAGTCATTTACCCAATTTAATTAGGATAGATTCTTGATAAACTACAAATTTTACGCATCTTTTTATTAAGAATCAAGAATCTATCTTCTTGCTATTTCGAAACCTAAACTTTTTTGACTTTATAAAATTTTTTTTGATCTTTTAGAGTAAGATATATTGATTTTGGATAGTGAAAATGTTATTCTTTTGCTGTTTAAAAAATATTTTCCCAAAGGATAGATGAATTCATATGGATACACAACTCCTAGAAGAAGTGATACGCGATCTAAAAAAAGGATTGCAACCCCCTAATAAAAATTTTACATTCGAACTCCTTCCTATAGATAATTACGAACTTGTTTTAAAAATCACCAATAAAAAAGCTTGTTTGAATGCTATTGTAGCCATTCATAATCTAGCCTTAGGGCCCGCTTTAGGAGGAACACGTGTTTTTCCTTATTCTTCTTTTAATCAAGCTTTAACAGATGTATTAAGGCTTGCCAAAGGAATGACCTATAAAGCAGCTTTGGCTGAAGTAGGAATTGGTGGTGGGAAAAGTGTGATTATTGCAAATCCTAAAACAGATAAAACAGAAGTGCTTTTAGAAGCTTTTGGGGAAGCTATCGATGCATTTCAAGGAAAATATATTTGTGCTGAAGATGTAGGGTGTACTCCAGAGGATATGAAGATTATTCGAAGAAAAACGAAATATGCTGTGGGATTGCCTCATGAAAAAAGTAGCGGAAACCCGGCTGTTTATACCGCCTGGGGAACATTTCGGGGAATTCAAGCTACTGCGAAAAAACTTTTTGGATCTACCAATTTAGAAGGGAAAAAAATTGCCGTGCAAGGACTCGGTAGCGTTTCACATTTTTTGATGGATTTTCTTTTTTGGGCAGGCGCAGAGCTGATTCTCACTGATATCAATCAAGAGAAAACACAAAAGTATGCAAAAATTTATGGCGCATCTTACGTAAAACCAGATCAAATCTATCAAGTAGAATGTGATATTTTTGTGCCTTGTGCTCTTGGAGGTATTTTAAATGACCAAATAATACCTTCTCTTCGTTGTAAGGGGATCTGTGGATGTGCAAACAATCAACTTTTGAAAGATTCAGATGCAGAAATACTTCGGATGAGAGATATTTTATATGCACCCGATTATGTGATCAATGCAGGTGGGCTTTTAAATGTAGTTGCTGAAATCCGAAAAGAGGGCTATGCTCCCAAACATCCCAGAAAAAAAACGAATCAAATTTATGATACCCTTTTAGGTATCTATGAAATTGCTGAAAAAAACAATATGTCTACTGTACATGCAGCGAATGCTTTAGCAGAATATCGTATTCAATATGGGATTGGAAAGAGACAACGTGCCCCTGTCTTTCATCATACAGTTACTTAACTGACGTCAGGAGTGAAAAATCATCGAAATTCTCAAAATATTCGAAAGATATTCATTGAGGTCTTTTCATATTTTGAAGAGATTAGACAGAAAAATCTCTAGATAATGGAATGGTTTTATGGAATCTTTAGTCTCTATTCTTAAAAGAAAAACAACAGAGGCTATATTCAAAGCTTTTAAAGATCAAATAGGTGAAAAAGAAGCGATTGCTGAAGTTTTATCATGTCATGAGTCTTTTGGACATTATCAATGTAACTCTGCCCTTAAGCTTGCTAAAATATTAAAAAAAAAACCACGTGATGTGGCAGCTGAGATCATTAAGCAGATTGATCCTTTTTTCTATAAAGAAAAAAAATCCATTTCCAAAATGGAAATTGCAGGGCCAGGTTTTATCAATTTTACGTTAGACCCTGTCTATCTTTCTTATCATCTAGAACAGACAATGCAGGATCCTCATTTAGGGGTTGTAAGACCTAAAGTGGTTGAATCCGTTATTGTAGAGTTTTCTTCTCCTAATATTGCAAAAGAGCTACATGTAGGACATCTTCGATCCACAATTATCGGAGATTGTATTGCACGTCTTTTTGAGTTCTTAGGTTATGATGTGACTCGCTTAAACCATATAGGAGATTGGGGCACGCAGTTTGGAATGCTTATTGCCTATATGAAAGAAGAAATTCCTCAGGTATTCGAAGTAGAAAAATCAGTTGATTTAAGAGAGTTGATGCAGTGGTACAAGCTTTCGAAAAAACGCTTTGATGAAGACGCTGATTTTAAAAAAAGATCGCAAACAGAGGTTATACATCTTCAAAATAGAGAAGAGGTTTCGCTTCGTTGTTGGCAAAGAATTTGTGATATTTCTCGCTTAGCTTTTCAAGAAATCTATGATCTTTTAGATGTAGACATTATTGAAAGAGGAGAATCCTTTTATAATCCCTATTTGGGACAAATGATCGAAGATCTTGAAAAAAGAGGCCTTATTGAAGTATCGGGAGGAGCTAAGTGCATTTTTGTAGATGATTTTAAAAATCGTGAAGGAGATCCGATGCCTCTCATGGTTCAAAAATCGGATGGTGGTTATAACTATGATACTACAGATTTAGCGGCTTTACGTTATCGTGTACAAACTGAAAAAGCTGATCGTATTATTTACTTAGCTGATTTAGGTCAATCATTTCACTTTCAGTTAGTTTTTAAAGCAGCTCAAAAAGCGCAATATTATGATCCCCAAAAAGTGCAAATCGAGCATATAGGATTTGGACTTGTACTCGGTTCAGATGGGAAAAAATTTAAAACTCGTTCAGGAGATACAGAAAAATTGATCGACCTTCTTTTAGAAGCTGTCAAACATGCAAAAAAAATTATTCAAGAGAAAAATCCTGAAATCAATCATGAAGAACTTGAACATTTGGCTGAAGTCTTAGGGATTGGAGCTGTAAAAATATGCAGATCTATCTACTCTTAGGCAAAAAGATTATACGTTTAGTTATGAAAAAATGCTTCGATTTGAAGGAAATACAGCTGTATTTTTACTCTATTCTTATGTACGTATCATGGGAATTCAAAGAAAAACGAATGCTCAAATGGAAGAGGTGATCAAAAATCATCATATTGATCTCAAACATCCATCCGAAATTTTATTAGGGGTACACCTCCTTCGTTTTGGAGAGATCTTAGAGTCTGTTTCTCGAGATCTTTTCCTTAATAGACTTTGTGATTATCTCTACGAACTTGCCGAAAAATTTAATGCCTTTTTTCGTGATTGTAGAGTGGCAGGAACAAAAGAGCAGGGGGCAAGATTAATGCTTTGTGAAGCATCTGCTCGTGTTTTAAAACAAGGTCTGTACATTCTCGGAATTAAGACAGTAGATCGAATGTAATCAAAAATTCTGTTTTAAAAAGCCCCAAGGTTCTTTTTGTTGCCATTTTCGAATGAAATCTACATCAAAACAAGCCACTTTGATTTTTTCTTTTTTTCCTAGCATAAGAATTTCAGTGCCATCAACATTAAAAGCACAGGAGTGACCATCGTTTTTCGGAGCAGGATAATTAGCCATAGCAACCCCTACTTTATTTTCAAAAGCTCGGGTTCTAAAAGCGGCAAGCCTCATATCTTTTAAAGTAGGACATGTTTTTAAAAGGCAGGCATTTGCAGTAATAATGATTTTGGCGCCTTTTTGCATCAATGTACGGGCGCTTTCAGGAAATTCACGATCAAAACAAATCATAGCTCCGATTTGAACAGAACCTTTTTCATAGTGAAGCGTTGTTACTTTAAATTCCTTACCTGCTTCTAAATTTTGCTCGGTTCCTCCTTTAAAATTACAGATATAAACTTTGGTGTAATCAAAAAGAATTTTTCCTTTTCGATCGATTAGGCAAAGATGATTTGTGGGACCTTTTCCTAAATAAGTAATCGCGATTGCCATTTGTAATTCTTGAGCCAAGGCTTTAAAAATTTTGAGAAAGTCAGAAGATTGATGCGCATAATTCTTATTCATGTAACGGGTATTATAACCGATTTGCCAAAGTTCAGGAAATAGAGCTAAATCAGCCCCCATTTTTTTTGCTTTTTGACAGGCTTGAATTCCTGTATTTATATTACCTTCTATTGAGCGAGAAGGAAGAATTTGAAGTAGAGCTATATTAAAGGTCATATCAAAATATCTTTGCTTAAATGGCCTGGAACTTCTTCAACAAACCGAGGCACGCTATAACCTGAAAGATGATTTCGTAGCTTTTGAATCAATTCAATTCCTTTTTTTGTATCCACTTCAAAATGGGCACCTCCTTGAATTTTGTCTAAACGATGGAGGTAATAAGGAATGATTCCATGATCAGATAAACTTTCAAATAAATGAGAAAGTGTTTTTACATCATCATTAATCTCTTTTAAAAGAACCGACTGAGAAAGCAGCACAACTCCTAAAGCTTGTAGTTTTTTTAAATGAAAAAAAACATCATTGTCTAGCTCTTTGGGATGATTAACATGGAGGACAAAATAAATTTGTTGTTTTGAAGAAGCAAGACAGGAAAGAAAAGACTCATCGATTCTTTCTGGTATACCAATCGGAAACCTTGTATGAAAGCGAAGACGCTTGATATGTGGAATTGTGTTTAAATCTTGGATTAATTGTTGTAGTTTTGTGTCATCTAAAGAAAGAGGATCGCCTCCGCTTAAAATTATTTCATTGATTTCTTTTTGTCCTGCAATTCTTTTAAGTTCATCACTAAAATCAGAGATTTTTTTTTCATAAGGGAAATTTTGACGAAAACAAAACCGACAATGCATAGCACAGGCAGAAGTTGCTAAAAGAAGAGATCTTCCTTTGTACTTTTGTAGTAATTTTTTTTCTTTTCGAAAACTTTGATCCTTTACTGGGTCTAGGGCAAATTTTTTTGAAGTAATGCTTTCTAAAGAAAGAGGCAAAAATTGTTTTAAAAGGGGGTCTTCTAAAGTGCTTTTAGAGATTTTTTGGGCTAATCGAAGGGGAAGGTTTAACGAAAATTTGGGCGTTTTTAATATTTTTGCAATCGTATAAGAATCCAACTGTAAAAAGCTACAGAGCTTCTTTATATCGGTAAAATTTTTTCTTAATATTTGTTTCCAAAGTTTCATTTTTGCACTCTCTCTTGGGAGATATTTTATCTGATATAAGATGAGTTGTCAAAGCACGGTTGGGATTTACTTTTTAAACTTGATTTAATTTATTGAATTTTATAAAAATTTATCCATTTTTATAAAATTAAATCTTTAAACTAGGGAATAATAATGGGAATTACTTCGGTACAACCAGTGGGTATTCAAGAACCTTCTGAATTTAAACAATTAGATGCACAATTTGAAAAATTAGTTAATAAAGTAGAAAGTTTTTTGAATAGTTCTCAACAAAATTTTAATGCAAGGTATCTTTTTTTACGACACGCCCTAGTTGAAATAGATGAAATTAGTCGCAGTAAGTATGGACAAGAATTTACTCTAAACTTAAATCGATTACTGGAGAAAATAAAACCTATTTTTGACGAACTTATTCCATGGTTTAATCATCAGGGTCTTAGATATAGATGTTTTTGAAAATCTAAAGAGAGCCTATGGGTAGAAAAAGACTTGCTTTTTCTGTCAAGACGTTTATTTTAAGCAAGTTACAGCGGAAGTGGTGGGCTTTTTTTCTTTTTTAAAACGGACCCTTTTAATATCAGCTCCTAAAGAAGAAAGTTTTTGATCTAAATCTTCATAACCACGATCTAAGTAATGGACATTAGAGATAGTGGAAGTTTCTTTTGCAAGAAGTGCAGCTACAACATATGCAAATCCAGCTCTTAGATCTGGAATGGAAATATTTTTGGCTTTAAGAACAGTAGGTCCTTTGACAACCAAACTATGATGATGATTTTGATAGGCGTAGCGACAGGGTCTTTTGCCAAGGCATTCTTTAAAAAGCTCTACATCAGCTCCCATTTGCTTTAAAGTATGGGTATATCCAAAACGATTTTCATAAACGGTTTCATGAATTACAGAAGAGCCTTCAGATTGAGTGAGTAGTAGACAAAAAGGTTGTTGCCAATCTGTCATGAATCCAGGGTGTACTCCCGTTTCAATATGTAAGCCTCCTTTTAACATTCCACGATAAAAGAATTCGATCCCGTTAGGCTTTGTAGTAAATCCCCCGCCTGCTTTTGTTAAAAATCTTAAAAAAGAGAGCATATGGTCTTGACGAGCTCCCTCAATGAACACCCTTCCTTTTGTACTGATTGCGGCTACTGCGTAAGAGGCGATTTCATTACGATCACAGATTACTGTATGTTCTGCAGGATCAAACTTTGTGGTTCCTTCGACGTTGATAGTTCTCTCGGAATCGATACCGACCGAGACTCCCATCTTCTGTAAAAAAAGAATTAAATCGATAACTTCTGGTTCTAAAGCAGCGTTTTTGATAACGGTGGTTCCTTTTGCGGAAGCGCCTGCGAGTAGTGCATTTTCTGTTGCTCCCACAGATGAATAGGGAAGATCAATGATAGCACCTGTAAGTCCATGGTGTGCGTGAGCAAAATAGGCCCCTTCTTGTTTCATTTCACGGTATTCAATCTCAGCTCCTAATTTTTGAAGAGCTTGTATGTGAAAATTAACGGGTCTGTTGCCTAAAGCATCTCCACCTACTGTAGGAACAATGATGTCATTGGTCGTTCTTCCTAAAAGAGAGCCAATCATCAAAATAGGAATGCGATTTGCACCTGAAAATTTTTGAGGTATATAAGAACTATGAATTTCTGCAGTTTGAATCGTGAGCACTTTTTCTTTTTTATCCCACTGAATTTTTGAACCGATTTCTCGAAGTAAATTCACTGTGATTTCTAAATCACCTATACTGGGAACATTTTGAAATATATATTCCTGATCAGAAAGTACAGAGGCTACAAGAAGCTTGGTAATGACATTTTTAGCCCCACTTGCAGAAATTTTCCCTTTAAGAGGTATGTTTCCTTTAATCTTTAGAAGCTCTAGTGACATGGTATTGTTTAATTTTGGATGCAATCTAGTTTCTGTTTATACAAATCATCGTACTCAATTTAATCGAAATTTTATACACTAAAAAAAATATATCTACACAAAGAAGGACCTTTGAAATGAGTGTAAAAGATAGAAATAAGAAAAATCTGTTATCCATTTTAGCAGCAATTTTTCTATTGATTATCGGTAGTAGCCTTACAATGCTCTATCTTTCATGGAGATTTCGCCATACTTTTTATGGTCTTAGTACAGAGCATTGGACCATTTTTGCAACCCTTGCTTTAATCGGATTTTTTTTGATCAATATTTTTAGAGTAAAAATACAAAAAGAAGAAAATGGTTTGATTAATGAAATGGAAAAACAGGAAAAAGAAAAAACAGAAAATGATTCGATCAACTTACGTGCTGATTTTGAAAAATTTAAGCGAGAATGTTTGCATGTTTATAAAGGATATTTAAAAATTTCTACTCTTTTTTGGATTCACTATACACAAAAAGAAAAAGTCCAGTCTTTTGAAGACACTAAAAAAACAGTTTTTAAAGATCTTAAAAAAGAATTTTCAGATGTTTCTTGGATGAAAGAAGTAATCGATATGGTCAAAGAAGAAATTTCTAAGTATGAAAAACAATCTAAAAAAGAGGCTCCTGCAAAACCTGCACCTGAATCTGATGCTTAAATGAGTGTTTACCCAAATAAGTGGGAAGAAGGCCTTTTAGTTCTTTTGTAAAACTAAAAAGGATATTTTTTTGAGGGAAAAATTGATTTCGAAAAACAAATGCGCAATAACTCATTGTTTTACGTGCATTGATTTCAGATAAAATACAGCGATTTTTAGGAGTATCACTTGTAATGAAGCTGTCAAATCCAAGATTCCCAAAATATCCCATAGCAGCAATTTGCTCAGCAATCAAAGAAGCTTTTTTCTTATGATCTTCTAAAAAAGATAAATAAGGACCAAAACAAAAGCTAGAATCTCCAATTAAAGTGCTTTGATATTTTCCTGATGCAGAATTTTTGATCACCGATTCTGAAAGAAATTGAACGGTTTTATCTTTTTGAATGAACCACTGTGTGCTGAAGTCAAAACACCTTTGAAACCACTTTTCACCCCTTAAAGGAAAAGATTCTTTTAAAATAAAAGGTTTTAGCTTTTTTCGATCCTTTTTCGAGAGAAGAATTAATGAGCCTCTTCCTGCTTGTGATAAAGGAGCCTTGAGAATTTTGGGGAAAGGAAAATATTCAAACCAATCTTTTAATTCTTTTTGGCTATTTAAAATACATACATCTTCACGTAAAGAAGGGGAAAATAATTTGGAGTGAACTGTTTTGACAGTATTAATATCTGGCATGTCATAGATAAGGGCATGTTTTTTTGCGAAAAGAGCTATTTTTTTTGAATATCCCCAACTTTCAATTGTAGAGTTTTTCGGAATTGTATCTTCATAACAATAGATTTTTTGGCCTTGATAAATGTTTTTTTTTGCTAAGTTTTCGAGGTAAGAAGTAGATGGTTTTTGTGAGACCAAAAGGGCATCTTCAGGTTTTTGATACAGCAAAGGTAAAAACTGTAACTGCAAATAAATGGGATGCGTATCTGTTTTCGATTGAAGCTCTTGTTCAAAGTCAATATTCGCTATATGAATATGCGGCATAGATTTTTTAGTTTTATTCAAAATGAATGAGCGTAGCATGATTTTCTTGTGAATTCTATCTTGTTTTGGCATCATAAATGACCTAAAAGGACTTTCGTAAACTAAGAATGGATCGATTTTTAAGGTATTTTCCTGTTAAGGACAGAATTTTTTTTTAAATAATTGATTGAATTCTTAGCTTGCAAGGGTCTTCTAAACGAGGGAGTTTTTATGAAAAACTGGGTTTTTCGAACAGGAATTGGACAAGATAGTCACCGTTTTCTACCAGAAGATTCTTCTAAGCCTTGCATTATCGGAGGGCTTATTTTTGAAAATGTCCCGGGAATTTCTGCTGATTCTGATGGAGATGTTATTTTTCACTCAGTTTGTAATGCTATCACATCGATTACAGGGCTTCCGATTTTAGGCGGAATTGCACTGGATCTTTGCCATAAAGATGGTATTACTGATTCACAAGTCTATTTAGAAAAAGCTTTAGAAAGTCTCGAAAACAAAGAAATTGTTCATGCAGCTTTTACGATCGAAGGTAAAAGGCCTAAATTTCAGCCTCGTATAGAAGAGCTCCGTGATAATATTTCTCATGTTTTAGATATTTCTAAATCATCTGTAGGCATCACAGCTACTTCAGGGGATGGTCTTACGGACTTTGGTTGTGGTGATGGGTTGCAATGTTTTTGTATTCTTACTATTAAGGAAGAAATTTAAACATCTTTTGATATGAGAAATCTTGCTTGGAGAGATTTGGGTAAGATAGGGCATGTATCTTTGGGCTTTGCAAAAATAGAGTTTCGAATTAATGCAATTTGTTTATAACAAAAATCCCAAAATATCCTGGGTAAAATTTTTGAACTAAGGGCTAATACTCCCCAAACTCCACCTAAAAACCTCATTATTTGAAAAACCGCTTGAGAATGTAGGTAAATTTTACCATCAATAGAAATAACAAGAGTTTTTAAATAAGCTTTATCTTCAAATAAAGATTGAAAAAGCTCAGATTGTTGAGGGGCAAAGCGTATTTTTTGTGAAGAATCTTCAAAAAGTACAAATCGAATAAATCGATGGCAAAGTCCACAATTTCCATCATAAAAAAGAATGATTTTTTGTGATTTTGGCTTTCGAATCCAAGAAGGATTAAAAGTAAAAAAATGGATCAAGATCATTCCAAAACTTAAATCTCTAAAATCGATTAGAAACATAAGTCCAATATGCATCGATAGCATAAGTGTCCAAAGCGGATATCTGAATCGTTTAATCAAACATAAAGGGGCAAAAGAAATTTCTAAACATAAAGTGCCCCAAGTTACGATTTTTAAAAACCCGGGAAAAAGAAGCAAAAATTGATTGAAAGAGGAAGGTCTTGCTAAAGGATTTTCAAGTACCTTATAGATAGCACTTCCTTCTATCCAAGAGGGGCTTGATAGCTTCATGATACCGCTATAGGAATATCCTGTGGCTAATAAAATCCAAGCCGTAATATAAATCCCGTGTGGCATGTGCCATGAATCTGAAAATTCATTTTTTCGAAATGAAGGCTTTGCAATCAATGTATGAGCTAAAAGCATCCATCCTACGTAAGGCAAACTGGGGTTTATAATTAAAGGATTTCTTCCTAAAAGACAGGCCAAAAGATACCAAAGAATAAAAGATGCAATGCGATCATAAAAGCCACTGAATAAACATATACTTGCAAAAACACCCATAGATAGAAAACAAGTAATAAAAATAGGAAAATCAATAAAGGCCAAAATATTGGGAAAAAGAGAAATTAATGGACTCAAAAAAGCATTGGAAATCATTCCTTCATGAGAAAAAACCTCTTTCCCATAAGGGATTAACTCTAAAAAATGGATAAAGAGGTAAACGCCAAATATTTTTTGAAAAAGCCGGTAGTGTCCAAGAGTCCAATCATTTTTCCTTATTTGCATGTAGGCTCCAAGATCGTAGTTGTAAAAGTAGGAGACTCAGATTCAATACGTATCCATGATTTACTTTGTTTTTGAAAACCCATCTCAGATAAAAGATCTGATTTTTCAGGCGATAAATAGTAGTTAACTACGCTTTCTAAAAGAGGCTTTGTTTGGAAATTTTTTTGTAAAAGAGGGCCGTAAGCAATACAAGCACCAAAAGCATTTCTTCGATTATAAGGTCCTTTAAGCTGAGCGTACAAAACATTAGTGAGTTTTATAGAGGTTTTTTCTGATTCAAAATAAAATCGGGAAGAAAAAGTTTCTAAGCCATCTTGTGCACAAAACACCTTAGGAAGGATCGATGCACACGTTGCTTTTGAAAGCCCTTTTAAAGCGGGGATCTGAAATAGATCTCCTACCATTTGTGATATCCCTAGAATAAATAAAAATGTAATTTTTATTTTATACCCGGAGAAATTCAAAAATCGCACAGATTTCATGGATGATATCTTCTTTTATTGGGTTCTACATCTACTCCTTCTAACATTTCGCCTACCCGTTCTTCATGTTGAGAAAAGCCACACTTTCCTTTCCAGTTTTTAGGGTTTCGAAAAGTACCAAAAAGCATATCCCATAAAGGTAAATCAGAATAATTGTAACTATGTAAATTCTCTTGGTGGTGAATGCAGTGACTTTCAGGCCTTTGAAGAATAAATCCGACCCAATAAGGAGTTGAGACATTCCAATGGTAAAAAAGCTCGCCAATTCCACTCAAAAGGATAGCATAGGATGCAGCTTTAAGGTTAAGACCTAAAAGAGCAAAAAGGATGAAACTAGATAACATAGAATCAGCAATCAGTTCAATCGGATGCTTGTAAAAAGCTGTAATAAGTTCAAGTCTTTTAGGGCTATGGTGCAATTGATGTACCCACCTCCATAAAAAAGAGATTCTATGACGTAGTCTATGCCACCAATAAAACACAAAAGTAATGGTGAGGTATCCCGTTAAAGCTCCCCAAGTAGGAGTGAGGTAAGATAAGTTAAAAATATGAAATTTTTGAAGCCAAAGATCCCAAGTGATCCCAGCAATTAAAATGATAAGAAATTGCAGCAAGTTGAAAATAGTAGCTCTACCCCACCAGCCGATAACTCTAGGGAAATTACGAGCAGGTTTTTTGATTTCTGCAATTAGCATTACACAAGCAATTGTAAAAACTATAAAAGGGATCATTTTTACCTGTTTATAACTAATTAAAAACAACAATTTTCATGATGTTAGAAATTAACTGCAACTAAAATAAAAAGTATAGTTTTTAATACACATCAAGAAGGTATTTTTTTTCTTTTTTGAGATTTTTCACAAGATGAAGAGATTGCTCTTCTGTAAGGTGACCATGTTGTACAAAAATTTCTCGAAGAGCTAAATCTACAGATTTTGCCATTTGTTTTGCATCTCCACAGACATAAAAATAAGAACCTTTTTGTAGCCAATCATAAATTTCAGCGCCTTTTTCAAGTAACCGATGTTGTACGTAAATTTTTTCTTTTTGATCTCTAGAAAAAGCAGTGTCTAAGCGCAAAAAATTTGTTCGAACTAGGCCTTCAAAAAAGTCTTTATAATAAAAATCATAGTTATGTTGACGTTCTCCAAAAAAAAGCCAATTTTTCCCTTTTGCTTTTTCTTGTTGTCTTTCTTGTAAAAAAGCGCGAAAAGGTGCAATACCAGTTCCTGGTCCTACCATAATGATATTTGCATCAGGATCTATGGGTAAGGTAAAACCGTTAGATGGGTGAACATAAAGAGGAATAGGAGTGTTTTCATTTGCTATATGACATAGAAAATAGCTAGCTACTCCGCATCTCATTTCTTTTTGAATGGGATATGTAAGTTTTGCAACGGTGAGATGAATTTCATCGGGATGCATTTTTAAAGAAGATGCAATGGAATAAAATCTCGGCATTTGTGGCAGTAAAAGATCGCAAAGCTCTTGAATATCTAATTTTGCATCTTTGCAAAAAGGAATGAGATCAATAATTTCATGTGAGTGCAAGTATTCAGAAAGTTCTTTTTTGTGATCAGGATGAAAAAGATGTTCCCATTTTGAAGAGGGAGCTTTTTCATGAATCTTTTTTAAAAGACGAGAGGTAACTTTATTCAGATTTGCCCGATTTGTTAAAAAATCACCTACAGAAACTTTTTTGTTTTTGCGTTTATCAAAAACTTCTGTGGAAGGATCTTTTTGACAATAAGCTAAGATTTTTTCTACATATTCAGGGTTATTTTGAGGCAAGATAGCAACGCTATCTCCTGGATAAATTTCTAGGTCATTTTTTTTAAGATCCAATTCTAAATGATAAGTTCTTTTTGAGGATTCAGGTTTGTTTAAAAGAGCTCGATGTTTGATTGAGGCTAAAAAAGGATTTTCTCTTGTATAATTTAAAGGCATAGACTTTTTTATAGACAAAGTTTTGAAAATATTTTTATATTAAAAATTAACGTATTCAAGTGAATATCTACCTGGCATAAACATGTTTGTTATAAGGTTTTAACATGAAATATCTTTTTTTTTCACTTATATTGATATCTTTCGTGTCATGTACTGCAAATTTTGGCCAGGGGCGCAACTATATTATTTCTCATACCATCGAAGAAGTTTCTCTGGAAGAAGATTTAGAAGAAGGTCCAGATCTACCTATAGAAGAATCTTTTTGAATCTATCTTTGAGACTATTTAACTAAATTGAATGATGTCTTTTATTTTCATTTAATTTAGTTGGATAGTTTTTTTTTGCAACTATTTTTTTTGTATTATAATCATATTATTTGTTAGAATATCCCCTTTGTAAAAAAATATTAGGATATAAAAATGATACCATCTCTTCTTGATGGACTAAATAAATATGGTTCTGGGTTTTCTATATGTGAACGAGAGGGTCTTGCAATGTGCTATGCACGTTGTCTAAAAAAAAGGATTGAAAGTTACTTTACACAACCTATGGGGTATGTTGACCTAAAAGGGACATACCAAGTACTACCAAGAGGTGTATTGGAGCTACTTTTATTGAATCTTCAGCACACGGGTGCATGGGATGATGCACTTCTTCACTTGGATGGAAGTTTTGTTGCAGCATGTCAAGCAGAGGATACTTCATTTGGTGATAGAGATCTTAGAATATATTTAACTAAAAAACAGGGCATTGAAGATAAGCTTTTGAAGTTAGGATTTAAAAAGGTAATCAAAGATGTTTACCAATTTACTGTGCGAGATTCACAGCATCCTATAGAGGTTTCTGTTTATGTGGGAGAGGAAGCTCAAAAAAAGTTGCATGGACGTCTTTTCCCGCATTCTCCCCGTATTTTAATACCATGTCAGGGTGCTTTAATATCTCCATCAAATCAATGGAGGGTTGATATCAATAAGACAGCTACAGTGCCGTTTAGATTTCCGGTACTAGCTGATGAATTTTCAACTAATACTTTGTTAGAAATGATATGTCCTTCAGATACGCATATTGAAAAAGTACTTGAAAAGCCTCAAGTTTTTTGGGCTGTTTTGAAGCATTTTCTTGCTAGAAAACAACAACAGCAACAAATGTCTGAAGAACATCCTTTTAAAAATTATTGGTTTACAGGAGCGGCTCATCAAACACTTCTAAAATATACAGGCCAAATAGATGAGATGTTAGCTCGACCTACCTTTTTTGCAGAATACTCTAGAGGGAAACGAAAAATAGATAAAGTTCTGGAATATCTTAGACAACAAGGAAACAGCTATTTAGCAGAGAAAATTCAAGCTCGGATCGAAGGATGCAAACCTGATGCCTTTCCTGAAAAACAAGATGATATTGTTGCTGTAGAAGGATAATTCAAAAACAGGGATTGTTACGATCTAAGAGAGGGAACAAGTGATCAAAATTGTATCTCTCTATCCTAAAACAAATAAAACAGGAAGAATTTGGGTAAAAAAAAAACTCTTACTTTAGCTACATAACATCAGTTAATCGGACATAAATCCTTTACAATCTTTTTGATCCCACCCTTTTTTTAGTTTAGCTATTTTTTTGTTGGAAATACCTCCTAAAAATTGAATAGATTTTAAAAGGCGAACGCGGGTTCTTTCCTTTCCTAAAAGATTGATCGAATCAAAAAGAGGAGGTCCTTTTTGCTTTCCCATAATGGCTGTAAAAAGAATGGGGATAACTATTTTTTTATGGTGTATTTCAAAAATAGTATCAACTTCATGAGAGGCGGCTTCAAAGGAAGAACCTGAAAAATCTTGTTTTTCTTCCAAATACCAGAGTAAGCCTTGCAAGATAAAAGTAGCTTTTTCAAGGGTTAAGTTTTTGGGAGTAAAAAGCTCTGTTTTGTAAGGAAGTTCATTGATAAAGAAAAAATCACAAAGAGCCATAAAATCACTAAATGTTTTTATGCGGGTATGCACAAGTTTCATTAGCTTTTTCATAAAAGTATCTGAAAATCCCCAGTTTTTGATCCGATCCCAAAGTTCCGTTTCTCCAATATTATTGATGATGTATTTTTGGTTGACCCAATCCAATTTTTTGCTATCAAAGAAAGCGCCTGATACTCCTATTCTTTTAAGATCAAATTCTCGGGTAATTTCATGTAAGGAATAAATTTCTTTTTCATCAGGCATGCTATAGCCCATATGGGTTAAAAAATTTACTAAGGCTTCAGAAAGGTATCCACTATCTCGAAAGTAAAATACTGAAGTGGGATTTTTTCTTTTGGATAATTTTTTACCATCTGCACCTAAAAGAAGAGGCATATGCATGAAAGTGGGGAGTTCAAAATCCAAATATCGGTAAAGAAGGATATGCTTGGGAGTGGAACTCATCCATTCATCTCCCCGAATTACATGGGTAATTTTCATCAGATGGTCGTCTACTACATTGGCTAAATGATAAGTAGGATGTCCGTCTGATTTCAAAATGATCTGATCATCGATATCTGCCCAAGGAGCGGTAACTCTTCCTTTAATTGCATCTACATACTCACATTCGCCTTCCAAGGGAACTTTTAAGCGAACAACATAAGGAAGACCCTGTTTTTCTCTTTCTTCAACTTCTTTTTCAGAAAGATTACGGTATCTTCTATCATAACCGATCCTTTTTCCCATTGATTTAGCTACCTCTCTCATCTCTTGTAGCTCAACAGAAGTTGCGAAGCACTTATAGGCATGTCCTTTATCAATCAATTTTTGTGCATATTTTTGATAAATATCAGATCTTTCTGATTGCCTATAGGGAGCATAGGGGCCTCCAATATCAGGTCCCTCATCCCAATGAATTCCACACCATTTAAGAGCCTCATAAATCGTTTGTTCATACTCTGGCTTAGAGCGTGTTCGATCTGTATCTTCGATACGTAAAATAAATTTACCACCATGATGACGAGCAAAAATTAAGTTGAATAATGCGATATATACAGTTCCCACATGAGGATCTCCTGTAGGAGAAGGAGCGATACGTACACGTTTTTCCATAAAGGACTCTTTTTATTTAAAGGATAGGAAGTATTTTCTCTTTTTCGAGTTTTTGAATCAAGGGACAGATTTTTTAGGATTAAATTATGAGGACTTTTTTAGATTTTAGAACGGTCAAAAAGCCAATTTTTAAATCATGAATTAGAACCAGTATATACTGGTTCCAATTCAAGTGTTATTTATTGCATTGGATCTTCTGTCTCTAATAAAAAAACCAAATCTTTAATAATATTAAAGCATTCCTGCAGTTGAAGATCACTTTGTCCAAAAAGCTCAACAGATTCAGAGTCAAATCTTTTTTTCTGAATTTGTTCTAAAAAGTTTTGATAATTTTTATTTTTTTCAATTCGTTTCCCTGAATTTTTCTTGAGAAGAGGGAAATATTTTGTGTATTTTACCAGTTTTGTTTGAAGTGTATTTTTGTAATGAGATCCCAACTGATGCTTTTTCCACATATTTAAATCAGATAAATCATCTTGGTAGTGATCTTTAATATTGTCATTTTTTAAAGGAAATTTAGCATAGCTTTCTCCGATATCGATTTGAGATAAAATTCCAGGCACAATTATGTCTGATTCGACTCCTTTAAGCTGAGGGCTTTTTCCTGAGACTGTATAGTATGTACCTCTTGTGACTTTAGTCTCTCCTTTAGAGTTCACTTTTCCAGAGCTAGAGGCATCGAGTGAGAGAGTTTGAAAGGTCCCTTTGCCAAATGAATGATCGTCCCCTACTAAAACGGCTCTACCATAATCTTGTAAACTTTGTGCAACAATTTCAGCTGCTGAAGCTGAAGCGCGGCTTAGAAGAACAGCTAAAGGACCATCCCATGCTATGCGATTGTCTTCAATACGTGAGTGATGAAGTTTTCCTTGGTTATCTTTCAAAGAAACAACGATTCCTTTTGTGATAAAAAGTCCTGTTACACTGACGGCTTGTTCCATAATACCGCCCGCATTGCTTCTTAAATCAAAAACAACACCCTTAAGGTTATGTTTTTTTTTGACGTTTTCTAAAGCTTTTCGAATGTCTTTTGTGCAAGAAGTATTAGGATCTTGATAAAAGGAATGAAGCTTTAAATAAGCAATGACCCCATCAGCAAAAGGTTCTGTTGAGCATTCAAGACGGCTTTCTTCTAGTACTACTTCCTCTCTAGCTATTTCGATATCAAATTTTTCAGTTTGTTTTTTCTCATTTTCTTGAATTTCTCTTAAAACAGTAAGCTGTACAAAAGTTCCTTTTTCTCCTCGAATTAACTCTACTGCTTCTAAGATATCCATTCCCACGATAGGTTTATGGTCAACAGCAACAATACGGTCGTTAAGTTTGATTTTTCCGCTTAAATCTGCAGGCCCTCCTTCTATAATGCGCATAATAGTAAAGCCATTTAAAGTATCTTTTAGTTGAGCTCCGATACCAAACAGTCTTTGCTGTACATGGATCATAAATTGAGAAGCTTCACTGGGAGTAAAATAATTTGTGTGGCTGTCAAGAGAAGAGCATGTGGCTTTTAAAATATGAGTTAATATCCATTTTGTTTTTTCTTCCTCTGAAGTGCCTATGATTTCTCCCTCTCTTAAAAGTCTCCTTTTCTTTACCATTTGTAAGAAAAGATCTTTGGTTTCTGCATCGAATTTTTCAGCGGTTTCTACTTGAAGAGCTTTTATGTTCATAATTCTTGTATAAAGCTCTTCTGAGTTTGTAGGCCATGGGGAATCTTTAAATTGGTCTAATTCAACATTTTGAGGAAGTTCTGCATTTTCTAACTTGATTTCAAGGTCATTACGTCTAGAAATAGCGTTTAAAAGTTGGGCGTGAATTTGTTCAAAAACCTTGTATTTAGATCTTTTAAAATCGAGAAGAATCTCTTCTACAGATGCATCAGATGGAGAGAGCCAGCTTTGAAGCTCTGATTCAATAAAGTATGTTTTAGTTGGATCTAATTCTTCTAAAAAATTTCCCAAAACCCTTCGAATAAGTTCTGGTGTAAGCTTGGAATAAGAAACATGAGACTTAAGGATATCTTCGATTCTGTATTTCACATCTCGAGCTGTAATATCAGGAAGAGCCGCCTCTAAAAGAGTGCACGTAATGAAAATAAGTAAAAGTACAATTTTTCTGAACATAGAACACCGCCAAATTTTTCTAAATATAACTAAAAGGCTACTTTGAATCCAACAAAAACAAAAAATATTTAAATCACTTATATTTAATAATTTAACTATCATTCCCCATGGGTGTTAATTGTTTTTTAGAAAAGCTGTTTGAGGGTATAAAAAATTGGTTGAGTTCAAGTCTTTATTATGTAATAATGATTATTCGATATGTTAAAAAAGGAGAAACTAGTTGAGTTTTGTAAAAGAGATTATTTTCTTTAAAATTCTAGCTAGTAACTGTAAAGGTAAATTTAAAATAATTTCTTAACTAAAAAAAGAGGGAAATAAAAATCATGGAAGAAGAAAAAAACTGGACGGATACAGCCGCCATTATTGAGGACGATACTCAAGTAGGACAAAAAAAGATTGTCTCAATTACTGAAGCTGCCCGTATTAATAATGTAACACGTCAAGCAATCTACGTTGCTATCAAACAAAAAAAATTGAAAGCGACTAAAGATTCTACAAGATGGACTATTAATTTAGATGATTTAGAAGAATACCGTAAAAATAAGTACAGCCGTACAAAATCGATTTATGATGGCGAGCTCTTATTTGATAATAATAAAGGGTATTTTTCAGTCAACCAAGTTGCCCGAATCCTAGGGGTTCCTGCTCAAAAAGTTTATTATGCGACAAGAGTAGGACACTTAAAGGCTCATAGAAAAGGAGCTGCTTGGGTGATTTATGTGGAAGACATTAAATTATATAAAGATAGTTACTTAGAAAAAAAGCCTGATCAAGAAGTAATTTAAGCTTAGTTTTCTAAAGAAAAATTACTCCACATATCTGGTTTTAAGCATGTCAGAAGACTTAAAATCTTTAATATGCAATTGAATGCTTGATTTATTTAAAAAGATATTAATATGTGGGGTAAAGATAACGCGAAGCGGTATGTTTTTTTTACGAAGCAGGGGCTTTTTTTCAGCCATACCAAAACCAATCCCTTCCAATAGGCGATCCTTTTGTTCTAAAAACATCTTTAAGTGGATCTTTCCAATTACTTTTGGAGGCCAGGTCTGTATTGCATCTGAATAAAGGAGGGGAGGTGGGTTTTCATTTCCATAAGGCTCTAATAAACGCATTGATTCCATAAAATCGAATGTTAAATCTTGAAAATCGATACGTGCGTCTAAAAATAATTTATTGATAATATCATGATCTTGTAAAGCTTTGTTAGCTTCATTTATAAAGTTTTGTTTAAAAGCTTCGATATTTTCTTTTTGGATAGTGATACCAGCTGCAAAGTCATGACCTCCATAGTTTGTAAAAAACTTTTCATTTCTCTTTAAAAAACCCAAAAGAGGAAACTCAGGAATAGTCCGAATGGATCCTTTTCCTACTTTTTTTTCAATAGCAAGAATGATTGTAGGTCGGTTATATTGCTTGGCAATTCGAGCAGAAATAATTGCGATAATCCCTGGATGCCACTTATCTGAATAGAGAATGATTCCTTTATTATCTAAAAGAGAAGGATTTTCCTGTAGCATCATTTCGACGTTTTCAGAGGCCTGTCTTTCAATTTTTTGTCTTTCGATATTATATAAATCTAACTCTTTTGCAAGATTTTGTGCTTTTTGTTCGTCTTTACAAAGTAGAAGCTCAACTCCTTTAATTGGATCTGCAATCCTTCCCAGGCTGTTGAGTCTCGGAGCTACTTTTGATGCAATTTCTACGGGAGAAAGATTGGCAGAATCTAACTCACAGATTTCAAAAAGCTTTTTCAATCCAATTCGTTTTGTTTTTTTTAATATTTCAATTCCGTAGCGAACTAAAATACGATTTTCTCCTCGAAGAGCTCCCATATCAGCAATGGTTCCTAATGCTACAAGGTCTAAAAATTCTTTTAGATCAATTGCTTGTGATGTAATTTCATTTTGCTCGGATAGATAGTTTAAGACTCCATGAGCTACTTTGAAAGCCACTCCAACACCTGTGAGATCACGATTGGGATATGTGCTATCAATTAATTTTGGATTTAAGGTAGCTATGCAGTGAGGGATTTTTGAGGTGGGCTCATGATGATCAGTAATAATTACATCAATATTATGCTTTATAATATTTTCAATTTCTTTTGCAGCTGTGATTCCGCAATCTACAGTAATCATTAGGGTGCAATTTTTTTGAAGAGAATATTTGAGAGCATCTCCAATCATGCTTTTTTTCAAGTCTTCTCTATTTGGAATATAAAAAAAAACTTTTATCCCCATTTTATAAAAAAAATCAGTAAGAAGAGCTGCGGCTGTCATTCCGTCTACATCATTATCGCCATAAATTAAAATACTTTCTTTTTTTTTTAGAGCTAAAATAATACGACCAATCGCTTTTTCCATATCTTGAAAAAGGTTAGGTGAATGAAGTTGGGGTAATTTTGCATAAAGAAAATTATGAATGTCTTCTAATTCAATCAAGCCTCGAGATACAAGGATTTGTGCAGTCACTGGATGAATATTAAATTCAGCAATGATTTTTTGAATTAAAACAGGATTGTTTTCAGGGTAAATCCACATCGGCTTATTTTCTTTATAAATGGAAGACACTCAATTTTCCCTTTAAAATTTAGAAAATATAGCATTGAGGTTATTTTATCAATTGAACCGAAGCATAAAGGCACTCCATTACAGTGAATTTTTTAATTTTTTTTCGGTTTTGGAGATAGCTTGAGATAACCTTGTTCCTGAGTTTCTTTTTTATGGAAAAGAAGCATTAATGGACTTGCGATGAACAATGAAGACAAGGTACCAAAAATAACTCCAAGTGTCATTACAAGAGCAAAGCTAAAAATACTAGTCCCTCCTAAAAATACTAAAGCCAAAAGAACAAGTAAAGTGGTAGCAGAAGTAATGGTAGTTCTGCTGAGAGTGATATTTAAAGAATTATTGATAATTTCAGTAAAAGGACGTTTTCTAATTGTATGTGCGTCTTCTCGGATTCTATCAAATACAATAATAGTATCATTTAAGGAATATCCAATAATTGTCATGATTGCAGCAACAGTTTGTAAGTCGATTTGAAGAGATATACCCATCCAATGTAGAAGTCCAATTGCACTGATCGAAATAAGAACATCGTGGAATAAGCAAAGCATTGCGCTGATTGCATACTTAAATTCGAAACGAAATGTAATATAAATCAAAATCGCTGCAAAGGCCAAAAGAAGTCCATAAATAGCATTATTTCTCATGCTATCAGACATTTGTCCGCTCATAGAGGTCCAATTGGATTCAAGGGTTGAAAGATTACGAGGTTCAATTTTAAGACCTTCTTTTTCTAATGCGTTTACAATCCATGTAACTCTAGGGTTATTTTCATATAGGTAGGTTACGTCTGCCTGATCAGTTTGTTCAGGCATTTCATAAAAAGGTTTTGCTATTTGATTCATGCCTACGCCGAGTAAAATACGTAAATGATTCGAAGGGTTGAGCTCGCGTACTTGAAAATCTTGAAAAGAAGCGCCTGCATTTGTTAAGGCTTTTTCTACTTTTTGTCTGTAATTTATATTTTGAGTTTGCTCTAACTCAACATTCAAAGCATAACCACCAGTAAAATCCATTCCAAAAATAGAAGATTTTTGGGTATAGAGCATAAAAGAGCCTAGTACGATAATCACTGCTGAAATCATAAAAGCAAGTTTACCTCTTTTCAAAAAATTAAAGTTAGATGACTTTACAAAGTTCATCATTGTTAAACTTTTATTCTTTGCGTTTTGTACCCATCCTGCGAAGAAAAAACGGGTTAAGAAAAGAGCTGTAAACATGGAAGATGCTATACCAATAATTAACGTAATTGCAAATGCTTTAATGGGACCTGAGTCAAAATTCAAAAGAATCAATCCTGCGATAATTGTGGTTACATTTGAGTCTAAAATAGCGCTAAATGCTTTTTTGTATCCGGCATGAATCGCAGAAGAAAGTCTTTTCGTTACAGAAAATTCCTCTCGAATTCTTTCGAAAATTAAAACATTTGCATCCACCGCCATTCCCATTGTCAAAATAATACCTGCAATGCCAGCTAAGGTAAGAGTTGCGTGTAGATTTTGTAGTGTAGCCCACATTATGAGAAGATTAAGTACAACAGCAACTGATGCAATAAGTCCTGCGAATCGGTAATAGCCTATCATTGCAATCACTACCAAAAGAAGTGCTATAGCAGCAGCGGCTATTCCTTTGGCTCGGTCTAAAGAGCCGAGCTCAGGACTCACGTTTTTTTCCGAAAGAATTTTTGGTGTATAGGATAAAGAGCCAGCTTTTAAATCTGCTACTAACTGATTAATTTCTCTTTGTGAAAAGTTTCCTGTAATCATAGCACTTTCCTTTAAAGCAGAATCTAAAGTAGGAGAACTGATTACAGAGCCATTTAAAATGGCGCACATGCGCCAACCGCGTCCTGAAGAATAATCACCATTGGGTGTTCCTAAAACATTTTCTTTCGAAAATTGTGATGTCCATGCGTAAAGATCTTCTCTAGGAGATAATTTTTGTCCCTCTTTTGTTGTGTGAGATCCTTTAATTTCAAAACTAAGAATGTTTCCTTTAGAGGGGTCATATCCAGATCGGACATTGGTTAAATGAGAGCCTTCGAGTGAATGATTTTGAAAAACGATCATAAGTGGATGAGTTTGCTCTTGCCATTTTGTAAAATCGTCTCCACGAAGAACCGCTATTTTAGAAATAGAATCATTGAAAACGGAGCTTATAGTTGTGTCCGTTGAAGAAGAAAGTCTTAAACCTTGAGCATAAAGAATTTTTGCAGATTCTGATCGAGGCTGTGCTATATCAGACTCTAAGGTATCACCGTATAAATGTTTCCATGCAATGGCATTGACGCTCTCAGCATCTTTTTTGTTTGTCACTGTTGCTTCATTCCAAATTTCTTGTAAAAATTGATTCACACTTGCAGTAAGATGAGGATTATTTTGTGAAAATTTTTCGTTGACAATATGAAAATACATAGAAGATGCTTTGATTAATTCAGCAGCACTTAAATTTTGAGATCCTGGGAAATCTAAAACGATATTTGACCCTTCTAGATGAATATTAACTTCTGATACTCCCATTTTATTAACACGATTATAAAGCTCATTGATCCCTTGGTGTAAATCTGCTTCATCTTTAACAGGTTTTCCTGCTTGATCTCTGAGTTCAATGGTAACCGTTTTTCCACCTGAGAGATCCAATCCCCAATGAAGTATTTTTCTTTCATCTCCTCTAAAATATTTAGTAAAGCTTAGGTAAAGGTTGTTTAAGAAAGTATTTTGCGTAGGCTTCGGAGCATCATATTTTTTTTGAGGCTCTATGCTGACTTGAGCTGCGTTATAATCATCTCGAGCTTTGAGTAAATCCTCATGCATCATTGTGTCTATTTTATTTAAAGCAAGAATTCTTTGTTCGACGTCTGTAAATTCTAAAACAGCAAACTTTTTAGAACCATGGACAGTGAAATTCTCTCGTGTTGCATTGAGAAGCGTTTGAAAGTAATCATCTTTTTCAAAAATAAAATCGTTATGAAATTCTTTTGCAGTGGGAAAAGCGCTTCCTAAATAGCCAAGATATCCATTTTGAGAAAGAATTTCACGAAGAGAATAAAAATCTTGCAAAAACTCTCTTGCTTCAACAGAATTTGGGTCCATTTGGTATTTTTCTAAAATACGTTGGATTCCTTTAGCGATTATATAAATAGAATTTGATCTCATTCCTTGAGGAGGCTCTGTTTTATCTGTTGAAGGGGCATAAATAACGAGTCCTAAGTTTTTTTGATCATAAGGAAGCTTTGAGTAAGTATCGTAATCAAACAAAGGAAAAACGTCTGACGCAAGTTCACTGTGTTTGGGATTCCAAGATTCTTGAATAACTTTTTGAATTTGTTTGGCTTGAATGCGAGCCACTTCAGCCAAGTCCATCGTTAAAATACTCGAACTATTGGTTAAATGATTTAATTCAATGGTAAAAAGGCTTCCTTGAGGATTGATATTTTCACCGCAAGTTCTTGAGATACGAGCAATTTCATTGATAAGTAACTGTTCTAATTGATTCTTTTTCAAAGAATTATTTTGATGCTTATCAAAGTAATAAGAAATATCATTATGTAATAGAAGGTGGATTTGCTCATTGTTCCAATCTAATAAAACCTTACTGATAAATGGGTTGCGATCTCCGATTTTTAACTGAGTAGTATCAGATTCTAAAGAAGTTGTTTTTTGAAGAGATGAAAAAACATCTTTGTAATCCCAAGGGTTTTCTCCTTTTTCAAAACTACCTTGATGCTTTCTTAAAAGAGTTTCTGCTTTCAAAAAAGTTGTTTCTTTTCTTTGTAAAAGGTGTAGTTGAGAAAGATCCTCTTCGGTCATATAGGAATCGTTTTGCTTTAGCTCTTTTTCTTTCTCTTGTAGATGGATGCGTCTTATTTTTAGATCGTCTCTAAGCTTCTCAAATTCATGGATCAAATTTTTAGCTGAATCTTTTGCTAAATAACTTTGAGAAAAGGATGCAAAAAAACGCTTGGTAATTGAGGAATTTTCGTCAAAAGCATCTACATAGCTCAAAATATTGTTAGCTAGTGTTGAGAGCAGTTCTTCTCTTACAGAGGAATCAGGAGTTTCTAAAATGCTGGTTAAAAGAAGGCCACTATCACTGATTCCGCCTATTGAAACACCTAACTGTGCAACTCGATCAAGGGTGATTTCTTGGTATATTTCAGTAGGAGGCCCTTCAGAAGTTCTTTTAGGAGAAAAGGTGAAGTAGTTTTTATTTTCATCGAAATGAATAGGAATATTTCTTTTTACATAAACTGTTTTTGGGTTGTCTTCAAAATCTTTTTCACCAAGTGTAAGTTGAGAAGGATGGAAAGAAATGAGGGCTCCTGCTCTTGGAAGGTGATTTCGAAATGTTTTTGCCTCAGCATCTTTTGAAAAACGAACGATAATTTGTTGCGAATTTTCTTCATCTATTATAACTGAAGCAGGTTTGATTTTTAAAAGATGGCAAAAGGAATGGATCCACTCTACGGATTTCTTTTCTAAATCATTAACTCTTTGTGTGATGCCTTTTGTTACCTTTTGAGATAAATGCTGGTTGATTTGCTTATTCAAAGGTTTGGTATAATAAAAAAGCGTGGGAAGAATGTTATAAATTGTCAGTCCTACCACAGCTAATATTAGAAAAAACTGCCACTTTTTTCGTGTTTCCATTTAGATGAACCTTTTTGTATTGAATTTGTATAAAAGAATACTTAAACAGAACGATTCTGTCCAATAAAAATGGGTTGATGAACCTAGTTCAATAAATGAGATAGATGAACTTTTATTTTATTTTTGAGCTTTTGAGGTTGATTTATGCCTATTCTAAGTCAGAAAGCTAATTTTTGAATCATAAATAAGAGATAAATTCAGTTATTTACTTTAAGTGGGATAGCCTCATGCTTCAAGCAAAAGAGCACCTATTCTATTTAAATTGAATAATGCTTTTTCTCTCCATTTTTTAGATCTTTTTTGTCTTTTTTTGATAAATCTTGTAAAGTTTACCTTCAAAAGCTCTAAAAATAGGGGCCTTTATTCAATTTAACTGAAGTAGATTCGAGTATCTTTTTTATACCGAAACAATTCATGATTTAGAGTAAAAAAACTTGAATATCTGTAAAATAAACCCATTACTCAGTTTATAATAGGAAACAATTTTGCAAAAGTTACAAGATCCTCTTGGAGAAAGTATTGATTTTGATCAAGTTCCCAAACATATCGCAATTATTATGGATGGAAATCGAAGATGGGCAACTCTTCATAACAAAGAACCGATTGAAGGCCATTTTAAAGGAGCTGAAAATTTATCAAAAATTGTTCGGTTTGCTTCTGATTTAGGGGTGAGATTTTTAACAGTTTACTCTTTTTCTACTGAAAATTGGCAACGTTCGAAAAACGAAGTGAAAGCTTTAATGGAATTGATCAAGCATTACCTCATTAATGAAAGGGATAACATGGTTAAAGAAGGGGTTTGCTTAGAAGGGATCGGTGATTTATCTTCACTGCCCAGTGATGTACAAGAAATTTTTTATAAAACAAGAGAGTTAACAAAGGCGGGTACAAAAATTACATTGACTCTTGCTCTAAATTATGGCGGTAGAGATGAGCTGGTTCGTTCAATGCGTAAAATTTTAGTTGATTATGAGATGAATAAATTTACTAAAGACGAGGTTACAGAAGAGCTTGTCGGGCAATATTTAGATACAAAAAATATTTTGGATCCAGATCTTTTAATACGAACTTCTGGTGAGATGCGAATCAGTAATTTTCTTCTATGGCAGCTTTCTTATTCTGAAATCTTTGTAACGAAAACTCTTTGGCCTGATTTTTCTGAAAAAAATTTATTAGAAGCTATTTATAACTACCAAACTAGATTAAGACGTTTAGGAGAGTAATTAAAAAATATGAAATCAAAATTTTTACAAGATTTAATAAAAAGAGTAAGTATGACTCTTTTACTGGCTGTTATCTTAATATTTTTAATCACTTTTTCTAATATTCTTGTTATACGCTACGTGATTTTTGCCTGTGTGGCTGCTTTAGGTATGGTGGCTATTTGGGAGTATGGAAAATTAGCAAAAAACAAAGGCTATTCCATCTCTTCCAAGGTAATAATCCTTGGAGCGGCTATAGAAATTTTTTCTTTTTTTCTTGCTTCCTTATATACTCAGCTTCATCAGTTACCTCTCATTGTATTTTTCTTTTGGATTTTGGTTATTTTTGCAAAGCATTTTAAGAAAATAGAAAATTCTATTGCTGAAGTTTCTATCTCATCTTTTGGATTATTATATATATCTGTCCCATTAGGTATGATTTTTCCGATATTATTTTCTTCTTCTTTTTTAGAAGAAGGAAAGTGGTGGACGGCTTACTTGCTCATTGTTACAAAAATTTCTGATATTGGAGCCTATTTTGGAGGAAAATTTTTGGGGAAAAATAAACTTGCTGTATCGATTAGCCCTCAGAAAACAAAGGAGGGGGCTTTTTCAGGCTTTCTTTTATCGGTTCTTGCAAGTGTAGGTTTTTCTTTAATAGGGCCTTATTTACCAGGAGGATTTTTTCTGGATATTTACGAAGCTCTTTTTTTAGGGGCACTTCTGGGAATTATTGGACAATTGGGAGATCTTTGTGAATCTCTTTTTAAAAGAGATGCAAAATCTAAAGACAGTAACCGATTGCCAGGACTAGGGGGAACTTTAGATATGTTAGATTCCTTGCTGTTTACCATACCGATTGTTTACTTTTTTTTACATCTAGGGTGAATCAATGATTATAACGATAGATGGACCGTCAGGTACGGGGAAATCCACAGTTGCCAAGGGGCTTGCAAAAAGACTTGGTTTTTCTTTTTTTGATACCGGAGCTATGTATCGTTCTGTTGCATGGCATTTATTGCAAAACCAAGTAGATGTGCAAGATGAATCTCAGCTTTGTAATGCACTCGATACCTTTTTGTTTCATATTACTACAGATAAGGGGGAAAAAAAATATTTTGTGGGGGAAAAAGAAGTCACAAAAGAAATTCGTGCCCCTAATATATCAGAGTATAGCTCAAAAGTTGCAGCGATTGCTTCAATTCGTAAAAAAATTGTTGATATACAACGAGAGTTTGCAGAAAACCGTGATTCTGTCTTCGAAGGCAGAGATATGGGATCGGTTGTTTTTCCTAAAGCAGACCTTAAAATTTATCTAAATGCGAAACCAGAAATTCGGGCACAAAGACGCTATATTGATCTTTTAAACAAATTTCCTGAAAAAAAAGAAAATCTAGATAAAGAGAAAATTTCAGAAGATATTGAAAAAAGAGATAAGTTCGATTCTACAAGAGAGATATCTCCCCTTGTCAAACAAGAGGATATGGTAGAAATTGATACTTCAAATCAGTCAGCAGATGAAGTTATAGAAGAGATTTTAAAACACCTTAGTAAGCTTACTTGGAAAATGAAACCCTTTTATCATTTTATTATATCTATTGTGCGCCCTTTTTTTAAAATTTTTTATCGATTAAAAGTTTATGGAACAGAACATTTTCCTAAAGGGGCTGCTATTGTTGCTCCTAATCACGTGTCTTTTTTTGATCCTCCCGTAGTTGGAGTCACTTCTCCTGATGAAGTACATTTTATGGCTAAAGGCTCTCTTTTTCGATTTCCTATTTTTGGGTGGTTGATTCGAAAGCTCAACTCTCATCCAATCTCTAAAGGCGCAAAGGACGCTGTAGTTGTGAAAGAAATTTATAAGCTTTTAATGGAAGGCAAAAAAGTATTGCTCTTCCCAGAAGGAAGCCGTTCCTTTGATGGAAAATTAGCCTTACTTCAACCTGGAGTTGCTTTTTTAGCTTATAAAGCAAAATGTTCAATCATTCCCGTGTATCTTGATGGAACTTTTGATGTTTGGAGTCGCAAAAGAAAATTTCCAAAATTGTTTGGAAAAATCACTTGTGTTTATGGTCATCCTATTCGAATCGATCCCAAATTGGATCGAAAGGTATATATGGATGAAGTACTTAAAAAAACAGAAAAAGCAATAGAAGATCTTCGTAAGTGGTTTGAAGAAGGCGCAAAGGGGCCTTTTCCTTCTGTTGAAAAATTTTAGGTTGGGAAAAACTAAAAATTCCTATAAAATCTCTAATAAACTGGAGTAGTTTTATGAAAGATCAAAGTTCTGTTCAAAAATTGACAGATCAAGATTTTAAGTCTTCTATTGGAAAAGGAAAAACACTGGTCGATTTTCACGCTGAATGGTGTGGTCCTTGCCGTATGTTAGCGCCTATTTTAGAAGAAGTGGCTCAGGACAAGGAAGCAAACGTAGCAATTGCAAAAGTTGATATTGATGCTGAACAGCAAACAGCAGCAGAATTTCAAGTGGCCTCAGTACCCACGTTAATTCTTTTTAAAGAAGGGAAAGAATTAAAAAGGTTGGTAGGGCTTCGGAACAAAAAAGAAATTTTGGAATTTATAAAATCAGAAGGGTAATTTTTAGAGACTTTCTGATATGAGTCGAATTATTTTTCTAACTTTTATTTTTACTTTAGTGGGTGGCATTTTACTCTATACTCAGACTGACATGCCTTTTTTTAATCTATGGTTTGGAAAATTACCGGGGGACATGATTTTAACGAAGGGTAAAATTCTAGTTTATCTTCCTATCGTATCTTCTTTTTCAGTGAGTCTTGTCTTTTCTTGCTTAATTGGCTTTATATTCAAAAAATAACCTGAACATTACGACTGTGAAAGTTCAGTTGAAGGCAATAATCAGATTGCCTGAGATAAGGAACTGATGTTATTCAGCAAAAGTGAAAAGGAGAGATTTTTCTGTCAGGTTGTTTCAAAATATGAACCTATCATCAATGATGTCTTTTTCCTTCTACCACGTAATGTCAGTAATTTATTAGACATAAAATAAAAAATTCTGTTAAAAGGTTCTCCCAAGATAAGTTTTTATAGCAATCAAGAATCTTTTTTAGATTATAACTTGTCATAAAACTCAAATAGTATAAGGAGGATAAAATGTTAGGAGCAGCTTGTCTATCTCCAATTGAAGTAGATATCCAACAAAATTACGAAACAGCAAAAGACACCTTTCAACGACAGGAAGAGTTAGCTGAAAAATTCAATACTCTATGTAGTAAAATGGTCCAACATATTCAATCAGGATCAAAAGAATTTACAGAAAATATTGGAATTTTAAGAGGGTTCTTTAAAAGTAGAGATGAAATTACTCAAGCTTTTAGTTTGTTAAATCAAAATTTTCGACGCTGTAAACAGCACAATTGCACTATAAGTGAAAGCTTACCATTAGCCCAAGAATTCAAAGCACACTTCGAATCCTTGGATTCTTCTTCACTAAACGATGAAATAGATGAAACGATGAGAGAATTATGGAGCATGTTTTTACGTGAACACTGCTGTAGAATTGTTTTTAATGATCCTAAAGACTTAGATGGCAAACGCGCTACAGAAGCAGATTTTATAAATTTAATTTGGGGAAGGAAAGTATTTAATGAAGAAATGGCTCAAGGTGATGTGCCTCAAAAATTTGCTGAATTTAGAAAAAAACTTGCTGAGCTTGAAGGAGGCTAAAAGTAGTTATCTTTGACTCGTAAGAGTATTATACTGGTTTCATTTCAAAATCTTGTTGTCGAAGTGCTTCATAAAGTCCTATTGCTACAGCATTAGAAAGATTTAAGCATCGAAATTGTTCAGCCATTGGAATTGTTACAAAATGCTGAGGCCATTTTTCAAAAAAGTAAGCAGGAAGTCCTTCTGTTTCGCTTCCAAAGATCAAATGTGAGTCTTGAGTATAACTTACTTTATGATAAGAAGTTGTAGCTTTAGAAGAAAAAAAATAAAAAGAGTTCTTATTTTCAAGGTATTTTTCCAAATGATCTATTTCATGAAAATGAACATCTTTTTGGTAATTCAATCCAGCTCTTTTCATCATTCGAGAGGAGGTAGAGAATCCCAAAGGTTTTACAATGATCAAACCTGTTTTTGTGCCAGCGCATGTACGAAGGATATTGCCTGTATTTTGTGGGATTTGAGGTTGGAAAAGAATTATTTTCATCGAATTTTTTTCTGATCTTCTACAGGCAAGGCAATTTCTTTATTTTGGTTAAGCATTTCACCTAATTTCAAAGATCCATCAGCTCGAATGACTTCTATTTCAAAGATCAAAAGAGCATTAGGTGGGAAAAAACCAGAATTTCCATATCCAAGTTCAGGATGAACGTAAAGAATTCTTTTTTCTCCTTCTTGCATTCCGATTAATCCTTTTCTAAAACCTTCAATAACCCCGTCTAAACATATGCATTCAGCTTCCTCAGTTGCGCCAAACTCAGTGCCATTCAAAAGCCTGCCTTTATATTGAACTAAAGGAGTGTGATAGATTTCTAGAGCGCAATTTTTCCCTTCTTTGATTATTTCATATTGAAGTTTTCCCTTTTCAATTTCGATAATTCCTTTTTTAGAAGCATTTTCTTTTAAAAATGTTTCGGTTTCTTTTAAATTAGTCACTGCTTTTTCTTGATTTTTACTTTCTTGTATTAAAGAAATTGCTTGGTAGCATTCTTCTTCAGACAGAGGAGATGTCTTACCTGTATAAGCAGACTCAATTCCTTTTGCAATTTCATTTGAATCAAGAGAAACACCTAAACCTTCTAAATGTTTTCCTATGAGAAAGCCGATTGATTCAGATACTTTTTCTATATCCATTTCTTTCTCAGATTTTGAAGCAAAAAGAGAAAAACAAATAATTATCGCAAAAATATATTTCATCAAAAACCCATGCATCTTCATTTTATACTCATTATGATTCAAAAATTATTTTTTGAGCTATGAAAAAGTTCTTTCAAATAAACGTAAATCTATATCATTAATATTAATCTATCTCACTTTCTAGTTAGAGTCAGTGAAGAAAAACCTATAAAAGTAATTAAATTTTAAATCTACAAATAGGGGGCGATGTCAGTCTCTAAATGATCAAGAGCATATTCCTTATGTTTGGGATGACAAAATAAAAATAAGGGAATTTTATGACATTTTTTTTCGCTTTCTGATCGCATCGCTGATCCCCATGGATATTTTAAAGCCAATGTCTCTGAAGAAGTTTTAATCACAGCTTCTGCAGAACCTTCATATAGGCCTATTACGGCGGGATGCACATCAATAAAGCAGCTGCCATTTTCATCGACATTAAGATTAGCCGTTAGTTTTTCATATGCAGAATGAGACTCAAAAGTAATAGTTTCATTGGGGATAAAATTTTCACATTCAATTGAAAAAACGTAACAGTGTGGCGAAGTGTTTTTTATCCGAACATGTTTATCATCTTTTCCGAAAGTTTCTATAGGAAGTGGCACATATTTAAGAATTTTTGATGATTTATTTTCGACATTTACTATGAATAAATCAAATTCTTCTGTGATAAGATAGTTTTGAAAGATTGTTGGTAATAAGTGTTGTGTAAGAGCTTGGTTATCATCTCTAAAAATATGAAACATTCCATTTTCCAATACTTTAAAATAAGCCTGCACATGGATTCCTCCAAGCATATCTCTATACCCTAATATATATTTTTTGTTGACGTCGACAGAATTTATATTCAAAGCATATACAGGTGATTTTTTGTTTTTTAAATTTAACTCAGTAATTTTTTCAATAGAAAGAGATAGGTTGGGAGAGGGATTTTGTAAAGCGTCTGTTACATAACTAGTGAGGTCACTTTGCATAGTTCTTTCTACAGGTTTTTCTGCAGAAGAATTTGTAGGTAAAGAGCATCCT
>PVBE010697903.1_pt1 | contig 37789 bp, 30 predicted proteins | sample 1631181 | NCBI WGS metagenome assembly PVBE01 (sample SAMN08397723, study PRJNA350692) | Marine metagenome, whole genome shotgun sequencing project. | isolation source: water | place: Pacific Ocean | collected 2012-04
CTTCTCGGCGGGAAGTACCGCCGACAGGGAAAATAAGGCCGTATTTTGCGAAAAGGAGAGCGTTGCCGCATAATTCCGGTACAGTGAACATTCGGCGCCTAAGGGTGGGCCGAATTTGTGAATTTCCCGTTGCTGAACAGTTCGATACTGTATTTGTGCCGATTCCCTTTGTGGTACATCTGGGTATATAGGATGGGGTTCCCCTTGGATCCGTAAACGAAGCCCTCGACGTAGAATACTGGATCGAGAATCCCGATCGATAAATGACCAGCGATTTCGCTGTCCGCGGTTCTGGCCTCGAAGGTCTGGCGAATTTTATCGAGAGGAAGTTGGAGGCGATTTTGAATGATGTCCAACATGTTGCGGTGCTTGAGATCCCTGCGTTTCACTTTATTGGCCAATTCCGGCAGCAGGAAACTTATGGTGTAGCAAAAGGGTATTTCGTCCACCATCCGGAGGCGCCGGATTCGGGTGAGGCGTTTATGACTGGAAATTCGGAAGAATTCCTCCAGGTGGGGAGGAGGAGGGACATCTTCCACGGATATCAGCCGGTGTGCCTGCTCGACGGAGAGATTCTGTTCGATGATTCCGGTCAGCTTGATCTTTTCAGGGCCGGTGTGGGAATTTGCCACAAAAGTTCCGTTTCCGTGTTTCCGGTCCAGGAGTCCGTCCGCTTTGAGAATGGAAAGAGCCTGGCGGACCGTCACCCGGCTTACTCCAAAAGATTTCGACAACTCCATTTCGGCGGGTAGCCTTTCGCCCGGGGTTAGTTCTCCCTGCTCGATCATCCGGCGCAGCAATTTCACGATTTGATAGTAAAAGGGAACGGATCGATCTTTGAGCGGGCTTTCCGTGATAAATTCCTTCATTTTCTTCCTTTTCGAAAAACCTGAATTTCCCATCCCAAACCTGAAGAGGATAACTATGGTAAATTATTCATCTGAAAAAAGCTTGTCCTCGCAAATAAATGAAAATATGTCATTTAAAATATCTTGACCTACCTTCCGGGCGAACTTCTCTTTGCCCGATATTTCCTTAACCATGTGGAATGAGGAAAAAATTAATTGTTGTCCAAGGATGGAGCGGCAGTCGGATTCAGGATTGGTCGTACGGGAAATTATCGCCACTCGGAAATGCCAATTCGGACCACAATGTACTTTTTATATCAGCTATATCGGAATGCCGATTATCAATCCCTTCCCTTGACTTCCCCGAAAAAATCCGGAAGATGTATTGTTAACCATACCATTCAGTTCGATTACCACAGGTTTTTTGTTTAGCATCTATTTGCTCCACCGATCCAAAAAGCGGTGCAACACGTCTCGTTTGCGACAAACTAGCCGTCTTTCAAAGGAGGAAGTTGCTATGCGAAAGTGGATTATCGTTTTTCTCATCCTGGCCCTGGCCGGCTTCGCCGCGCAGCGCGCCGAAGCCTTCAAGGGAACGCTCAGACTTGCCGTTCATGGACAACCGAAAACCTGGGATCCAGGAAAAACACCTGGGTTCATGGGCACCATGTTGTGGCCGTGGACCTACGACACCCTCGTTCAGGCGGACCTGAAAACGGGCAAGCTCTACGGCTGGCTGGCCGAGAGTTTTGAGCGCATCAGCGCCTCGGCGTTTAAGTTCACCCTGCGAAAGGGCGCTGTGTTCGCCGACGGGACACCGGTCACCTCCGCGGACGTCAAGTTTTCCCTCCACCGCGTCTGGGAGGACAAAGACCTGAAGAGCACGGTGAAGTCCTACTACAAGGACATCAAGAGGGTGGAGATCATCAACGACAGGACCTTCGTCATCCACGCGAAAGGCCCGATGAACGATCTGCCGGCCCTGATGAGGACCTGGGGCCACGTCATGAACAGAAAGGCCATGAAGGGCAAGAAATACTCCGAGTTCGCGCGCAAGAGCTTCGGCTCGGGCGCCTACGTCCTCAAGGAATGGAAAAAGGGCCAGAGGTTCGTGATGGAAGCGAACCCCCGGTGGTGGGGAAATAGTAAATATCCCAACCGGCCGAAGACCCTCATCATTCGTATTATCAGAGAGCCCACGACCCGCGTGAAGGCCCTTACTACTGGTGAAATTGACTTTGCCATGAGGGTGGCGCCCCAGTTCATCGATCAGATCAACGCCAAGCCGGGCTATAAAGTGCTCACCACCCCCAGCATCCGTATCTACTACGTTGGCTACCTGACCAAGCATGGTGGGCCTATGGGTAACGTCAAGGTCCGCCAGGCGATCAGCCACGCCATCAACACCCCGCTTATCATCAAGACGCTCCTGCAGGGCCGCGCCGATCCATGGTTCCAGATGATCCACCAAGGGATGGCGGCCGGCTACAATCCCAAGATGAAATCCTGGTACCCCTATAACCTGGCCAAGGCGAAGAAGCTCTTGAAAGAATCGGGTTATGGTAAGGGTTTTAAACTGACGATGATCTCCCCCCGGAACACGATCCCGGCAGATGTTCAGATGTGTGAAGCTGTCGTGAATATGGTCAAAAAAATTGGCATCGACGCCAACTGTCAAGCTTCCTCGAAAAGGGTCTGGAGAGGGAGGTTCAAGAAATACGCGAAGGGCACTTTAAAAGGGAACATGATGTTTATAGCCAGTTACGGCAACCAGGGCGGCATTCCGGGCAACAGCTTCCGCGGCGTCATGTCCTGCGGCGGGAAATGGAGCCCCCATTGTTTCAAGGAGTATGAAACGATGATCGACAAGGCTTTAAGGACCGCCGACACTGACCTTCAGCAGAAGCGGCTCGAGAAGGCCAACTGGTTCATGCATAACAAAGCGACTCATAAGCCTATTGCCAAGAGCCATGACGTTTATGGCGTCAACACGAAAGTTTTAGACTACAAGATGCGCTACGACGAGATGACGCTCCCTTGGAGTTTCGAGATGAAGTAAAGGCAGAGCGCAACACGGACTCACGGCGCGGGGGGCGCTAAGCCCCCCGCGCTTTTTCGGTTGTTTGCAAGTTGATGGTGATTGATTTTATAGAAAAATAAAATTTCTTAAGAATTAATCGAAAAGGAGATGTCGTGGCTGATGATAAAGTTGATCCTCCCCCTCCAAACCGGTCCATGCTGAATGAGAGGATTTTAGATACTCTTTCCGTGTGACCGCCCAATTTGGGGGGATGTAGATGAGCAAGAAGCGACATACACCTGAGCAGATCATATCCAAGCTGAGAGAGGCCGAGATCCTGCTATCTCAAGGACAAAGCGTACCTGTGGCCTGCAAGCGCATTGAGGTCTCAGAGCAGATACGAACCATCCCTCCTTAACTCTCGGATATCGCTTTGAAGCCGGCGGCAAGATAGTAGTCTACATATCGGATCACGAACCTAATTCAATCATGCCAAACGATGTACCTCCAAGTACATGGCCGATTCATCATGGCGATCGAAGCCACGTATCTTTCTTTGAGGGAGCGGACCTGCTGATCCATGACGCCCAATACACCCTGGAGGAATACGACAAAAAAATAGGATGGGGGCATACGCCGATTGAAAAGTTGGTCGATTACGCGATTGCGGGCCGCGTTAAACAACTGGCGCTTTTTCACCACGATCCCCTTCGGGACAGTGACGCAATTGACGATCTTGTGAAAACCGCAAACCTGCGGGCGCAAGAAGGTGATTTCATTCCTGAAGTTTTCGCAGCCGCCGAAGGACAGGTTATCGATCTTCCCGAAGAGACCACGAGCTATCCATCCATCGAACCCGATTCCAGCGCCATTATGCCATCGTTGGTTGAAAATCACGTAAGGACAGTTTTGATCGTCGATGATGACCTCAGCATCGTCAGAACTCTTTCCGCCATTATGGAGTCAGAAAAGTTAAAGGTGCTCACGGCGGAAGATGGAGAATCGGGGGAACGAATCGCCGTAGAGCAAGAACCTTCTCTCATCTTATTGGATTTGGTGCTTCCGGGTATTGATGGATTGGAGGTTTGTCGCACGCTCAGGGAAAACCCCATGCCTCGTATCCAAAGTATTCCGATTGTCATTTTAACAGGCGCTAAATTAGAAGAAAAAGATCTTCTGGAATGTTATAAATCGAGAGCCACTGATTATATAACCAAGCCTTTTTCACCCACTCAACTTCGATCCAAAATTCGTAGCTAGCTCATAAGAACGGAAAGGATATGATCTTCAAGAGGAGAGTTATCCAGTTCTCCTGAAATTCTATACTGTTGAGCCAGGACAATGCGCTCATTCATACAAGAAATTAAGAACCGATCATTTATTTGGGCAGGACGAGATCTAATTATTACGGAGCACAGCCTACACGAATTCCGGCATGACTTTTTGGGAAAACTCCCGGATCATTTCTCTTCCCCGTTCGCCCCGGGTCATCTCGTTCTGCACACGAATGACAAGATAATCAATACCGAATTCCTCCCGGTAGGAGTGGATTTGATCGATCACCTCCTCCGCCTCGCCGAGAAAACATCGATCCCCCCGGCGGAGTTCCTCCTGGAAGGTATCCATGTTGACGTTCTGATGACCGAAGGCGCTGTAGCCTTCTTTAAATAGACGAACAAGGCCCTCCTCCGCACGCCGCCGCTCGGCAGCATCGCGCACAAGAACGACATCCCGCATGAGAGGACGGCACGATGGCTCCCCCCTCCCCTCCTCCAGCGCCTCATGATAGATGCGGTAGCAGATTCTCAGCTTCTCGCGGTTTCCGCTGGGCCCCGGAAAATATGAGTCCGCCAGGCGAGCGGCGCGTCGAACCGGCGTCTTCTCCCAACCGCCGTACCAAATTTCCGGTCCTCCATCCTGGTGGGGCAACGGGTTCAGCCGGAATCGATCCAACTTCAGGCGGGCGCTTTGATGGGTTACCTCTTCCCCCGCCCAAAGACTCCTGAGCAACGGTATTCCTTCCTCGAGCCGGGCCGCCCGCTCGCTTCTCTCGACCCCGAAGGCGTCGAACTCCGACTCCAGGTAGCCTGCGCCGAGGCCCAGAATGAGCCGCCCCTCGGAGACGACATCCAGGAGGGCGGCATCCTCGGCCACTCCCATGAGGGAGTGCAGCGGGAAGAGAAGAACGCTCGTTCCCAGCCGAATCCGGGAAGTGCATCCCGCCAAGGCCGCCAGCACCAGCATGGGAGAGGAAAACTGGGGCCAGTCCACCCCATGGTGTTCACCAAAGAAAACGGAGTCGAAGCCCAACTCCTCGGCAAGTTTCGTTTCCACGACGACTTCTTTCCAATCGTCGCCTCCTTGATGGGGCTTGATTCCAAAATGCATCGTTCATCATCTCCCTGATCTGTCGGTTTACATTGTCAGACGGAGAGCAATATAATTTCCCCCGGCCCTGTATACAAGCATGGCCATGCGGCAGCATAGCCATGCGGCGAATTTCTTTCTGGTCACATGAACGCCGGCCACAAAGATTAATCCTTCGTTTGCCCTCCATTAACTCTTTCAAGGATTATCCTCACATAATGGGGCACACCGGCGAAACGGCTCGGAAATCCATCTTCCCGATTTACTACGGCTGGATCATCGTCGGGCTGTCTTTCCTCACAATGGCGTTTCATCTCACCGCTCGATTTTCTTTCGCCATTTTCCAGGTGCCGCTCATCGCGGAATACGGATGGACGCGGGGCGCCCTTGGGAGTGCATTCGCCCTGATGATGGGCCTCTACGCCATGCTTGGTCCCTTTGCCGGTTCCCTGCTGGACAAATTCGGTCCCCGGGCGGTTGTCCCCTGGGGATCGATATTGGTGGGGGTTGGCCTGGCCGGCGGCTTTTTCATATCCTCCCTCTGGCACGTATACCTGTTGCTCGGGATGTTCATCGGTCTCGGAACGGCGCTGAGCGGATTCGCCACCCATAGCGCGATCCTGCCCAGATGGTTCAGAAAAAAGCGGGGAATCGCGACAGGCATCGTCCTCTCGGGAATCGGCATCGGAAGCCTATTCCTTTCGCCCGTGATCGAACGGCTGATCGCACACTTCGGCTGGCGCATCGCCTATCTCGTCTACGGTTTTTTCGTTCTCGGGATCTTGGCGCCGGTGAATTTCATCTTTTTGCGCGACCGCCCCGAAAACATGGGGCAAAACATGGACGGCCTTCCCCAGCCTGAGGCGGTAGCGGCCGCACCCCGGAAGGACGGGACTGAAGAGGGCAAAAGCATCGGACAGGTATTTTCCCGGGTCAAAAACGACAATAGCTTCTGGGCGCTCGCGCTCCTTGGGTTCATTATCGGTTTCCAGACGAACACCATCCTAAGTCAACTCCAGCTCTATCTCGTGGATGTGGGCTACAGCACCGCCACCGGGGCGATGGTCATCGGCCTTGCCGGACTGCTGCACGTGGTGGGGAGCGTCTTCATCGGATGGATCAGCGACAAGGTGGGAAGACCCAGGGCCCAAGCCTTTTCATGTGGTCTCGGCGTCCTGTGCATCGTTGTTTTGCTCTCGATCAGGTATCTCGGCCATCCGCCTCTGCCGGGCTTTCTGTTCAGCGTCCTATACGGCCTCGGAGCGGGAGGGGTGAGCACCTCGCATTCATCCATGGCGGCCGACAGCTTCGGGGACCGATCGTTCGGGACCGTGATGGGCCTGTTGACGATATGCTATGCGGGGGGAGGAATTGTGGGCCCGCCACTGGCGGGGTTTATTTTCGATTTCACGGGAAGCTACGTTATCCCCTTTTCCGTTATCCTCCTCCTCATGGTCTCCGGGATACTTATCTCACTCTTTCTTTACGGGGCGAAATCCTCAGGAGCACCCACCTCAGGCCCGCCGCACGCCTGACCATCAAACCGCGATTGCCCACGCCGGAAGAATTCGGCTAATCCTTCGCCGCGGAGACCTTCGGCAAGGACGGAAAATCCCGAAGGAGGGACCCATAGCCGGGAACGGACGCCGAGTATCCGCCCCGGCTCAAAACCGACCAAAAGGTCGCCACGTTCGAGCTGAAGACGGGTTTACCCAGCTCTTGTTCAAGCTGCTCCAGCACACCGATCGTGGCCAGATTCGTACAGGAGATGAACACTCCATCGGTATCGGGAGAATCGAGACGCCGGGCCATTTCCACTACCTTTTGCCATTTCTGTCGTCCGATGGAGACCCGGGATTCGGGGGTATCTCCCAGTCCCAATCCATAGAGGCCGGTCACTTCGAAACCGGCGCTTTCGAGAAACTGTTTTTCGGCCTCATTGACGAAGTCCACATAGGGGGTTCCCACGGCGATGCGCTTCAGGGCGAGCGCATGGAGTGCCTCCACCACGGCCTGGGCCGTCGTGACGGCGGGCACGCCTCCTTCACGCTCAAGCGTTTCCGCAATCCGGTCCCCATCTTCCACAAACGAACCCGAAGTGCAGGCGTAGGCGACGACATCCACCCGGGCCGTACTCAAAAGCGCGGCCGTCGTGGCGGCGTCCTGCGCCATGCGGGCATAGCTCTCACGGGTCATCTTCCCTTGGAGCAACATTCGGGTCGAATGAACCGACACGCCTTCGGGAGCCATCCGATGGAATTCGGGCTCGATGACGACATTCAGAGAAGGAACGACCAGACCGATGCGGCAAATGGAACCATACTGTCCGTCTTTGAGGTCCATGAATCTTCCTCCTCCTAGGGATGTTCCGGTGAAACCTCTTTCAATTTATAACGATGAAATCGATTCCGCCCTACTATTAACTATCGTCCTCGGGCGGATTTCCATCCCAATCATATTTTTCCCGCGCGCGCCCGGGCGATATCTTCTCATCCGCCACATCCAGGCGCACCAACTCCGAATCGCGTTCTTTCGAATCGCCGTACCCTCCGCCGCCCGTCGTGTGCATACACAGCGTATCGCCTGCTTTTAGACGCTGAAGATCCTTGCTCTTCATTCGGCGGGGAGAATCGAGGGAATCAATGAGAAAATCACTTCCCGACCCTTCCCCGCCTTTTCCGATCCCCCACGGCTTGAATTTCACCCTATCGGTGATCGAAGTCACCGTGACATCCGTAAGGAAAGTGATCTCCCGCATCATGCCGACACCCCCGCGGAATTTTCCCGGCCCTTCGCTGTCCGGCCAGAGGCTGTAGCGGCGGTAGAGGACGGGATAGTTCAACTCCATCTCCTCGACCGGCGTATTCTTCGTGTTGGAGACGGAGTGAACCCCGTCCATTCCGTCCTTGTTGTAGCGTGCGCCGAAACCGCCGCCCATGGTTTCGTAAACGGCGTAACGTCCCTCCTCGGGCATCGGGCCGCCAAAAGAGAACTGATTGAGCGCCCCGTTGCTTCCGGCGGGCACGCTCTCACGCATCACCTCCTTGAGCGCCCTGCAAAACACATCGATCACCCGCCTCGTAATCTCCCATCCCGCCGCGCTCGCGGCGGGAAATTCGCGGTTGAGCGCCGTACCCTTGGGGACTATCAGGCGAATCGGCCGGTAGCAGCCTTCGTTCTGGGGGATGTCGGGATCCGTGATGCAGCGCAGGGTGTACATCACCAGAGACATGGTCTGATAATAATCCGCGTTGCAAGGCCCCAGGCGCTGCTCGTCCGTCCCCGTGAAATCGAAAGTGATGTCCTCATCCCACTTATCGATGCGAAGCTTCACGCGGATGGGCTTATCGGTTGTCCCGTCGTCATCCATGAAATCCTCGGCCTCATATGTTCCGTCCGGAATCTTCCGGATTTCCGAACGCATGCGCCGCTCGCAGTATTCGATAAGGGAATCGCAATATCGATTCAGCTCCGAGAGGCCATATTGATCGATGAGTTCATTCACCCTTCGGATTCCGATGTTGTTCGCGGCGACCTGGGCAGAGAGATCCCCCTTGCGCTCCTCGGGCGTGCGCACGTTCGCGAGGATCATTTTCTGAATGTCGGGAATCACTTTCCCTTTCCTCATATACATGACGGAAGGAATACGAATTCCTTCTTGAAATATCTCCGTCGCCGTCCCGCTCATGCTTCCCGGAGACATCCCGCCCACATCGCTGTGGTGCGCCAGATTGCCGACAAAACCCCAGAGCCGGCCCTCGAAGAAAATGGGTGAAATCAGAATAATGTCCGGCAAATGAGTTCCGCCCCGATAGGGATCGTTCAAAATGATAGTGTCGCCGGGCTCCAATCGATTCACGTCGTGCTCTTTCATCGTCTCCTTGACGATGAAGGGAAAAGCCCCCAGGTGGCCGATCTGGTGAGCCGTCTGAGCGAGCATTTCGAGGCGATCGTTGAATAGCGAGCAAGTATGGTCCTCGCGCGTTTTGATGTTGGGCGAGTAAGAGGATTTCTTAAGGGCCATTCCCATTTCGTCGGTGATGGCGGTGAGGGAATTCTTGATGATCTCAATCATCGCCGGACTGACGCCCGGCGCGTCATTCGTCACGTTCATTGATAATCTCGCTGGATTCAAGAAAAGCGCTACAAATTATCGTTTTCAGGGGGTTTTCCGTCCCACCCATAGACTTCGCGGGCCCGTTCCGGAGAAATTTTTCCATCGGCAACGTCAATCCGAATCATCTCCGGGTCGCGCTCGCCGACGGGACCATAGCCCCCGGCGCCCGTTGTATGAATGCAGAGCGTCTCGCCCGATTTGGCGCGCTGAAAATCCTTGCTCTTCATCGGCCTCGGTCCATCGGGCGTGTCGATGAAGAATTTATTTCCAATCGCGCCTCCCCCCTCTTTGATGCCCCACGGCTTGAACTTTACCCGATCGGAAATCGAAGTGGTCGTCACGTCGGTGAGAAAAGTCACCTCACGCCTGATGCCGATTCCGCCACGGAATTTACCCGAGCCTTCGCTGTCCGGCCGAAGCGCGTAGCAGCGATACCTGACCGGATAGTTGAGCTCCATCTCCTCGACCGGTGCGTTTTTCGTGTTTGAAACCGAATGCACACCGTCCATGCCGTCCTTGTCGTAGCGCGCGCCAAAACCGCCTCCCGTGGTCTCGTAATAAGCATATTGGCCGCCATCCAGCCTGGGACCACCAAAAGAAAATTGGTTCATCGCGCCATTGCTTCCGGCGGGGACACTTTCCGGCATGGCGTCCTTGAGCGCGCGGCAAACCACATCGATTCCCCGGCGAGAGATTTCCCAGCCCGCGGCGCAGGCTGCCGGAAAATTGGCATTCAGCGCCGCGCCCTTGGGAATTTTCAAATGAAGAGGCCGGTAACACCCCTCATTTTGCGGAATGTCGGGATCCGTAATGCAGCGCATGGTGTACATGACGAGCGACATGGTCATGTAGAAAGTCGCGTTACATGGTCCCAGACGCTGCTCGCTTGTCCCCTCGAAGTCGAAGGTAATCTCGTCATCTTTCTTGGTGAGCTTGCATTTCAGACGAATGGGTTCGTCGGTCGAACCGTCGTCATCCATGAAGTCCTCGCCGTCGTACACCCCATCGGGGATTTTCCGTATCTCCGCGCGCATGCGCCGCTCGCAGTATTCGACGAGCGCATCGCAATAACGATTAAAGTCATCGAAACCATAATGACCGATGAGTTCGTTCACGCGGAGGATGGCCGTGTTGTTCGCGGCGATTTGCGCGGCGAGGTCTCCCTTGCGTTCCTCTGGCGTGCGCACATTCGCTAGGATCATTTTCTGAATATCGGGAACCACCTTTCCCTTTCTCATGTACATGACGGAAGGGATTCGAATTCCCTCTTGAAAGATCTCCGTCGCCGTCCCGCTCATGCTTCCCGGAGACATCCCGCCCACATCGCTGTGGTGCGCCAGGTTCCCGACAAAACCCCAGAGCCTGTCTTTATAGAAGAGAGGCGATATCAGAATGATGTCCGGCAAATGCGTCCCCCCGCGGTACGGATCGTTCACGAGGATGCCGTCCCCGGGCTCAAGACTGTCGATGTCGTGCTCCTCCATCGTCTTCTTGATGATGAAGGGAAATGCCCCCAGGTGGCCGATTTGATGCGCCGTCTGAGAAAGCATCTCGAGTTTCAGATTGAACAGAGAACAGGTGTGATCCTCGCGTGTCTTGATGTTGGGAGAATAAGAGGATTTCTTCAGTGACACCCCCATCTCATCCGTGATGGCGACCAGCGAATTTTTAATAATCTCAATCATTGCCGGGCTGATATCCGCCCGGTTGTTTTCCGCAACCATCTCAAAATTCTCCCTTGGCTAATTCGCAATCTTGAGCAGTATATGACCGCTCTCGTCCGTCACACCCGTCCAGCCGGCAGGAACGAGCGCCGTGGCGAATGCATCGTAAATGATGGAAGAGCCTTCGACCTTATCCCCCGCGGAAAGGCCGGCCCGATTGATCAGCCGGTAGGCTGATTTTTCTCCATTTGACGAAAGAACGGAAACCTCCCGGACCTCCTCCCCATCGCTCGCTGTGGATTTTAGAATCCCTTCCGGCTTTGAGGTGAGGCCGAAAACCGATATCCGCAAATTGACAAATTCAACTGGTTCATCCACGTCGCAAAAACCATAGGTGAATTCGTGCATCCGGTGGAAGTCGTCGAGGATTTCCGCCACCGGTAGGAGGTCTCCGTTCCGGGTGGCGTTAACGTTAATCTCGAAAGATTGTCCCACGTAGCGCAGATCCACCGAGCGCTCGATACGCACGTCCCGGGCGGGAAAGTCGGCCAAGCGCTCTTGGCCGAGCGTTTCGAGCTGACCGAAGCCGCTGCTGATATCGTCCTGCTTCACATCGGCGCTTCGCCGGATGAGCGCCCGCGAGAAGTCGTAGCGGTAGTCCGCCAGGGAAGCGCCCAGGGCCGATAGAACACCCGCCGCATTGGGCAGGTGAACCTGCGCCACCGTTAATTCCTCGGCCACGGCGCATGCATGAAGCTGCCCGGCGCCGCCGAAGGGGATCAGGGTGAAATCCGAGGCATCGAACCCCCGCGTCAGACAGACGGCGCGGATCTCCTTGGCAAGGCTGTGATTCACTACCTGGAGCGCCGCGGCCGCGGTTTCGGCCGGCTCCATGCCGACCTCCGAGCCCACTTTTCGCAGCGCCTCCGTACCCGCCTCCGGGCGGAATGGAATGTCCTTTCCCTCGAAAAAATCGGTCTGGAGGCTGCCCACCTCCATGTGTGCGTCGGTGGTGGTGGGCTCCTCTCCGCCGAACCCATAGCAGGCCGGGCCGGGGTTGCTCCCCGCGCTGCGCGGGCCCACCCGGAGACCGCCGCCGCTGTCCACCCAGATGACGCTTCCTCCGCCAGCGCCCACAGTATGAACATCAATCATCGGAATACGAACCGGGAAACCGCCGATCATCGCATCAACCGTCCACTCCGGCTTGCCGTCGCGAATGAGGCAGATATCGCTCGAAGTTCCTCCCATATCGAAGCTGATGCAGTCGCCAAGGCCGTGGCGGACAGAGAGGTAGGCCGCCGCCGTCACCCCGCCCGCGGGACCGGAGAGCGCCGTGCTGATGCAACGCTCGCTGAGGGCGTCTACTGTCCCGATGCCGCCGTTGGACTGGAGCAGCCGGAGCTGTGCGGCAAGCCCTCGCTCACCCAAGGCTCCTTCGAGCTTGGCAGAGTAGTTCGTCAGGACCGGTGTAGTAAAGGCGTTGGCAACAGTGGTGCTTGTTCTCTCGAACTCCCGGTATTCAGGCAGAACGCGCGATGAAAGAGAAACCGACAGATCGGGTTGCCGCTTGAGAAGCTCTTCAAGCAGCCGTTCCTCGTAGGCGGGGTTCAAGAAGGAAAACAACAATGATACCGCCACCGCCTCGGGCTTGGAGGCGAGTGTTTTTTCGACCACCTTTTCGAAATCTTCGTCCGAAGGTTCCACCATCACGGAACCGTCCGCTATAACACGCTCGTGCAGCTCAAAGCGGCGGCGGCGGGGCGCGAGGGAGGGCGGCTTCTCCGCGCGCCAGTCAAAGAGACTCGGCCGAATCTGACGGCCTATCTCGAGAACATCCCTGAACCCTTCGGTCGTAATGAGCGCCGTTCGCGCACCCCGGCGCTGGAGAAGGGAGTTTGTCGCAATCGTCGTTCCGTGAAGAATGATATTGACATTTTCACTCGCCACCCCCGTCTCCTCCAGCGCGCGATCCAGCGTGCGGAGCACCCCTTCCGCCGGATTTGGATAGGAAGTGAGGACTTTGGTGTGGTGGACTTCGCCGCTCTCCTCGTTGAGCAAGACGAGATCCGTGAATGTACCTCCTACATCAATTCCGATTCGATACGATGCCACTTCTTGACCCCCTAGTTAAATATGCCCCACAGCATAAGAAGATTAGAGAAAATAAGACAGAAAGCTAAAGGTGGCTCAGCCCACCCGGGACCCTTTCCGGAATACCTCGGAGGCCTCCGAGCCGGTGACGATGACGCCACCGTTTTGCACCAGATGGCCGACGAAATCCGCCACCCTTTCGGTAAAGCGAGGTTCGTTCATCGCGCTCAGATGAAAAAGGTACTGAACGAACTGCGGCCCCTCGGTCTCCGCCCGCCGTCGAATCGCGGCATAAACCGAGAGAAGCGTATCGAGCTCCGCCGCCTCGTTGAACAGGTAATTTTCCGTGAATGTCCCCCCGGCGCCGTCCCATCCGAGCGGAATCATAAAAACCCCGGCTTCGTCCACATCGCCGGGACCGTAGGAGGCGGCATCGCCCGCCCGGATAAAACCGCCACTCGGAGGCGCGCCCACCCAGTCGGCTTCCACACTGGGTTCCTTGTAGCCGGGTGCGGACGAAAAATCCACGGCAAGACCCAGTTCCGCGAGTACTGCGGGAAGTTCATCGTTGCGCCCGAAATACCCCGAGCGAAAGGAGTTGGGTGAAAGACCCTCCCGGGCCATTACGTTTTTCAGATCCTCAAGGACCGCACGCATGTAACCCGTTTCCTTAATTCGAGAACCCTCCCTGGGGATATCCTCGTGTGGGTGGAGACTCAACTCCCCGCCCTGGCGGACGGCCTCCCGCCAACAGTCGAGAAACGGCTCTCGATAAAGCAAGTACCGCTGATCGGGATGACTCAGGATTGACCAATTGCATTTTCCTCCCAGGGAACGCTCAACGAGCCCGAGAGCTGTATTGATATCTTCAAGGATTCGGATTTTCTCAGGCGTACCGACGGTATAGCCTACATCCGCAAAAACGCTGGAGGGCTTGAGCGGAGAAAAACCATGCCAATTGCAATCGATGAGGTAGGACACGTAAACGGGATTTCCCATCGCCTAGGCTCCGCCTATTTCAAGGGCCACATCCCGCCGCCTGATCCATTGGGAGGCGACCCCCAGCCCCAACAAAAGCACCCCGGCCGCGGCGACTGGCCATGCGGCCAGGGCCATCCCTCCCCCCAACCAGGCGCCCACCACCGGACTTATCACGCCGGGGAAAGCCAGCAGACCGGCCGAGACAAACATGATGATCCTCTCGTACGGCGTTATCCGGTTAAACAAATATCCTTCTCCCGCTATGCTCATGGCGAAAACAGCGGCCAGCGCGGCCAAGAACGGGAAAAACGCACCAACGAACCCAGAGCCTTCCAGAAGAAGAGCGGGCTCGTAAACGAACATATACGGAATGATGAACCCGGGCATGGTGATTCGGAACGCTGTCCACCCGACCTCCCATGGGGTGCCCCCGCTGATCCCCGCCGCCGTATAGCTCGCCAGCGCAACCGGCGGTGTCACATTGGAGAGGATGCCGAAGTAGAAAACGAACATGTGAGCCGGGAAGTCCGTAATCCCCATTTTCATGAGTGCCTCGATAACCACGGTGATTACGACGATATAGACCGCCGTCGCCGGCAGCCCCATGCTCGATATGATGGACGCAATCATGGTGAAGAAAAGCGCGAAGAAAAGAACCCCGCCCGAGAGGTGAACAATATTCTGGGCGAAAACCGCGCTCAGGCTGGTGCTCTGCGCCACGCCCACAACGAAACCGACAATGGCGCATGCGATGCCGACACTCAGCGAGGAGCGCGCGCCCAACACAAGCACATCGAGCAGCTTTAGAACCACGCCCTGAAAATATTCTTGCTCGCGCAGGACATACCAACCGGCCAGAGCGGCGGGAAACGCCATCCAAACCAGCCAGGACTCCATGGTCACCAGATAAAAAGCGAGCAAGAGCAGGACATTCCCCATAATACCCGACCTTAATACGCCGCCGCGCCATACGCACAATTCAAAGCTGAGGAAAACCGCGGCGAGGGTGACGAGATAGATTGAATCGTAAATCATCGTGTTCACCAGCCAGCCGAATACCGCCAAACCGCCGGTTTCTTCCATGCGGTACCCATCGGGAGCCAGGATTGCGACGATGATGTGAAGAGCAATCGCCGCGAACATCATAACGACCGGGAAGCGCTTGTATTTATCTCCGCAGAAAATAATCGTCAGCGCCCACATGATTCCCGCGCCACCGGCGAAAAGGGCCGTCCGCCCGCTGACGAACAGGGTGACAATCAACATGATGATGGGCACCAAAAGATGAATCCCCTCGCGGAGCACATCACTCAGCTTGGGAATTTCGCTTTCATCCAGCCCCGTCAGGCCCTCCTTGCGCGCCGCGAAATGCACCTGCAAAAAAATCGCGAAATAATAAAGGAACGCGGGGATGACGGCTCCCATCATGATTCGCAGATAGGAAGTGGAAAGGTACTCGACCATGATGAAAGCCGCGGTGCCCATGATGGGAGGCATGATCAGGCCGCCCGTGGACGCCGCCGCCTCCACGGCGCCAGCGTAATATGGCTTGTAGCCGATGCGCTTCATGAGCGGGATGGTGAACGTTCCGGTGGTTGCGACGTTCGCGACCGCGCTGCCGCTGATGGTTCCCATGGTTCCGCTGGCAATGACGGCGACCTTGGCCGGACCGCCCGCCGAGCGGCCGCTGATGGCGAGCGCGAGTTCGTTGAAAAACATCGCCGTCCCGCAAACGGACAAAAATGCGCCCATCAGGACGAATATAAAGATAAAAGTTGACGCGACTCCCAGTGTGATTCCGTACACCCCGTTGTCTTCGAGATACATCATCTCCAGAAGACGGTCCCACGCCATCCCCCGGTGGGAGGCGAACTCCAGGAATGAGGGAAGTACGTTTCCAAAATAGCCATAAATCAAGAAGAACACGGATATCACCGCGAGCCACGGCCCCGCACAGCGCCGCGTGGCCTCCACGATGATGAGAATGGCGAGAATGGCGAACGTCCAGTCGAAGATATTCGGATCGTCGTTCGAATCCTGTCGGATTTCCCAGAAAATATAAGTGTAGAGCCCCACCATGATGCCAATGACAATAAGGGTCCAGTCAATCCATCCCAGGCGGCTCGACGATGGATAGACGGCCTCGGTGTTCAAGGCCGCGGCATACAGGCCGCCCGCCGCGACCATGAATCCCCAGAACCACTCGCCCCAAACGAGCCAAATCAAAACCCCGACCGCTACCGTTGCAAAAGAATATAAATACGCCTTGGGTCCGGGCCGGCCGGCCCTGCGCCCGGGGTACACAAAAAAAATGAGCGCCAGGGTAAACCCGAGATAGATCGCGTTGCGGTTGATGGACTCCATGAAACCGAAAGTGTTCACCCATATGACGAATCCCGACATAAGAATCGCCATAGAGGCGTAAAAATAGTACTGCCCGCCCTCGAGCCGCCGGATGATTACGCCTTCATCGGTCGTTTCACCGCGGAGGGATTCGTTTTTATCGGCCTCATCCACCATGGACCAAACTCCGAAAAACAAACACATATCCACCTGCTAGGCGCAGGATCGTGCATTGGAAGGAAGTGTCGAAGCGGGGATGCCCCTTAAGGGCACCCCCGCTTTATAGAAATATTCTAGGACGACCTCTGACTAGAGCGCACCCACTTCTTTGTAATATCTCTTGGCGCCTTCATGCAGCGGAACCCCGATGGACATACCGCCCTTCAAGTCCTTAATGGTCATGTTCTTGAAGGTCGAATGCCCTTTTTGAAGCCGGCCGAGGTTCCCAAAGGTCGATTTGACGACCTTGTAGACGAGATCGGCGCTGAAACCTTTTTTAGTAAGCAAAAAGGCAGAGTGCATCATCGTTTTGGTGGGTTTGTCCCATCCTTTGTAAAGACCAGCACGGACGAAACCGTTCACGATCCAGGGGTGTTTCTTGTTGACTTTATCCATTACCGCTTGGGAGAAAGGAACGAGACTGAGACGGCCACCGGCAATCGTCAGGGCCTCGACGATGGTGCCGATAGGCGCCCCGCCAACCACGAAAGTACCGTCCACCTTTCCGTCCCGGACCGCCTGAACCGCCTCGCGCTGACCCAGATAATCCACCTTGAAGTCTTTATACCCGAAACCCAAGACGCCGAAGATGGCTTTTGTGGTGGAGATGTTCCCGCTGCGCTTTCTGCCCGGGATGAATTTTTTCCCTTTAATGTCCGTGAGTTTCTTGATGCCCGAACGCTTTGTCACGAGCAGATGATAATGGCTCGGAAACATGACCGCCATAAGGCGATTTTCCTTCTGCGCCTTTTTGAACCGGCCAACACCAAAGTAACACTGTCTCGCGATGTTGTTCTGCTGATACGCAATATCCACGTGGTCCCGGCGGAGAAGGTCGCAGTTTTGGACCGACCCCTTGGTGGGATTCGCTGTTACCTTGACCCCGGAAATTTTCTCGGACCATAGCTGGGCCAGCAGGACACCCGTGGGATACCAACTGCCGCCCGTCGAGGCGGTGGCGAGAGTGAGGTTCCGCGTCGCGCCAAAAGCCGCGCTCTGCGCGGACAGGATACCCGTGAGAGCAAATGCCCCAATCAAAAGAAATGTCATAACTTTTCGCATCAAAAACCCTCCACTTGTGAATACGATTGTTCAAGATTAAAAAACAAAGAACCAACTTCCCCCGGCCACGATTCAATTACCAGAAACATGTTCGCACAGAAAATAGGAAAAAACCTTCCCTCTCCTCCGATCCGTAACTTTCGGATATTTTAACCCGAATAATTATCCACCTAAACTACTTATTATGGGATGCAGATGCAACTGGAAGCGCCATTAAATCTTAAAGAATTCACCATGTTGACAGTATATATATATACAGTACTCAAATTAATGTAAAGCGGGAAGGACATCCTCTGTAAATCGCCGCAACTGCTCCCGCTGATTCTTGGCCGCGAAGCGCACCGCAAAATTTCGGCAGCCCGCATCCGCAAGGCCCTGGATTTGACGGATGCAGTCCTCCGCGGTCCCGTAGCTGTCCACCCCCCACCTCACGTCCATCAACGATTCATAATTGGCGTGATAGTACTTATTGACCACTTCGGTTCCTTCGGCCATGGCCTTCCTCCGGTCGTTATCGATATGACACAAAAGATGATAGGCCCCTTCGATGGACGCTGCCTCGCGGCCGGCCTCCTTCGCGGCTGCCTGGATCCGCTCCCAAAAGGGGGCAAACTCCTCCGGGGAGGCGGAGCAGGTCATCCACCCATCGGCGTGGTCCACTATGCGGCGGGCCATCGTATCGAGAATTTTCTCGGAAAGATTCCCGACGTGCGGATTACTCGAAATCCAGATGGGGGGGGCGGGTTTCTGGACGGTTTCGAGTTCACAGCTAACGCCCTTGAGTTGATGAATCTCTCCGTCGTAATCAAACGTTTCCGTTGACCACACTTTTCGAATCACCTCGATCTGCTCGCGGATCGTCTTCCCGCGCTTTTTCATATCCGCACCGGCGGCCTCGAACTCTCCGGTCACACCGGGCTGGGGGCGTTCGGCGCCAACGCAAACGCCGAGGATCGTCCTGCCCCGGGAAATCCGGTCCAACGTGGCCCAACCCAGCGCAAGCCAGATAGTGTGTCTGAGGGGGGAGACGATGGCGGCCGTGCCGAGCCGCACCCGCCGGGTGCGTGCCGCGATGGCTCCCAGGACGGTCAACGCCTCCAGGCGCGATTTCTGGTACATGCTGTCACCGACCCATATGGAATCGTATCCGCTCTCTTCGATTTCGACGGCGAGGTCGAGCAACTCCGCCTCGGTGTAGTGTTCGGGATAGATTACCGGAATACGGGTATTGACGTTGATGCCGATATGAAGGGACATGACAAAACTCCCGAATCAGAAGATGAAAACAAGATATTGACCGGCCGCCAACCGGCTAAATCTTTCCAAGCTCCGGCATCAATTCATCGCAAATGGCGTTCATGAGCGGCTGCTTGTCCGCGAAACGGACCGGAGACCAAACCTGCTCGACCCCCATTTCCTTGAGCCGCCGGAACCGCTCCAGGCATTCTTTCAGGGTTCCTGTGATGGAGAGCCTGTCGGCTAAATAGCCCTTGAGACCCAACTCCTCCACGAGCTTTGCGTTGGGATTTTCGCCGCCCGGCTGGACGTGAAAGCGGGACTGATACCCCTCCGCCAAGCGCTGGATGGCTCCGGAGAGCTCCGGCGGAACGGCCTTACCGTCCATGGTGTAGCGGAAAATGATGTGCGCATAGCTGGCGAGGGAGAATTTGAGTTCCTCGATCGCCGCCTCCCGGCTCTCCCGGATGTTCAAGAGCCCCACCCACCAGATATCGAGGTCGTCAAGCGTCCTGCCTCCTTCCTCGGCGCCCTCCGCGAGGATCGAGGTGGCCTCGCGGATCACCTCCGGCGTCAGACCCGTGCAGACCCAGACCATATCGGCCACCTTGCCGGCGAGCCGGAGGGCCTTGGGGCCGGAAGCGGGCATGGCAATTTTGACGGGAGGGTGCGGATAGTCGAGGCGGGCGGGTTTTCCATCCCAATCAGTTTCGCCTTCCTCTAAAAGCCGTCGGACGGTAAGGATATACGCTTCCAGACGAGACAACTTCGCGGGCTTATGGCCGATGTTGTATACAGCGGAGTCACCCGGGCCGATGCCGACATAGGCGCGGCCGCCAGTGAGCACGGCGAGCGTCGCGGCGGCGCCCGCCGTAACGCTCGGATGCCTGGTCACCGGGTTGGTCGCCCGTGGGCCCACCAACGCGTTTTCGGAATTCACCCCCGCGAGCGTGCACCGCGACCATACTTCATGGTAGAGGGATTGCGAATCTCCTGAACCGACGGCGGCGACACCGGCCTCTTCCGCCTGCCGGACATAGCGGACAAAGTTTTCAAGCGAGTCCCCGACGATGGTGAGACCAAGCCGCATGAAAGCTCCTCCGGAACAGATATGAAAAAACGCTCTCCATGGTACGCGCTGATCCGTAACATGTAACAAGACCTCGGGCAACACATCCATGCCGACATCCCTGTTCATATGTACAGGATCAAATTTCCGGTGCTATGATGCCCGCCGGTATTTCGGCTGGCTCAAGAAAGGACCCTGTCTTGTACGGTGATCGTGCGCGAATCGGCTTTATCATCCCCTCGAACAACACCGTTCTCGAGGCCGAGTGCGCGCATTATCTTCCGGACGGTGTCTCGGCCCACTTTTCGCGCATCTCGACGGGTCGCACCTTCAGCGTCCAAGAAGCCCGGAACATTGAAAGCCGCCATCTCCGCGCCGTGGAACAACTGGAAGTCGCTTTCGTCGATCTGATCGCATATGCGTGCATGGCGAGCGCCATCGCCGTCAAACCCGGCTGGGCGGAGGAATTCGTCCACAAGGTGGAAGAAAATACCGGCGCACCGGCTGTCGCCGTCAGCACGGCCACCGCGGAGGCGCTTCGCTCACTCGGCGCCAAACGTATCGCCATCGGCGTAACTTATCCCGAGTCCATGAACCCTATCCTGAACGCATACTGCGCATACTACGGCCTCGAAGCGGTCCGGATCGTGAACTTGCGGGTGACGGACAAGAAGGAGATTTGCCGCCTTCCCGTATCCAGCATCATCGATCTCGGGCGCCAGGCCGACTGCCCCGACGCGGACGCCATCGCCCTGCTGGCGACCGACATCAGGGCGCTTCCCGCGTCCGCGCCGCTCGAGGCCGAACTCGGAAAGCCCGTCGTCACCAGCAATGGGGCGCTGCTCTGGGCGGCGCTCGGAGCGGCCGGTATCGCCGATTCAATCCCGGGGGCGGGCCGCCTGCTCGAGAGCGTTGCGCGCGCGCCGGCTCACCCCTCCAGCAGGTAACACATGACCCCGACTGTCGATCAACTCGATACAGACGTCTTAATCGTGGGAGGCGGCCTCGCGGGGCTCCGCGCGGCCATCGCCGCCGCCGAGGGTGGCGTCAGCGTCATGGTGGCATGCAAACGCAAGGCCGGCCGCAGCGGAAACACCCTGGTCGCCGAAGGCGGTATCGCCGTCTCCTCGTCCGACGTGGACCCCGGCGATTCAATCGAACAGCATATTGAAGACACGCTAACGAGCGGAAAAGGGTTGTGCGATCCGGTCCTGACCCGCCTTTTAGCCGAAAATTCGGAAAAGGAAGTCTTCGGCCTCTCCCGATTCGGCGTCGTCCTCGGCCGGGACAAGAGCGGAGACCTTTTGCGCGGACAACCCCCCGGCCACACCAAGAGGCGCAGTCTCCGCACCGAGACCGATCACCTGCCTAAAAATGCCCGGGGACAGTCCATCACTTTGCCCCTTCTGAAATTCGCGGAAAATCTGGGGGTCACCTTCTTGGATCGCACACCCGTTCTCAGACTCGTTAGCCGGGACGGCGCCATCGAAGGTGCGCTGACCATGGATGAGGAAAAGGAACGCTATCTCTTCATTCGCACCAAGGCGATTATCATCGCCGCCGGCGGCGCCGGACAGATGTTCTCACACACAAACAACACGGCGGATATCACGGGCGACAGCTACGCGCTGGCGCTAGACGCCGGCGCGACCCTCCGCGACCTGGAATTTCCCCAGTTCTATCCCAACTGGGGGATCAGCCCGTTCCGTTCCACCATCTCGAGCGTCATGATGGGCGATGGCGCGATTTTACGGAACAAGGATCAAGAGCGCTTCATGGCGCGCTATTACCCCGAAGCCAAGGACATGGCGACACGCGATCAGACCAGCCTCGCCATCTTTCGGGAAGTGCAGGCCGGGCGGGGCGTGGAAGGCGGCGTATACTTCGACGCTTCGGGCGTTGACCGGGAGGTGCTCGAAGTGAAATACCACCATCTCACCGAAGCCATGCGCAGGCTCGGCCTTGAATTCGGGAAGGATCCGGTGATTATCACCCCCGTGGTGCACCACTACATGGGCGGCATTTCGGTCAACGGCCACCTCGAAAGCGGGGTGCGCGGCCTTCTCGCGGCGGGGGAGGCCTGCGGCGGAACGCATGGCGCAAACCGCCTGAGCGGCAACGCCCTCAGCGAATGCGTCGTGTTCGGCGCGCTCTCCGGCGCCGCCGCGGCCGAATATGCCAAGAGACGCGAGGTACCGCACTCCGCTGGAGAGGAATCCATCGCGGCGATGCTCCCTCCCCTCGCGTTTCAGGAAGAGGGGCCCGACATCGCGGACCTGCGCCGGGAAATGAGAGAAATCAACTGGAAAAAAAACGGCATCATCCGCACCGAGGAAAACCTGCTCGCCGGGCTCGGTGCGATCGGCAAAATCCGGGACCTTCTCCAGGGCGGAAAAATTCGGAAGCCGGACCACATCATCCGGTACCACGAACTGCTGAACATGCTGGACACTTCCGAGGCGGCCATCCGGTCCGCGCTCATTCGAAAAGAATCCCGCGGAGCCCATTTCAGGGAAGATTACCCGAAAGAGGATAACGAAAACTGGCTCGGAAACGTCTTCGTCCGAAAGGGGGATGCCGGAATCGAAGCCTGGTTCGAGCCCATCCCCGCCTCCGTCGAGACCAATGCCTCTTCCGCGCCGGCCAAATAAAACCTACCTCGGTGCGGGGCCGAACCCATAAGTAAACGATAGGAGCCGGGATACTTCGTCCGGTGTCTTGTGCCGCGCGATGGGCCCTGAGTGATTCAGGGCCTTTAGAAGAAGCCGGGAGGTCACCGAGGCCGCCGCCGCCAACTCGGGCAAGTCAACCTTATCGGAAGTATCCGCCGGTGAAAGATGGTACCCGCAACGCGACTCCGGCTCATCCATCCCCGCCAACAGGCGCAGGGCGGGAATTCCCCGCCGGACGTAATTCGCATGATCGGAATTAATGGCGACCCGCTCGCTCACGGCGCACCGAGTCGGCTCCTCACCCAAAGCCCCTTGGACCCACCCGGCCAGGTCCGTAAATCCGTTGCACATCCACGTCAGATGTTCGCTCCCCGCGACGACATCAAGATTGATCGCAAGAGCGATTCGTCCCGCCTCATCCTCGGACAGGGAATCCGCGTAGGCGCGGGAACCCTGAAGGCCCCATTCCTCCACCGAGTAAAAATGCACTTCAAAATCGCGGGAAAAAGACCGGGTCCGGACGGACAACAGGCGAGCCAGCTCCAGGGCGACCGCCGTGCCGGAAGCATTGTCGATGGCGGACTCGCCGCAGTTGTGTCCGTCATAGTGCGCGCACAAAATCACCCGCTCCCGGCCGTCCCCGCCGAAAATTCGCCCGAATAGATTCGCCGCCCGGGCGGGGGTGGTCTCGGTTTGAAGACTCAGCCGTATTCGCCCTTCCGGCCGGCCGGCCATCTCCCGTACCATGGCGCCGTCCTCTTTTGAGATGCCCACGGCGGGGATTTCCGAACCCTCGGGACGAGTGGAGCCGGTCGCGGGAACACCTCCCCCCCTCGGATTGACGATGACCAATGCGGCGGCCCCGGCCTCCAGGGCGGACAAAAACTTTTGCCGCCGGTGGATGGACCCGGCCGAGAAGGAATATTCCGTATCGAGGATGACCGCCCGCCCGGCGATGTCCTTTCGCCGGCGGGAAAAATCCTCGGGTGCGCCCCGGCCCAGATCGACGGCTTCCAAAACCAAACCATCCTTCGGCGTGGCGGAGCTGTAAACGAGGGGCAGGACGCGGGCCGTCCACCCGGGCCGTTCAGGAAGCTCCAGCCGGCATTCGTCGCACCGCCAGCCCACATAATCGACCTCCCGGCGCTCCACCTCCGCCAAACCCGCGGCGCGCAAACGATCCTCGAGAAAATGCGTCGCGCGGCGCTCCCCGTCCGTACCGCAAAACCGGCCTCCGAATGCACAGATTTCGAGGAAAGTGCGCCAGAGGGCATCCTCCTCAACAACGAGATGAGAAGACAAATCGTCCTTGCTCCCCTCCGTCATGTCCGGTTTCCCGTTTTTTTCTCACGGTTGAAACATCGGAGCATGCGCCGGCGTGCCGTTTTTCAGGAACCCCCGGCGCTTCTCCCCTCTCAGTCGAGCTCAAGATGCGCGGCCGGTGCGGTCTGGAAAACGGTCTTCACCTCTTCCTTGGTCGCCCCGAAGCTGAGCAGCAGCTTCATCAACCACCTCGTGATGGTGACGTGCGAGGGGTTCTGGATCTGCCCCAGGTCCGATCCGTAGACCAGGTTCTCCGCGCCCACCTCCTTGATCATCTGGACGCTGTAGAGCGGGCCCGTTTCGTGGATCGGGAAACAAGTGGACCCGAGACCCATCAACATCAGCTTCACGCCCTCGGAGGCCGCCTGCTTCATATCCTCAATCGTGTGTTTCGAGTGAATGTGGGTGGGATGGATGATCTCCATGTGCTTGACCCCGGCGTTTTTCGCGCATTCCATGAGCGCGCGGGTATCCTCCGCGGGATAGTGTCCGCTGGCGATGGTGAGGTCGTTGTCCGCCGCGATTTTGCATATCTCCTTCAGAGGTTCCAGCACATTGTACTTACCGTCCACGATGCGAAGGCCGTAGTCCCGGTCATCGAACACCACGCGGCGGTGATGGTAGCTGTCCACCATGGGCATCCACACGTATTTCATCCCCCTGAAACCCAGGCACTTTTTGACGGCTTCGGGGTTGAGCCCCCCCTGGCTGGCGTTCAGGGTGATTCCGCCGAACACTCTCGCCGGAACCAGGGTTTCGTCCTCCTGGCGGTCAAGCCATAGCCTCAGCGCCCTTTCGGTCATGGCGACCCGCGAAGCGCTCGGGGTGTACCATGTCTTGATGACCAGCGCCCGCATGCGCGCCTGGGTGTGCTCGATGGCCATCTCGTCCTCGAGCAGGAGCCGGTCGAAGGGATCGGAGCCTCCGTGGGTATGAATGTCTATGGCACCGCACATGCACTCGTCTATATCCTCCTCGGTGAATGTCACCCCGGAGAGAAACCGGCCGTATTGGATGTGGCACAACTTCGCGAACTGGCGGAGAAGATACTCCTCCACCTCGGGGGTTATGTCCGGGTCGTCAAAACTCGTCAATTTCTTTAGCCTTTCGATCCGCTCGTTCGAAACTTCGACTTTCAGCAGCTCTTCAAGATTGAATCCTTCGTGTCCCTGTGCCACGGCGAATAAATCTCCTTATGATTTCGAGGAATCAGAAAAATTCCCGCCGGCAGATACGCCTCCACCAACGCACAACAATCCTCGCCCACGATTCGCAAATTAAATTTTGAAACAATTTATTTATAGATTGCGCCCATTTCCCTTGCAAGGAACGCTGCCCGGGGCGCCCGCACTCCGCGAAATCGGATCCTCTGGAAGTATGACCGTTGTCGAGAAGAATGTGGTTCGAGGGCGCCCGAGCGCCTTGTGGTTGGCGGAAGATTTGAGGGACGTATCCGAAGCCTGCCGGCGGCGGGGAATCCCCCGCCTTCTCCCGGCACGGTTATTTCGATTTTTTTCCGGGAGCTGCCCGGAGGCCGAGCACCTTGGCCGGATTGCGGCGGATCATTTGGTCGATTTCGGCGGGCTTGACGCCGTGTTCGAGCAGGAGCTGGACGAAGACGCGGAGCCCTTCCCAGGGCGGGGAGTTGTGGATTTGCCCCAGATCGGTTGCCAGTATCGTCCTCCCCGGCCCGGCCGCCCGAATCATCTTCACCTGCTCCTTCACCGAATTGGGCGGGCCGTCCTTCTTCGTGGGATAGGCGCCCCAGTGGGTGAAGCAGAAAATGGCCAGGTGTTCGATGAGTGCTCCCATGCGGGCGAACTCGGCCTGCTCTTCGATGGTGGCGTCCACGATGTATTCGGGGTGCTGGACGATGATTTTTTTCACCCCTTCGGTTTTGGCCATCTTGATGAGGGCGCGGACCTCGCCGGGGTCGAGGTGGCCCGTGCTGAGACAGATGCCCGCTCCGGCGACGAGGCGGCAGATGGTGCGGACCTCGGGGAGGATTTTCCGCCGTTTTTCGTCGGCGAAGATGGTCAGGGGCTTTTCCTTGAGGCGGACCTTGCCCACCTGCTTTTGGCCCGGAAAATGCGGGGCGCCGAGTTTGTCGAGGTGGTTCTTCGCGCTCAGCGTCGGCATCCAGACCATCTTCGCTCCCAGGCGGATGGCGGTGTCCACGGCGAACGGATTGAACCCGCCCACGGCGTTGTTCAGTGTAATCCCGCCATAGACATCGATCTCATCCCCCACGATCTGGCGGACGAACGGGATGCGCCCCGAGGTGTCGCCATGGTGAAACTTGAAGACCACCGCGCGCATACCGGCGGCGGCGGCGGCCCGAGCATACTCCACGTTGTCGCAGACCCGCGGAAAAAGGCTGGGAGAGGTATGGCTATGGGTGTCAATCGCTCCCTGGAGAAGCTCTAAGTCCTGGCGCACGGGACCCTCTGGAATAGATGAAAAACTAAAAAAAGGCCAATTTCAGCAACCAACCTACCCGAGGTCTGCCCCATGGGGCAACGGCCTGCAAGCATCACCCCAAGACGTTTGTGTGCGTTACCGGACTCCGGGCAAATCTCAACGGCACGACGCGATATTTCGCGCGCCGGTTTTCAACTCACTTATCGGTTACGGTTAAATTCAAACTAATCTTCGGGGGATGGGTCATGGTGTAATGGACCCGGCAACCCTTGGCCACCCGCTCAAGCGTCGCCACCCGATCACCGGGAATTTCTCCGGTCAACGAGATGGATATTTCCACCTCGTTGATTCTCTCGGGATTTTTTTCCCGCCTTCCCTCAACCTCGACAGAGAAATTTTCAATGGGGATGTTCATGTTTTCGCAAAAGTTGAGGAGCGTCCCCATTGTACAAGCCCCAAGAGCGGACAAATAAAGTTCGGTGGGCCGGAACCCCATGCCCTCCCGGCCATCTTCATAAATCCGATCAACCGTGAGATGGCTGCCTCGGGCGGATGCCTGAATTTTCTTTCCCTCCAACCACTCCAGGTTAACCTTCAGGGTATTTCCGTTCATAAAATTCGCCTTTCTAGAATGCCCGGCCCGCCGAAAGGAGGCCAGAGCCGAATCCAGATTTCCCTTCGACAAAAATATAGTTCCCAGGCTACCGAGCGCGTCGATATTTCCGGGATTTAAATCCAACGTTTTTCCGTAGTTTTCGATAACCTCATCGAACCGGCCCAGATTTTTTTGTGCATTACCAAGGGTATTGAGCGCCACTTCCTTTCGAGGATTGATTTTCAACGCATGCCGGGAGACAGCGATCGCCTCTTCGAATTCGCCCATGCTCATCAATGCGGTCCCGAGATTAGCATGAGCATCGGGATGATCCGAATCGATGGAAATCGTCCGGCGAAAGAAATCGGCCGCATCACCCCATCTTCCCAGCCCTTGCATGACGACTCCCATATTATTAAGGGCGTCGATATTTTCCGGGTTGAGAGCGATAGTCCGCTGATAATTTTCCGCGGCTTCACCCGTCTTTCCCTGAAATTGAAGGGCGACTCCCAGGTTATTGTGCACTTCCGAAAATATTTTGATAATTTCAGGATCGCGGGTGAAAGCGGCTTTAAGAGAGGGAGGGTCCGAACCCTCCTTCATGGAGGCGGAGCCGCTACCCGCGCCGATGGAATCCTCGAGGAGCCTGAGAATTTCCTTGTATGCCTCTTCGGCTTCAACCACCTTCCCCGACTTGAGGTGGTTCAAAGTCGTTTTCAGTAAGGACTGGAAATCGCGGGCCGGGTTTGGTTGGGCCGGGTTATCGGATATCGTCCGCCGCCGATTTTTCTTGCCCATCGCCGCCTCTCGAATAGCGCCTAGGACTACCAATCAATATTCAAATAAGGGTTTCGGTTACGCGGGAATTATCACCCATTCACGGGGACCGGAACACCGCTCTTGAGCCGGACATCCGCCCGCGCCCGGCCGGCCCCATAGCAGAGGCTCTCCGGTGAACTTTCCGGCAGCAAACAGGAAAATTCAATGCCTTGAATTTCGACCAAATAAAATGTACGCGGGAGAATACACCCGCGCAATTCGCTCCTTGGACTCATGGAGTATCGGCCCACCTCTTTTAATAAACGCCTTGATGACGATGGGCGTGGTGACAATTCCATCGGCGCCCATTTCGAGTTATCGCGCCTCCATCGCCTAAATCTCGAATCCATGTGATAATTGCCCGTTCGTTTCCCTCTGCCTGGGTGGCTTTTTGCTCGACTTCCTGGACCCCAATCTTTCTTCGGTGATAGCCGCCTTCTTCGTCGCGGCGGCGCGAACTTTCTATACGGGTGCCCTGAGCGTCATGAGCCCGGCCGCGACCACACTAATATCGCTCTCGGTTTCCATCATTGTCGCCTGGGTTTTCTACCATGCGAGCGGCGGCGTAGAGCATTGGCCGGTTCAGGGCCTCCTCTGGTTTGCAGCGGTGGGGATCGTGGGAACCATGGGAGCGCGCTACATCAGTTTTTTATCCATCAAGCTCGTCGGCCTGGCCCGAGGCTCCATTGTGGTACAGACCAGCCTCATCTGGTCGGCGATTATGGCCGTCTTTATTCTCGGAGAGCGTATCACCTTAAGCGTAGGGCTTGGAGGACTCTCCATCATGCTCGGATCGATTCTCCTGGTGTCCGAGGACACATCGATCCGGAAGGAGATTCCCGCCCGCTACTATCTGGCCCCGCTGTTGACCGCGTTTTGCCTTGCCCTGTCCCATATTTTCCTGAGGTTCGGATTCTCTTGGATTCCCTCGGCGGCTCTGGGCATGGGGATTGCCTCCTCTGCCGCCCTTTTTCTTGCACTCATCGTCATGCCCTTTATCGGCGTGGAGACGCCTCGCTCCTGGCGGCGCCGGCCGGTTCTCATCGTCCTTCTCGGTGGACTTTGCAACGCCACCGCTGCGGTGTTTTTCCAGACCGCATTAAAAAATGGGAAAATGATTGAGGTGCTCCCGATCAATCGCCTTTCCGTTCTGATGATCATCTTTTTTTCGTGGCTATTCTTCAGAAAACAGGAAGCCATCACCCGGAGGGTGGTTTTCGGCGGCCTGTTGTCGGTCATGGGCGCATGGGTCATCGTATCGAAATAACGGGAGCATCCCCCTTTAATCCTACCGGCTACAATCTTCCGGCGAGGTGGCGGATAAAGAATATACGCTCCATTTTCCAGGCGGGCATTTATCATGGCGAAAACACTCATCAAAAACGCGACCATTATCTCGATGGACCCCGGAATCGGCGATATTGAGGGTGGAGATATCCTCCTCGATGGCGATCTCATCGCCGAGGTTGGCAAGCTGATCGAGGCTCCGGTGGCCGAAGTCCTCGACGCCGAGGAGATGATTGTCATCCCGGGCCTCGTCAATGCACATCTTCATACTTGGGAGACCGCCCTCCGCGGCATCGGCGGCGACTGGGCCGGGCGCGAGTACTTCCGGATTGTCCACGCGGGCCTCGCCCCGGTTTACACACCCGAGGACACTTACCTGGGCAACCTGATGGGGGCGCTCGGCCAGCTACACGCCGGGACCACCACCATATTCGACTGGTGCCACAACAACGCAACCCCCGCCCACTCGGACGCGGCGATAGACGCCCTCTTCAAGGCCGGTGCGCGCGCCATATTCGGCCACGGCACGGTCAAGCCCGACCCCAAGGAAGGCGAGCCCCACTATTCCCGGATTCCGCATCCCCCCGGAGAGATCAAACGGCTCCGCTCGGGGAGGCTCTCGGGCGATGAAGCGCTCGTGACGATGGCGATGGCAATCCTCGGGCCGGACTATTCAACGCTCGAAGTGACGCTTCACGATTTTCGCCTCGCCCGCGAGTACGGCCTGCTCTCGAGCGCTCATATTTGGGGAACGCCCGATCGGCTGGTGGAGAAGGGTTATTTTCTTCTGGAAAAGGAGGGGCTCCTCGGGCCGGACCACAACGTGGTCCACGGAAACTACCTCGAGGAGGACGAGCTGCGGGTGATCGTGGACTCGGGCACCTCGGTCACGGCCACCCCCCCGGTCGAGATGCAAAAGCATCCCGCCGAGTCTTTGACCGGAAGGGTCCTCGCCCTCGGGGGAAGACCCTCCATCGGCGCCGATATCGAAATTTATGACGGTGGAGACATGTTCCACGTCATGCGCTTCGCCCTCCAGAGTCAGCGCATTTTCGACAACCAGCGCTTTGCCGCATCGAGGCAAACGGGAGAGAAGAGCATCCTTCCAGCCCGCCGGGCCCTCGAATGGGCCACGATCAATAACGCCCATGCCCTCAATCTCGAGGACAGGATCGGCTCAATCACTCCGGGCAAGCAGGCCGATCTCGTCCTGATTCGGACAGGCGACATTAACATGTTCCCCGTCAACGACGCGGTTCAGGCCGTGGTTTTCCACGCGGGACGAGAGAATGTGGATACGGTATTCGTGGCGGGCCGGAAGGTGAAAGAGGCCGCGGCGCTCAACTATCCTGCGGCGAGTATCTCCCGGCTGAAGGTGAAGCTTGAGGACTCCGCCCGGCGGTTACTGGGAGCCTTATAGCCACGGCCCGGCGATGCGAACCCATCATCTAGCCAGAAGCGGAAACCGGCGTGCTATCTCGGAGATAACGTTAACGCCGCCTCCGATCTCGCGGGGGCTATCCTCGGATTATCCCGCCTTTTTGGCCGGCAGCGAGCCCACAAGACTTTCCACCCGCAAGACCAGTTTTAGCAGGCTCAAGGGTTTCACGATGAAATCACAGGCTCCGGCCTGGAGACATTCCTTGATGAACCCCTCGGAGGTGTTCGCGCCTAGAACGATGATTTTCGAGTCGGGGCTTCTCGAACCGTTTAACCGCTCCAAAATGCTCAATGCCGTCGTATCCTGAAGCGACTCGTCGAGGATAACGAGATCGAAAATATCCTGGCGCAGAAGGTATAGAATATGTTCCCCGTTGACCGACATGGTGACGTGGTGGTCAAAGCGCCGGAGAGCGGTCCCCAGAAGTTGACGCAACGCCTCGTCGTGTGCAGCGATTAATATTTCCGCCAAGTTCTTTCCGCCTTGTTCAAAAAATATGAAGGTAGATTTTACGAAACTTCCAGGAACGCCTGAGAGTTGCCAATTTCCACTTTCAATTCCGAAAATATTTCCTCGATATCCCGCAGTGAAAATTCAAAGGGAATCGTCCCCTCCTCGGCCAGCGAGGAGACCATACCCGGTTCGTCCATTCCCATGGCCATCAAATGGGCCACCGTATCCGCGAAGCCTATAACGCGAACAAAGTCCTGATGGGCAACGTCGAAATCGGGGTAATGGTGAAAAGAGATCGCCGCGGTCAGGTCCTCGGGGAAATTCCATTTTCTCGCAAGGAAAAACCCTACAGTACAATGATCGAACCCGTACAAATCGATTTCCCTTGAGTGGTATCCAAGCGCTATCTCCCCGGCGAGCGGCCAGAATATTTCTCTGTGATGCTCTTCAATCAGGCGGTCGATCACCAATTTACCGATGTCGTGAAGCAATCCCGCCGTAAATGCCGCCTCACTCAACTCAGGTCTGAATTTCGCGGCGATCAAGCGCCCGGCGAAGGCAGTTGTCACCGAATGCTGCCAGAATTGATCGGCTGGAATTCCATAGCCGCGAATGTCGCTGCGGAGGAGGACCGAGGAAGCGCAGATGATTGCAATGTCCCGGATTTGCTTGTCCCCCAAAAGACCCACCGCAATTTCGAGGCTGGATACCCGCTGTTTTATTCCGTAGTAGGCCGAATTGATGAGTTGAAGCACTTTCGAGGCGATGCCCTAATCGAGCGTGACGCAATGGATTAATTCATCGCGGGAGCCGCCTTCATCATTGGTGATTTCAATAATTTTCTGAAATACATTTGAAATCGGTGGAAGAGCGCCCACCTCAACCAGAGCGCGCTCGAAATTCCCCCTCACCTGGCTCATGGATTAATCCTCTGTTGGATCCACTAACACGGGCTTTTATGCTTGAGTATCAACGACTGCGCCCTTCGCAGGGTCCGAGGACGGCTGCGGCTCACTGCTGCCTTCCGCTTCGAGAGGTGGTCAACCGAAGCTGTAGGTTCTGGCGGCGGAGCGCTGGGTGGCAAATATGCCGGGGCTTCAATACTATCGACCATCTCGACTCCATAGTCAATAATTCTTACAATAATTAAATTTACACAATTGTAGCCTGTCAGTCAACTTAACAGGTTGAGGTCCCCGAAAAAAACCTCCCAGAATCGGCACGAACCATTCTAGCACTTTTAACCCAGAAGCCGACACTTCGATATAACCCCAATTGATAAATTAACCTCCGGGCTTTGGATCGCAAGTACGAGAAACCTTGAGAATGAGGTTTTCAGAAAGTAAGAAGATCGAAAATCCCCCCTCCATGAAGATCCGCCCCAAACTGCTCAGCCGCCCCCCCTCCCTCCATTAAACACGGTGGGCCGCCGGCCTTTGCCGTATATTCCGCCGAATGGCTAAAACAACTTATTTCATGCTAATGTTCCGGGGCTGTTCACAGCCGGGCGCCCCGATTTCTTCAGGAGATGCTATATTGAAATTTTCAAATTCGTTTTTTTCTTCGGAAATCCTCCGACCCTCCGTGCGCGGCCTTGGAACACTGGTTATAGCTGTGATGCTAGTCGCCTTCAGCGCCTCCTCCCTCCCGGCTCAGGAGAAAGACGCTGAACCCGATAATGAAATAAGCGACCCCCTTGAATCCTTCAACCGGGCGATGTTCGATTTCAATCTCTTCCTGGACGATGCGATTGGCAAACCCTTGGCCGAGGCATACAGGAATGTATTGCCCGAGCCCGCGCGGGATTCGATTCGAAATTTTATCCGGAACCTGAGTTCACCCGTCATCCTGGCCAACGATTTACTACAAGGCGAGGGAGAACGGGCAAACGACACCTTGGCGCGGTTTTTGGTCAACTCCACCCTCGGCGTCGGCGGCCTTTTCGATGTCGCCTTCGACATGGGTTACTCATACCACTCCGAGGATTTCGGGCAGACCCTCGCCGTTCACGGCGTCAAAGAGGGACCCTACCTGGTGCTTCCGGTCCTCGGCCCCTCTTCATTGCGGGGCACCACGGGCAAGGCCGTCGACACTTTCCTCAACCCGCTGACCTATATCGCCGCCGCCAACGACGCCGATATCTGGCTTTACGGAATGCGGGGGACCGACGCTGTGGATTTTCGGTCGCGAAACATCGAGTCGCTCGATCAACTCAAGCGCGATTCTCTTGATTTTTACTCTTTAATACGAAGTATTTACGATCAGCACCGCCGCAACGAAATATTAAACGGCAAAACCGAAAAATAATTCACGCGCCGAAAGCGCTTATACCGTTTCCCCCGGATGGATTTCACCGCCCGGCCAATTTTGCTCCGGGGCAAAGAGTCTTTTTTCATTTTCAACAAGAGGACAAATGGCGTGAGCATACAACTCATTGAGAGAAGGGCCCGGGTCTCGGAACTCCTGTTCGAAATCAAGGCGGTTCACTGCAACCTGAATGATCCCTTTATCTTCACTTCCGGGTGGGCAAGCCCGGTCTATGTGGATTGCCGGAAAATCATCTCCACGCCCCGCCAGCGCCGGGAGATTATCCACATCGCCGCCGAGGAGGTTGACTCCAAAATCGGCCGGAATAATTTCGATATCATCGCGGGCGGGGAAACCGCCGGAATCCCCTTTGCCGCATGGCTCTCGGAATACTTCTACGAGCCAATGATCTACGTTCGAAAAGAGAAAAAAGGGTTTGGGCGCAAGAACCAGATCGAAGGGGACCTCGAGGAAGGCCAGAGGGTTCTCCTTGTGGAAGACCTTGCCACCGACGGGAAGAGCAAGGTGAATTTCTGCAACGCAATCCGCGAGGCCGGCGGAGAGGTGGACCACGCCATCGTTGTATTTTTCTACGGCGTATATCCCACCGCCGAGAAAATCATATCGGACGCAGAAATCACCCTTCACGGGCTAACCGACTGGAAGACAAATCTCGAAGTCGGTCAGGCGAAAGGATACTTCAACGCGGACGAATCGGCTGAAATCAAGAAGTTCCTGGACGACCCGGAAAGCTGGTCCAAAGCGCACGGAGGGGTTTGAGAAATTTTTCGGGAAATCAATCCTCGCCGTCCCGTTTCACGGACCCGGTGTTCATCCCGGGAAGAGAAAGATCATTTATCTCCTCCATGCGCCTGAGTTTGCGGAGACTGACCGCACGCGTGATGCTGTTCGCCGCCTGCATTCGGGCCATGTCCATCGCCAGGATGGCTTCGGGGCCTTCATTGGCCCTGGCCGAGAATTCCTCGACGAGATCCCAGTCCACTTCGCCGAGAAAGCGCTCCATCTCGATGAATCCGGCGCGCCACCGCTCCCAGTCGGAACCATCGGGCCACCGCCTGAGCGCGGCCACAAGCGCCCTTGAGATCAGCTCCTTCGGATAGGGAAAACCCCTTTCCTGCCCGAAGCACGATTCCGCGCCGCCGTCCTCGAGCACCTCGAAATAGGCTCGGATAATCTCCCGGATTTCGCCATCATTTAATGAGAGAGTCTGGTTCATTTGAATTTTTTTTCCGGTCCGCCGGGGCCACCGGCCCAGGGGCCGCGTGCCTACCGCCGAGGCCCTCGGGTCTAAAGAAAATCCTTCATTTCGACTGTCTTTCGGGTCCGGGAACTCTCGGCGGCGGCATAAACAACGGCCAGGTCCTCAAAAGCTACCCGCCCGTCCACCTCGGGGCTCCGGTCCTCGCGCACACAATCCGCGAAATCCTCGAGCGCGTCTCGAAACATATCTCCATCCGGCATATCGAGGACGGTTTTATCGCCCAGGGGTTCCCGGTCGATGTGCAGCCGAATCGGCTCCGGGGCCTTTGAGGGGTCCCGCCACTGCTGGCCGGTAATGCGGAAATGGGCCACCGCCTTCGTCCCATGGACATTCATGTGAAACGCCCACGGGCAAGACCACCCACCTCCAGTGTAGGACAAAATACCGTTTTCATGCTCCATGATGATCATCGCCGAGTCTTCGACATCGGCGGTCGCGTGCATCCGCTTCATTCGGGCCGTGACGCTCCGGATGGGGCCATGGAGATAACGGAAAGTATCGATGTGGTGAATGGATAGTTGAATGACAACGCCGGTCGGGTTGAGTTCGGCGCTGGAGCGCCACTTGTCGGGAGTCAGCTCGAGGCCACGCTCCGTGCAAAAGTTACTCTCATTGATGGACACATCTCCGAGGCCGCCCGAGTCGATCAATTCCTTGAGGCGGCGGGAGACCGTCAGGCGCCGGGCGCTGTGGCCGATGGCCAGGCGCGTCCCGGCGGCGTCGACCACATCCACGACTTTCCGGGCATGATCGAGACTATGAGCGATGGGCTTTTCGCAATAAACGTGCTTGCCGGCCGAGGCGATCGCCTCGATATGCTCCAGGTGATTATGGTTAGGCGTGGTGAGAATGACGGCCTCAACCTCATCGTCGCTCAATAGGGCGTCGAAACTCTCCGCCTGGCGGGAACCGTAGCGGTTCATGAAATCCTGCCGCTTCTCGGGTGTCCTGCTGAAACACGACACAATTTTAATCTTGCCCCCGCGAAGGGAGGCGTCCGCCAATACATTGGCCCACCGCCCGAGCCCCATCGAGGCCACGCGCACTGGTTCAAACGTCATCAATTTCCCCTATTGCCAACATAGATAAAACCAGCGCCATCGGATTCACAAAATATCGCCAAGCCCGGAACTCTATCATTTCTAAACAAAGGGCGGAACACGATGGATACCGAAACGATTGAACGCCAGGAGACCGACAGAATCTTTTTCGTGGCCCGCTATCGAAATATATTTTCGAGTGTCTTCCGAAAGAGCTGGAGACCGATGGGTTTGGTTACGAAACCGTCCGCGCCCGCGGCACTAATCCTCTCCTTATCCTCGTACGTTGCCTGCGCCGTTACGGCTACGAGAGGGATATTCCGCGTTTCGTGCGCGGCCTTGATTCGGGCGGTGGTGTCAAATCCGTCGAGCACTGGCATACGCAAGTCCATCAATACCAAATCGGGCTTGTGGCGAATCGCCGCCTCCACGCCTTCTAAGCCGTTATAGGCGGAATAGAACGCCTCGGCCGAGTCCATGAGCAATCTCAGATATTCGTGATAGTGTTCCACATCGTCCATCAGCAGAATGCGTTTCCCGGTCCAGGGCTCGGCGCCGCCGCTCCCGCCTTCCTTGCCGCCCACATCGGGCTCTCCCTGCCTTACCGCTGGGCACGGCAAAGAGAAGGTAAACACGCTTCCCACGTCCTTCTTGCTCTCCACCCATACGCGGCCACCGTGAAGCTCGACAAGTTTCTGGACAAGGTTCAACCCAATCCCCAATCCTCCGGCGCTTCTTCTGTAACCGCTCTCCAGTTGCCGGAAACGGTCGAATATCACTTCCTTATCTACGGGATCGATTCCCATTCCCTCGTCCTGAACGCTCACCCATAGTTCCTCTGATTTTGCCTCCGTCCGAATCGTCAGCAGGCCGCCCCGGTGCGAATATTTCACGGCGTTTTCCATAAGATTCGTAAGTATCTGCCTAATCCACGTCGGATCGCAAAATACCGGGCCACCGCTAAAATCGAGTTCGCATCGAAGAGAAAATTCATCACTCCACCGCCCGTCCCACCAGGCTGATGACAATTCGAGCAATTTACATGGAGATAAGAGCGCACCCGTTCTTCAAGAGAGGACGATGAATCCAAAGAGACTTTCCGGGAGGGATCAATCTCTCCCCCATCACCGAGAATCCCAATGTGCGATAACGTATGTAGCTGGTTCGCTCGTTTATTTTCCGGATAAACAAATGTTTTATTCAATTGTAGCACTTCTAAACTCAGCGAACGTCCGGACGCAACTGTGTGACATTGCAAACACGAACTATCCGACGGGATATTCCACACCGTGGTTCCGACAGTCACGCTTGCCCCTTCTTGGACCCAATCCGCGTCACTTCCGTCTGAGCGCCAGCGATAGGTGTACCCCGCCCAATCTCCATCTTGATGATGCACCATCAATCGAGTTTCAACGAGGGTATCCTCGACATAAAAGTCCTTTCGCAAAATACTTCCAAGAGGAAAGATAAAATCCCCGAACGGGTTCAAGGTGATATTCGTCCCATCGGGAATAGCTAACCAACGGTACTTCTCGGCAGCGTCCGACCAAAAAGGAAGGTTCACATCAAAAGGAATCATTCCCGGAGCGCCTTGCCGTAAGTTTTGAGGATGCGCACACCCGGTAGCGGATAATCTCCCGGGGAAGCTAGAGGTATCCACCGTGGTTTGGCCCACTATTTTGTATAGCTTGCCAGTAGAAAACGAGAGAATATAAAGCTCGCCCTCGTTGTCTTGGGCAAAACTCGAAATATTATGGCCTGTGTTATTTAAGATCCGCTGAGCGTCGTAGCCACCGCTGTTGTTGGCAGTCAAACTCCAAATATTGCCAGTCCCGTAATCTCCATAGAGGTAAGCCCCCTCTAAGCCAGGGATGGCAGAGCCCCGATACACAAAACCTCCAGTAATGGATTGTCCGAGATTGCGACCGTATTCTGCAACCGGATCAATCAAGCCAGCAGGGTCGCAATTACCTGATGAATAGCAATGGGAGGCTTCCCGGATATTCCATCCGTAATTACCACCTTTAACAATGATATCGACTTCTTCGTATGCATTTTGTCCAACATCCCCCGCCCACAGTGTTCCGCCGATATCAAACTCGAAGCGCCAAGGATTGCGCAGCCCGTAC
>PVBE010289532.1_pt1 | contig 37784 bp, 31 predicted proteins | sample 1631181 | NCBI WGS metagenome assembly PVBE01 (sample SAMN08397723, study PRJNA350692) | Marine metagenome, whole genome shotgun sequencing project. | isolation source: water | place: Pacific Ocean | collected 2012-04
GGGGCGCAGTACCCCCGGGCCTCCCCGGAAGAACGACTTTGCCTTGGAACTCTGGGGCACCACAGAGGAGAGAAAAGAGAATCGTAAACGAAAAAAGAAAAAGCAGGATAGCAATGACCAGAACTAATTCAATCCCACCTCTCATGGCCTTCCTGACGACTTCTTTCTTCCGGCCGGGCTTCTTCCTGCTGACGGCGGTTGCCCTGGTTGCGGTCCCTTGCCCGGCGGCGGACAAGCGCCCCAACATCCTGTTCATCATCGCCGACGACCAGTCTCCCTTTGACTTGAAGATCTACAATCCGGATTCCTCCCTCGAGACCCCGAATCTCGATGCGCTGGCGGCCGCCGGCATGGTGTTTGACGGAGCCCATCACATGGGAGCCTGGGTCGGCGGAGTCTGCACGCCGTCGCGGCACATGGTCATGTCGGGCCGCACGGTCTGGCACATCCCGGACAAGACGGGCCGGACCATGAACCCGCACGTCTCCAATCCCCGGCTGGTTCCATCGAACCTGCCCATGCACACGATGCCCGCGGTCTTCAACCGGGCGGGCTACGACACCATGCGCACCTGCAAGCGGGGCAACAGCTATGAAAAGGCCAACGCCCTCTTCACCGTGCGCCATGATGCCACCAAGCGGGGAGGCACCGACGAGAGTGGAAGTGCCTGGCATGCCGGGCAGGTCCTGGATTTCCTGGCCGGGCGGGAAGCGGGGAAGGACACCGATCCCTTCCTGATCTACTTCGGGTTCTCCCATCCGCACGACGTGCGCGACGGCAAGCCCGGCCTTTTGGACAAGTACGGGGCGGTCAATCACACCGACGAGGACACCCTGCCGCCGGCGAATGCGAAGCAACCGCCCCTTCCGCCCAACTACCTGCCCCGGCATCCTTTTGACAACACCCACATGACGGTCCGGGACGAGGTGGGGGTCAAGGGTGTCTGGGCCAGGCGCGACGAGCGGACCATCCGTAACGAACTCGGTCGCGAGTTCGCCTGCAGCGAGAACATCGACATCCAGGTCGGCCGGGTTCTCCGCAAGCTGGAGGCAATGGGGGAACTGGACAACACCTACGTGGTTTACACCGCCGACCACGGGATGGCCATTGGCCGCCACGGCCTGCAGGGCAAGCAGAACCTCTACGAGCACACCTGGCGGATTCCCTTCATCGTGAAGGGACCGGGAATCAAGGGGGGCTCCCGGGTGAAGGGCAACATCTACCTCCTCGACGTTCTGGCGACTCTCTGTGACCTGACCGGGATCGAGATTCCCGGGACCAGCGAAGGCACCAGTTTCAAGCCCGTCCTGCTCGGCCGGAAGCAGACGGTCCGCGAGGTCCTCTACGGCGTGTATTGCGGCGGCGCCCGCCCGGGGATGCGCTGTGTGAAGCAGGGTGACTGGAAACTGATCAAGTACCAGTCCGACAAGGGGAAGGTGCGTGAAACCCAGCTCTTCAACCTCGCGCAGAATCCCCACGAGCTCATCAGCCAGCATCACGGGCAGAAGGTGATTGAACTCACCGGCCATGAGCCGGGGGAGCACCAGCGCAACCTGGCGGACGATCCGGAACAGGCCGGGAAGCTCGCTGAGATGGAAAAACTTCTCCTGACCGAGATGCGCCGGCTCGATGATCCCTACCGGCTCTGGAACCAGCCCGATGACGGTTTGCCGGTGCCCACGATCCGGGAGAGGGTCAACCGTCCGAAGAGGAAACCACGGAAGAAATCGCAGTGAGAAACCTCATGATTTCCCGACCGGGAACCCGCCTTCCCGGTGTGCTGACGGTCCTCCTTCTCATGGGCCAGCCGATGGTCCACGGTGCCGACGGACCTCCCGTCACCGGGAAAGCGAACATCGTGCTGATCCTGGCCGACGACGTGAGCGCGGACATGTTTTCCTGTTACGGGCGACCGGGCTCGGCCCGCACCCCGAACATCGACCGCATCGCCCGGGAAGGGGTGCGTTTCCGCACCTGTTATGCCCCGGCCATCTGCGGACCCTCCCGCGCTCTCCTCATGACCGGGGTCTACGGCAACCGCACCGGCGCGTTTCGTAACGACATGTGGGCCTTCGGTTCCCGCGGGACCCTGTTCACGGCCCAGCACAGCTGGGCCAGGCTGCTGGGACAGGGAGGCTACAAGAGCGCCATCGCCGGGAAATGGCACTGTGGTGCGAAAGAGCCGTGGGATCCCGCGGTCGGGTTTGACGAATTCTGCGTCTGGGAGGGGCCGGACAAGATCAAGGGGCACTTCGGGATCGACGTCATCGCCAGCGGAAAACGCAGGGATCTCGAACTTCCCGACCTGCGCTACTGGTATCCCTCCATGGTCCGGAACGGGAAATACGTCGAGGTCACCGAGTCCGACTTCGGTCCCGATCACCGCTGCAGCTTCCTCATGGACTTCATGGCGCGCCAGGCCCGGGCCGGGCAGCCCTTCGTGGCCTACTGGCCCACCGTCATCCCGCACGGCCCCTATTCCACTACCCCGGATGCGGGGGCGGTCATGGACATCGAACTCGGGAAACCCGACCTCACCGGCCTGGACCGGAAGAAGAAGGCCGCGGTCCTCGCGGAGCACAGCCGGCGCCAGCGCCAGCGTTTCGTCAACCTCATCGAGTATATGGACAAACTGATCGGCAAACTCATCGCCAGGGCGGAGGAACTGGGCATCTACGAGAACACCTATTTCATCTTCTGCTCCGACAACGGCACCGCGGTGACCGCCAAGGACCGCGGGGTGGAACGGGGGGTGCACGTCCCCTACGTGGTGAGAGGACCCGGGATCAGGGCCCGGGGGGCCACCGACGAACTGACCGACTTCGCCGACATCGCACCCACCCTCCTCGACATGGCGGACATCACTCATCCCACCGACGTGAAGTTCGATGGCAGGAGCCAGCTGCCCTTCCTGAAGGGGAAGGTGAAGAGGCACCGGGAGTGGATCTACGCCTACACCGGCCCGGTCCAGGTGGTGCGGACCAGACGCTATCTGCTGGAGGCGCGGGCTCCCTTCTATGGCAGGCCGCAGGGACGGTTCTACCTGGCCGGGGAAAAGCGGTTCGGGGCGGGCTACCAGCGGGTGGACGACCACCCGGATCACGCCGCGGCCCGGTCCCGCTTCGAACAGATCATCCGGGGGCTGCCCTCCCACCTCGAGGAGAATCATCCCTTCTGGACCTCCAGGTTCGGCAAGCGCTGGCTGTCCAACAATCCCGACCGGACCGAGCTCGCCAGGAAGCAGCTCTACAATCACCCGGACTTCTCGCCCTACGACCAGACCGACTGAAGAGGCGGGCGGTCAGACCCCGAGTCCGCGGATCGGGGCTGCCTCCGAGATGTACTGGGAAAGGGGCTCGGGCAACTTGTTCGCCAACCGGAGTTGCCCCACGTCGAAGAGAGTCCTCATGATCGTTCCCATCAGATTCCTGGGACCGAATCCTTCGGTGGCCGGCTCCGCGGCAATGTTGTCCGACTCTCCGATCACCTGCCCCATTTCCAGTCCGCCCCCGGCGAGGAGGAGGCTGGTGAGGTTCCCGTAGTGGTTGCGTCCGCCATTGTTGTTGAGTTTCGGGGTTCTTCCCATCTCACTGGTGACGACGAGGAGGACATCATCGCTCAGGCCCCGCTGGGCGAGATCCTCGATGAAGGCGCTCACGGCGTGATCGACCTGGCCGCCCATGGGGTAGATTGCCTCCATGTTCCTGGGGCTGTTGTTGTTGGCGTGATAGTCCCACCCACAGTCCGAAACCGTCACGAATCCCGCGCCCTGTTCCACCAGACGGCGGGCCATGAGCATCTGCAGGCCGAGGAGGTTGCTGACCCGGCGCATGTCGTTCCAGCGTTGAAGCTTCTTCTGGTCGAAGAGGGGACGGGTGTCGTAGCGGGTCACCGTGCGGGGATCCTCATCGGACAGGTCGAAGGCCTTGTCGACGCCCGCGGTGAGGACATCAAAGGCCTGCTGCTGGATCCGGTCCGCTCCCTCGATCACTCCCGATCCATCCACCCGGCGCCGCAGACCGTCCAGTTTGGAGAGAAGCGTCCTGCGGTCGGTAAAACGGTCCGGGGCGATCGTCAGTTGCATGTCGTCGCGCAGGGCGCCCCCACCCGAGGGATTGAAGGCCCCGGCGGGGGCTCCGAGTTTCCCGGGAGCGGCCACGGTGGGAAGGGCCTTGGTCTCGAAATTGCTGCCAAGCTTGAGGGTTGGGTCGATCGCCTCGGGAAGGATGAGGGTGTTGTTGGGGATCGAGGCCGGGCCCAGGGGGCCTGCCACCTTTGAGTAGATCGCTCCCATCGAGGCCTCGAGGGGATTGCCGGCGGTGGCGACCGATCCGTAGGTGTGCTGGTTGTTGTTGGATCCGTAGGAGCGGACAACGGTGAACTTGTCCGCCATGGCTGCCAGCCGGGGGAAGGTTGAACCGAAGGTGATGCCCGGGAGCTTGGTCTTGATCTCGCCGGTAATGCTGCGCACCTCCCGCGGGGCGGTCATCTTGGGATCAAAGAGTTCAATATGGGGAGGACCGCCATGGAGGAAGAGCAGGACCACCGATTTGCCCCGGAGCACCCCGGGGGTCTTGGCGGCCGCCGCCTTGGTGGCGAGCAGTCCGGGGAGCCCCAGCCCGGCGAAACCGAGCGACCCGACCCGCAGGAAATCCCGTCGCGAGTAGCCTGCGCAGGTCCGGTTGAGGGAGGGGTCCGAGATGCGTATCATCCAAGAGGAAGGTAGACGTAGTTGATACCCGATCCTGTCCTGCGGAGAAAGACCGAAAATGGATGGCCAGGACCGGTCCTATGTCACTTTTCGCCACGCTCCCAACTTGCTCTTGCGGCCGGTTTGTGCTATGCTTCCGGCAGCATTCAGAGTGGTTCTGCCGCCAAGAGGCGAAGGGACCCGGCAACCTGTCGCGGAGACGACAAGGTGCCTGTGCCAGCTGGCACGATGCGCGGCCTGAAAGGGCTGAACGAAGGTCTCCCTGCCCCGCTCGGGGGCGTTCGTTCAGCCCGGCCGTGGCTCCGGGTGCTTCTCCACCGGAAAGGAACCAGCATCATGAGCCAAACAGCAAGCAAACCAGCCGTCCACCTCGTCAGCAAGGCGCGGGGCTCCCATCCCAATCATCACCTCACCAACAACAATGGAACGTGGTGGTGCCAGATCACCATTCACCAGGGACCATTCTCGAGGCGGCTGCGCTTCTCCCTCGGAACGGGGGAACTGGAGCGGGCCCGCGTCCTCCGGGACCGGGTCTTTGACAACCTCACCCCCAATGTCCGGGCGGCCTGATGAAGCACGCCTTTCGGTGACAAACTTGAAATGCAAAACACATGAACGAGAAAGAGAATGACACCCCCTCGCCCCAAGCGGGGAAGAAGGATGCCACGACTGGGGGGCTGACCCCGCTTCCGAGGGGATCTTTTCCCTCAGTCCCAGATTCGGACCCGTTGTTCAAACGGGGCTTCGTGATCGGGGGGAGAGGGTTCAACCGGCCCCGGTCCCAAAAGGAGTCCAAGGAACAGGGCGGTCGGGGTCACCGTTGAGAAACAGGAAACAAGCAGCAAGAATGTGGATCTTTACCAGCAAGGGATTCCTCTCGATCGTGGAGGACAGGGATGACCCGGCTCGCCTGCTTGTGAGGGCGAGATACGAAGGGGACATTGAACGGCATTTCGGCGAGGAGGCCGGGGTGTCTGAACTGGAGTTTTCCGATTACCGGTTCAGGGCCTTCCTCCCCAGGGAGGAGGTCCAGGCCGTCCTCGACCGGGAACTGTCCCTTCTCGACTACGGGAATTTCAAGAATAGCTTCGATCGCAACAACGTGAGTTTGGCTCCGGAGACCAGGGAGGAGAGACACGAGGCCCTGTTCAAGGTCTGGAGCACCATGTCGGATTCGCAGGAGACCGTGCAACTGAGGGAGCAGGGTCTGTCAGGGGACCACCGGTGAATGATGGGGGGAAGGGAACTGGTTGGCCCAGGTCCGCAAAGGGGTGAAGGAGTGGCGCGCCTGAGAGGCGTGGCCCCGCTAGGAGGGGGGGCGGTTGGCCAGCATCTTCATGCGGCGTCGCAGCAGGAGGACTGCCGAGCCGATCATCAGGAACGGCAGGACGGTCAGGAAGGCGGTCGTGAAGTGGAAGGCGGCAAGGGTCTCCTCCTTGGCCGAGAAGCAGACCGAACAGGCGGAGGCGGGGGTGACGAATGCGATTGCCAGCACCAGAATGAGGCCGCTCCGGAGGATCCGGGTCAGGGCGTGCTGGAAAATGGCAGTCATCAGTTCAGGTAGACGAGGATGTAGAGAATCGGCCAGATGCCAACGACGAAATACCAGAATACCTGGGCCGCCCAGAAATTTTCCGGGGCCAGGGTCTTTCGTTTCAGATTCCGGTAGACGAGGACCAGCACCACGAGGGCGGCCACGGCATGCAGGGCATGGGTCCCGATGATGAGGTAGAAGAAGCTTCCGTAGGTGCTCGACTTCATGGTGAGGCCGAACTTGATCAGGCGCACCCATTCAAAGCCCTGGAAGAGAACGAAAAAGGATCCCAGCAGGATCGCGGTGAGGAGCAGGCGGGTGGTCCGCCGGCTCGAACCGGAAGAGCGCGCATAGGTGAGATTGGCATGGAAGATCATTCCCCCGCTCAGGAGGAGAGCGAGGGTGTTGAAGGCGGTGCTGAGAGCCGGTAGTCGCGGCTGATCGGGGGGCGGCCAGTCGGAAGACCCGGAACTCACGATCAGGTAGGCACTGATCAGCGCCGCAAAGAACATGACCTCGGCCGTCAGGAAGATGAGCATGCCTGTCACTGCGGTGGGAAGCAGCGAGGGCCGCGCCGACCGGTCACCCGGAAGGGCATCCGGACCAGTGGGATCGGGGGAGACTTCTTTCATCGTCGGGGTGCTTCCGGTCGGTGGAGAAGTGGCTGGTTCAGTCGAGGGGAGAGGGCAGGATTTCCGCGGAGTGGCGCCAGTTCTGACCTTCCTTGCGCATGACATCCGGGGCTACCCCTGCGAAGAGGACCAACAGGAAGAGGAGAACCACGATGAGAAGGTAGCAGATCAGCCGCTTCTCGATGTTCAGGTGCATGAAATGGGCCGCGACGAGGAAGGCTTTCACGATGCCGATTCCGAAGGCGGTGATGAGGGTAATCGCCTTGATGCCGATCATCGGGCCGAGCACGCTGACGACCAGAAGCACCAGGAGAATGCCCCAGATCTTGACGTAGTTGGGATGAGTTTCCGTTTGTCCGTCCATTGCTGTCGATCTTTCTACAATTGTCTTTATCGGTTACTTCGCGATGTAAAAGAGGGGAAAAAGGAAGATCCAGACGACGTCGACGAAGTGCCAGTAGATCCCGATGTATTCGACCCGCTGCAGGTTCTCACCCTTCCGGACGGAGAACGAGATGATGCCCATGATGACCATCCCCGCGATGACGTGGAGACCATGCAGGCCGGTGGCGGTGTAGTAGAAGCTCCAGAAGACGCTGCTGGTGAGGGTGTAGCCGTGAACGATCTCGGTGGTGTACTCGTAGGCCTTGACCCCGAGAAACACACCTCCCATTGCGATGGTGTACCAGAGGAACTTGAAGGCCTTCTCGCGGTTTCCCTCGGTCACGGCCCGGTGAGCGAGCACCACGAAGAGGCTGGAGGTCAGGAGGACGAAGGTGTTGAAGGCACCGGCCGGGGTGCTGGTGTGCGAGGCCTCTTCCGCCCATTCGACGTGGTGGAGCCGGAGGAGCAGGTAGCATGTGACGAGACCTCCGAAGATCACGATCTCGGAGGCGAGCACCCACCAGATGGCAAGGCGGCCGGTGGGGATGCCGGTGACACTTCGTGAGGTGGCTTGCGGGGTCTGAAAGGCCATTGGTCTGTTGGTTTCTGCAGTGGGTTTCGAGGTTGGTCAGGCTGGTTCGTCCTGGGGCCAGAAGTCATCCTCCCGGTCGGGAGAGCTGTATTCGTAAGGCCCCCGGTAGACGGTCGGCAGTTCTTCCCAGTTGCCGTGTGGCGGTGGGGAGGCGGTGGTCCATTCCAGGGTATTGGCGCGCCACGGGTTGCGCTCGGCCTTCCTGCCCTTGCGGATGCTGACAATGAAGTTGATGAGGAAGGGGATCTGGAACGCGAGCAGGACCAGGAGCCAGATGGTGGCGTGTTCGCGGAGGCCCTGGAACTTCTCGGAGGCCAGGTCGGGGAAGTGGTCGTAGTTGTAGACCCTGCGGTGCTGGCCGGACGCTCCCAGTATGAAAAGGGGAATGAAGATGCCGTTGAAGGCGATGATGGTCCCCCAGAAGTGGACCTTGCCCCAGAATTCGTTCATCATCTTCCCGAACATCTTGGGGAACCAGTAGGTGATGGCGGCGAAGAACCCGATGATCGCGATGGGGAAGAAGGTGTAGTGGAAGTGAGCGAGCACAAAGTAGGTGTCGTGGAGGTAGATGTCGGTTCCGCTGGATCCGAGGTGGATCCCGGTCACCCCACCGATCAGGAACTCGGCAATGAAGGCCAGGGCCCAGAGCATGGGGGTCTTGAACTCGATCGACCCGCCGAAGAGGGTTGCGATGTAGACGAAGAGCATCTCCGCGATCGGGATCGAGATGAGAAGGGTCGTGATGGTGAAGAGATTGGCCATGCGTGGATCGATGCCGGCCACGAACTGGTGGTGCGCCCAGACCACGAAGCTGAGCAACCCGGTCGCGAAGGTGGTGTAGAGGATGATCTTATAGGCAAAGAGTTTTTTCCGGGCGAAGACGGTGATGATTTCCGCCACGATTCCCATCGCGGGCAGGAGGACGACGTAGACTTCGGGGTGTCCGAAGAACCAGAAGAGGTGCTGCCAGAGGAGGGGATCACCCCCGCCGGCTGGATTGTAGAAGGAGGTGCCGAGGAGCTGGTCGAAGAGCAGCATCACCGCGCCGGCGACGAGAGGGCCCACCGAGACCATGAAGAGGATGCTCGCGATCACGATCATCCAGATGATGATCGGTATCTTGTTCCACTTCATTCCGGGTGCGCGGGAGTTCATGACGGTCGTGACGAAATTGATCCCGCCCATGAGGAAGGCGACGAACTCGAGGGCAACCGCGATGACCCACAGGGGGGCCCCCCACGGAGTCAGGCTGTAGGTCGCCTCGGAGGAGAGGGGAGGATAGGCGGTCCAGGCGCCCCCGAAGCCGCCGCCCGGGACGACCAGCGAAACGAGAATGACGACCGTGCTGAGGAAGAAGATCTGGTAGGAGAGCCGGTTCAGGCGGGGGAAGACCATGTCGTCGCACCCGATCATGAGGGGAATGAGAAAGTTGCCGAGACCGGCCAGGAGGACGGGCATGGCCACCCAGAAGATCATGATGGTACCGTGGTTGGTCACCAGAGCGTTGTAGTCCAGCGCCGACACGATCCCGTAGCCGGGGACCGATTCTCCGGGGTATGCGAGCTGCATCCGGAAGACGTAGGACATGAAGCCGCCCACCAGGGCCATGAAGATCCCGGTGAACATGTACTGCATCGCGATGACCTTGTGGTCGGTCGAGAAGATGTACTTCTGCCAGAAACTCTGCTTTGCGTGCAGCAGGGGAGCGATGTCTTCCATTTGAGCCATGTTGGTTACTCGGTTGATGGTGCGGTTGCGGTGACGGCCGTGGCGAGGCTGGCTGAATCTTCACGGGTGTGATGGGCCATCCACTTCTTGTGATCCTCGGAGGATTCAACATGAAGTCGCGCCGCCATGACCCCGTGACCGATTCCGCAGATTTCCGCACACTGGATGTCGAATTCACCGGTCTTGGTCGGTTCGAACCAGCCCGTGATGACACGACCAGGAACAACATCCTGCTTGAGCCGGAAGACCGGGACGGAGAAACTGTGCACGACATCCCTCGATTCGAGGTCGAAATGGTAGACCTTGCCCTCCTCCACGTGGAGCTCATCCACGGTGGAGATGTCGTCTTCGGTATCGAGTTTTCCATCGGGGCCCGGGTGCACGAAGATCCATGCCCATTGTTGCCCGATGACGCGGATCTTCACATCACTCTCCGGCAGGTTCTGCTTGATGTGGACCCAGACTGAGATTGCGCCGACGATCAGGACGACGTCGCAGAGAATGACGAGAGCGTGGGGAATGTTGATCCACTTCTTCTGCCCCTTCTCTTCCCCGGAGATGTACTGCGCCTTCACGCCCTTCCTGCGCCGGAAGCGGAAGAGGAAGTAGAAGAGGACCCCTTCCGCCATGATGAGCCAGAAGCCGACCACCACGGTGATGAGGGTGAAGAGCCAGTCGATGCGGTCGGCGTAGCTTGACGCCCTGGCGAGATCAAAGATGCTTTCTAACATGGCTGGGTTGTTGGTGGTGGGGGTCGGTCCGGCCGTTAGCCGGTCAGGAGGAAGGCGGTCAGGGCATACAGGAGGCAGGTGATCACGGTGATCACGAATGAGGCCTTGGCGACCTGGTCAGAGCTGTAGTCCTTCATGGGTTTTGATCTGTCAGGGTTGGTCGTCCAGCGGTTGATGGGTGGTTCGTGAATCCCGGGAGGCCCGCAGGAGGCGTGAGATGTCCTTCGCAAGGCTCCCCTGCGCTTCCGGATCGGAGAGGGGATAGTAACCGCGGATCCGCATTTCCTGGTCCCAGAGCACGAGGCGGTCACTGTGAAGGAGGGGGTCGTCCGGCATTCCGATCATGCATTCCTCCACCATGAAGCTGCGGATGGCCTCCCGTGTGCCGGTGAGGAGGTGCCAGTTGCCCGTGTCGATGTCATTGTGCCTGGCGAACTCGGCGAGGACTTCCGGGGTGTCGAATTCCGGATCCACCGTGACCGAGACAAGCTGCACGGCCGGGTTGTTGGCGAAGGTCTCATGGAGTTTCTTCATTTCCTTCGTCAGGAGCGGGCACAGCCCGTCGCAGCGAGTGAAAATGAAGTCAGCGACACAGATCCTGCCCTTGAGCTGGTCCGAGCCGAAGGCGTTGCCGGTGCTGTCGGTCAGCGAGAACTCCCCGATGGTTCCGCGGACGGGGAGGGCCTCCTGCTTGCGGGCTGCGCCGGAAAGCAGGATGGCACCGGACAGCAGGAGGGCTGCCACGGTGGACCCCAGCACGATTCGTCTCCGCATCTTCATGCTCACGGTTTGCCTTTCTCCTCCGCGGCACCTCCGTTCGCCACCAGGTGCTGGTAGGCGATGATGTCCTTCATGGCCTGCTCGTCGGGGACCGCCGCCAGGATGGCCCGCATCTGGGCGCTCTGGGCGTCGGTCGGATCGGCGCCGCGCATTCCGGCCTTGAATTTCTTCAACTGGGCCAACTGGTACCAGTCGTCAAGATGCCGGAGGGGCGGAGTCTTGAGCTCCTCGTTTCCCTGGACCTTGTCCCCGTGGCAGGCGATGCACACGTTGTAGAGGGTCTTGCCCTTCTCAGGATCTGTATCCTTGAAGGTCACGGTGGGAGCCTTCGGGGATAACCCGGCAATATAGGCGGCTACCGCCTCGACGTCCTTGTCACTGGTCAGAGTCTTCGCCATCGGGCGCATCATCATTCCGGTCACATCGAGGTGGTGCTTTCCGCGCTTGTCATTCCTGAATTTCTGCAACTGGTCGACCAGGTACCAGTCCGTCAAGCCGGCCAGCGCCGGGGCCTTCTGCGCCAGTTTGCCGTGGCCCCCGGGGCCGTGACAGACACTGCACAGGGCGTAGAGCTTTTTCCCCCGCTTGAAATCCTGCGCCTGGGCGGTTCCGCCAGAGAGCGAGGCCAGAGCGAGCAGGGAAACCAACAAATATCGAACGAGAAGGCCGCTTCGTGTGCTCATCCTGCTTCGGTGGGGGGGCTGATTGATGAAACGACCAGGGGTAAGAATCTGAGTCCAAGGACCATGGCACATTTGATTCTCTTCGGCATAATCATTCAAGAGGACAGGAATCATTTTTTCTGCTAGCGCGGTCATGTTACCCCTTCTCATCTGCAATAAAGGCCAACTCCCTCTAATTTTCAGCAGTTTGCCTGCTCAGACGGGGGGCTCGCCTCAGGAGGTGGGGCCGGGGGGCAGGGAGGCGGGAGTGGTCAGATTTCATCGAAATCCACTTTTGCTGAAGACGGGCCGGGTGAATTGAAATCTCTCTTTTTCGCGGGCCTGTTCAGCGAGGAGATCTCCTGCCCCCATCACCCTTGCCATTTGACGGAGTGATGCGGCCCGCTCAAATCTCCGGGTGAGCCGGTGAACCCCATTAACACCGGCAACGGCCGGCTGCAGCAGATCACCGTCCGGGTCACCACCGATGACAACCCCGATCTGGCCGCCCGCAACCATGTCGATGTCGCCAATCTCTCGGTCCAGGTCTTCGGCCGGGCGGAGGGGAGGTAATACACTGGATCTGACGAGACACCCGGACCCTTCGATGGCAGGTCACACAGGATTCCGGGGCTCATCGGGACCGGACACGGTCGATGAGCGGGACCGAGGCATTGGCGAATAGGACGGCCAGGATGACGCCGTCCGAGTAGATCGTGTAGTAGCGAACCAGCATGGTGTAGAGGGCCGCCAGCAGGGAGAAGATAATACGTCCCCTGCTTGTCATGGGAGAGGTTACCGGATCGGTTAGCATGAAGATCCCGGCCAGCAGCGTTCCTCCGCCGAACAGGTGCGCCAGGGGATGGCCCGCCAGCCAGGGTGCGTGACCTTCCATGCGAGCAGATGCGGGCAGGATCAGCGCCAGAAAGGCGATCCCGCTGAAGAAGTAAAGAGGCACCCGCCAGTCTATCAGGCGCCAGTAAAGCAACATCAAAGCTCCGGCAATCAGGGCCAGGGGCATGCTTTCGCCCAGCGTTCCGGTGTAGCCACCGCTGAAGAGCACGTCGAGAGTCGGCATCTCACTTGCCAGTTCCTTGGCCAGCGGGGTGGCCTGCGTGGTGCCATCCATCGGCCAGCGAGGCATGAAAAAGTAGACTGGCAGGACACTCATCAGGATCACTCGCGACAAGGCGGCGGGATTGAACAGGTTTTGCCCGAGACCGCCAAAACATTGCTTCCCCAGGCCCACTCCCAGGGCTCCGGCGCAGGCACCCAGCCAGAAGGGCGCCGTCGCAGGCATGAGCAGGCCGCAGAGGCACCCAATCATGATAGCGCTGCCGTCGAACGCATTCTCCCGGTCGAGCCAGTAGTCCACCAGCCAGGCAGAAGCGATCGCGGCTGACAATATCCACAACGCATCCATGCCATAACGCCACAGGGCCGCGGCGCACACCGGCAGCAGCGCCGCAACCGCCTGCAGCATCATCTTGCGGATCGTCCCGCCGCCATGGATGAAGGGACCGTGTTTCACAGGAGAACCAACGGGTAGAGGATCAGGTAGAGCATGCCTGCGATCATGACCTTGCGGGGCAATCCTGGGCGCAGGGTGTGGTGCTGTTCCCGGCTTGAGAGTCTGTCCGGGTGACGTTCGAGGCTTCCCAGCAGGTCCATGAGTTCGGAGAGGGTCCACCACAGGATGGCCACCACGGCCGCCTCGGAGATCGTGGCGTATGCGGGCAGGGCCAGGATCGCGCCAGTCGCCAATTGAGATCCGGACAGGACGATCACTGCCACGGCGATCAACGGTAGCTGAATCGCGGCATTCGGGGAGAGCTGGATGAGATACACCGCCAGCGGCGTCAGGGCCGTCAGCGCTCGTCGGTGGCCCCTCTGCCCCAGGAAACTGCAGGCCAGCGCCAGGAATGTTGCATCGTATCCCGTCATGAGTGTTCAGTGGAAATCGCCAGGAGAAAAGCGCACGCAATCAGCATCACGCCGACGGGATTGCCGGGCAACAGACCGGCCAGGGGGAACAGCAGCAAACCCAGCACCGCTGCGCGCACACAGTCCTGACACCGGTTAACCAGCGCGCCACTGGCCATCAACAGGAGCATCGGGAGGACTGGAAACAGGACGGTCACGATCCAGGAAAAGCCAACCCATCGCAGGGTGTTCCCCTGCGCCAGGATGCCGCCGGTAACGAGGGCCACCGCCCATATTGTGACGAGAGCCATGCTGCCCAGCTGGTATGACTGGCCGGCTGGTGAGTCCGCTCCGATCCCGACATAGGCTGGCAGGAACGCCGCCATTACGATGCGCGGGGTAATTTTCCAGAAACCGGGGGGCACTCTCTCAGGAGCCGCCGTTACGACCGTCGCGTTTGACATGATCCTCCCATCGTTGAAGCCGCTCGTTAACGGCGTTGATAACCAGTCGACTTGAAATCGTCGCACCGCTGATGGCATCGACCACCACAGGAGATTGGGCCGGATGGCCAGAGAAGGACTGCAGGAAGCCATGGTCATCATACAGGGTCTTCCGATCGATGCCTTCGTTTGATTGCGTGATCAAAACGTCCTCAATTTTGTCGTCCCTGATGACAACCGCCCCCTGAAGAGAGCCCTGTATTCCGTTCTGTTCGAAGAACAGGATGGCCTGATCATGATCATCAGATTGGAAGGCAGGAGGGCCGTCCAGCGGAACGGAGTGCAACGACGGGCCGATCAGGTGCCGGGCTAGAACCCGTCTCTCGTCCGGACGCTCCAGGGCCAGGTTCAATACGACTGCGGTCGCAATCAACAGGATGGAAATTCCATCGGCCTTTGCTTTCATTGGCATTGCCTCAATCGATAATCGGTTTTTGCCTCCCGTAACCGCGCCACCAGTCTGAGATGTGCCGGACACACGAACTGGCAGATGCCACACTCGATGCAGCGCAGCACCGCTTCCGAAGCCGGATGCTCAATCAGCTCCGTCACCGGCAGATCGATCGGGCAGGCATCCATGCAGCGTCCACAACGGATGCAGGCGCTCTCTGCTGACTTGGCGGCTTCTTTCCTTCCCAGAGCCAGAACCCCACCCGTGCCCGCCTGCACCGCACTGTCGAGATCGACCTCCCGCCCCATCATCGGTCCTCCGGCAACCAGACGTTTCGTCCGCGAGGCGTCATACTCGCATGCCTTCAGGATGTGACCCACGGTCGTGCCGAGTGGCACCAGGTAATTCCCCGGTCGCTCCACCGCTTTCCCCGCCACGGTAATCACCCGCTCGGTCAACGGCCTGCCTCCACATACCGCCTGGTGCAGAGCGCGAGCGGTCTGCGCATTGATCACCATCACTCCGACGTCCACCGGAAAACACCCGTTTGGCACGCTGCGGCCCAGTGTTGTTTTGACGAGAAATCGTTCATAACCCGCTACGTAATTCGACTCGTGTCCGACGACATGGCCGTTGGTTGCACCCGTTGCGCGCATCGCAAGGCGCATACCGCATTCCACCTCCTGCCTGTGCTCGACAAGCACCCGGTGGTCGCCACACAAGTAAGGTTCCCCTTCACATCCGTTGATGATGACGGTGTCCATCGGTTTGCCGTAGCTCAGTTTGAGATAGGTAGGGAACATGCCTCCGCCCATGCCAAGCAGGCCAGCCTCGCGCGCGCGGCCGACGATGGCATCAGCTTCCCACTGCCCGGCGTCATCGTGATGCTCAGTTCCGGACGAGGACGGCCATTCGCCTTCCACAATGAGTCGCCGGCCAGCTTCAATTCGAACCGTGCCTGCGAGCGGCGAATGCACCCGCCGCTGCAACCGGGCGCCCCTTGGAGAGCGCGCCAGCACATCACCCGCCCGAACCGGGTCACCGCAATCGAACAGCACCTCCAGGCTCTCGCAGGAAAATCTCACGAAAGGCGGTGCTTCAAGGCGGCGAATGGCCGATCCTGCCTCGGTCTTTCTCGGTGGTACGATCATCGATTCCACTCGTCCAGGACATGGCAGTCCGAACATTGCGTTTGAAAATGTCCCCGGTGGCACTCCAGGCAGGACTGCCGGTGCTCTATGGCCAGGTGCATGTGTTCGTTTCGTTGCTTAACGCCTTTCGCGGGCGTGCAGAACAGGGGGCTGTGCCAGGAGGGCTTTTCATTGTCATGGCAATCCGCGCATTGTCTCTGCTGGTGACACGTCAGACAGCTGTCACGATTTTCCCGTGCCAGGCAGCCATGCGATTTCGTCACGAATTTCTCCGTGTGATTGTCGGGGACGGTCCCCTGGTGGCAGGAGGTGCAATCACCCGAGCGACCACAGGCCCCGGCATGGAACGGCTCCTCGCTCCAGCGTAACGCCGCGTTGGCGAACGCAATGACAACGACTGCCAGATAAAGCACAATTAGAGTCGAACTGATTTTCTTCATGCTCATGGCCTGCGGCCTCATTCCTTGCGGGCACCCAGATCGACCCATCGAACAAAAGCCAGTAACTCCTCGCGGGTCAGTCGCTGCTGCGAGGGATGCGGGTGGTCACCGCTCAAGGCGCGCGTGGCATGCAGTTCGCGACCATGGAGTTTCTCGATCAGGTAACTCCTGATCGCCAGTTTATCATGCAGGTTGACGTGAGTGGTCAGCGCGTCGTAACCAGTCTCTCCAGCGAGATCGAGTTTCGCCGCGGGTACAGGACCGGCATGGCAGGCCACGCATTTTGCACGGACAATGGGAAGGATGTCCCTCTGATAGCTGACCGCCGTGAGCATCGCTTCGTTTGATTTCCCGTAGTTCGCTGGATTGCGCTTGTGGTGGTTTGGCAGATCCCAGATGGCCTGGGTCCGCGATGCGGAACTGATGGCATCCGGTCGGCGCAACGTGTCTTCGCTCTTGCCCGTGAGCCCTCCATGGCAGCCGCTGCAGGTTTGCGCATACAATGGCCGCGGGATCGAGAGGCCGTGCTTCTCACCCGGATGGCAATAGAGCCAGCGGTTGGGCGAACGCAACGCCATCTGCATGCCATTGAGCGACTGGATGTCGAAGCTGATGCCGGAGGGCACCTGCATTGCAAACGAGCCGTCGGTCTCCAGTGGAACTTCTCCGATCATGACCCGCCGCGGTTCCCCGCGGTCCCCTTCATCCTGCGGCTCAGTAGCAATGATACGTGCATACCGGACCTGTTCCAGGTCCGGCGTGGGGTCCATGCAACTCGGGCAGACAGGAGAGCCCAGGTGACGAACGCCTGTGGGAGTGGATTGTTCGAAAAACGCGTCCAGCAGGACCATGTCATAGACCTGGACCACCGCAGGAGTCTCCTGCCGGTAGCCGGTGAAACCCCGCACGCGGGCAGGAGGGCCAAAGAGATCGGTCTCCAGTTTCATTTTCTTTTTCACCGGCTCTTTCAGGCGGGCAACCACCGGGCGAGGCCACAGTTCGGCATGATGACCGGCCACAACTACTTCCCTGTTGCTCTTGCCTGCCTTGAATCCATCGGAAGATTGAAAGGCGGGATCGGGACGCAGGATGACGATGTTGAAGTCCGGCGCGGCCGCGGGGTCATGCAGATCCAGCGGGCCCCGGGCATGAGCCACCAGGATCCCGCCGTCCGGCATGGGATAGGGATCACGGTAGACACCACCGGGGGACTGGCCCCGGCAAGTGACGTGTTCATCCAGCCCGATCCAGCCGGGAACGAATTTGAACATGGCGGTCGTCGGGGTTCCTTCGCCATACGGATGATCCAGGTCGTCCAGCGGGTTGTTGTTTTCAATGGTCGGACCAAACTGATGGTCGGCCAGCATCAGCATCCCTCCCCAATGGGAGTCGGCGTCCCGTCCGATGCGGATCTCCAGGCCATTGGGCATCTCCCGGTTGTCGGCGTGGATCGGGACGGCGGAACGGTTGCCATTATGGGTATGGAAGTTGGAACCATCAACGTGGGTTCGGAACACCGCGCCATTGTAGAATGGTCGACCGGATTGCCAGCCGCTGCGCAGGCACGTGAACATGATTTCGCCCGATGAGCGCATGGCGGGCCGCCGTACCTGGCTGGCGGAATAGGTCATGCGTTTCAGGCTCTCATCGAAGATTTTTTTCTCCTCTCCCCTGGCGGCACGGCGCATGCGATACGCCTCGAACTTGGGAGTGAACCGTGGTTCAACCATGATCGTGTAGTGCGTGCTCGTGTCGCAGGGGAGAGGAAAGGGTCTGTCGACCACCAGTTCTCCGAATTCGTGCTGTGTGATCATTCGCGTTTCACCGGCATTCGTTCCCGTGACGATCTGCAGGGTCCTGCCGTTGAAACGGCCGGGTGCTTCCGTCAATTCGTGGTCGATAATGGACCTCTTCGTCCCGCCTTCGGCTTCGCCCAGGACATGGCTGGGACTGGATTCGCACCATTCACCGTCCACGTTGGAAACCATCACAAGGCAAACCCGTTCCAGATCATCTCCGCCGACATCGTCCGGGTCGGGCACATAGATGGGATCCATGAAATGTGTAGCACGGACTTCCGAGAAGGTCATCTGGCGGGCTTTGCCGCTGGCCAGCTCGATTTCCCAGACATTGAACGGCTCCCCTTCGGAACGCCGCATGGCGAAGACAACATGCCGCGCGTCATAACTCACTTCCGGCGCGCGGACATCAGCAGGCCCTGCCGGATGCAATGATGCTGTCAGGTTGACCTCCCGGCCGTCTTTGAGCAGGAACAGGTCCCCACCCGGAAGGAAGGAAATGTCCTCGAAGAACCGTTCGGGGCTGTTTTTCGGCCGGCGCACAAAGACGATGCCCTCCAGTTCTCCAAGTGCGGCCCCACTGTGCTCTCTGGCCTCTTGTGCCTCCAGTTTCAACCAATGCAGCAGGACCTGGTAATCGGGGTCATCCTTCCTGAAGAAGTTGTTGCCGCCTTTATGAACGATGCCGCCTTCCTCAACCGGGAAGTTCTTCAACAACTGTTTGGACTGCCGGACGTCGCCGGACAAGTGCACCATTCTTGTCACCGTGCCCAGCATCTCCCTGCGATTGTGTTTATGCGTACGCGGTGAAAAACGCGTGTCCTGTCCGGGGATGCCCGGGTCCAGCTTGAGATCGTTGAAGGCCAGCGGGCCATGGCAGCCGAAGCAGGTTTTTCGAACGAGGATCGGGGTCACTTTCTCCGCAAAATACAACTCCGCCCCGCTGCTCAGCGTGAGTTTCGCCTCTTGCCCGGATTCGATCTCCTCTTCGATCCAGTGGAACAGAACCCGGTAGTCCGGATCCTCGGGGGAGGAAAATACCTCGGGATGTGTTGAGGCGGAAAAGCCGGAGGCCAGAGGGGCCCGTAGAAACGGGCTGACCCCCGGATCGGAAACAAAGTCAATGAAGCCGGAAGACGTTGCCGCACTCTCGGGCCGGGCCGTGACGATGTCATAAGTTTGCCGGAGCCGGGACCTTGTCTTGATGCGCCCTCCAGCGTTCACCGGCCAACGCAGGAAGTCCTTCGACTGGGTCGAGTCCGCCAGAATCCCGGACTCTTCCTGCAACACTCCGTGGCAACTGCTGCAGCGCCGCTCCAATACCGGAACAATGTCGACGCAGAACCGCTCATACAGTCCTCCGCTAACAACTGCCTTTGGCGGTGTATCCGGCACCGGGGGTGCACGATGATGACCAGGCAGGGCAATCAGGACAGCAGCTGCCAGCCCGACCGAGAGCAGAATCCCTGCGGACAGGATGTTGATTCTGCCGCCTCCCTGATTGTCTGTTTCCTCCTTCATGGTCGATCCAGTCTCAGGCGATCGCCCTGGAGGTGCAGGCCGGTTGACAGCGTTATCTTTCCGTTGTCGTCTACGAAGATTGCATCCACTTCCGGCTGCTCCTCCACCAATTCGAGCCCCCGCGAAGCGTCCATGACAAACAATGCCGTGGCCAGGGCATCGGCGTCAGCAGTGGAACTGGCGATCACGGTCACGCTCGTCAGGCGCTTCGCCGGCAATCCACTGCGTAAATCGAGAATATGAGAATAGCGTTGTCCATCGACGATGAAGTAGCGTTCATAGTCACCCGAGGTTGCGATCGCGCAGTCGCCGCCTTCCAGGCGGGCGAGAAACTCTTCGCCGCGCGGATGACGCACCCCCACGTGCCACGATCGATCGCCGCGCCTGCCCTTTACGAGCAGATCACCGCCTGCATCGATGATGTAATTCGACAGGCCTTTCGATTCCAGAAAGGCCGCGGCCCGATCCGCTGCAAACCCCTTGCCGATCGCGCCGAATCCCAGCTCCATGCCTGCCTTCTGGAGGCGCACTCTGCCGTCGGTCATCCTGATGTGCTGGTAGCCGATCAGGGCCCGGCATGCGTCGATCTCTTCCTGTGACGGCAAGGTGCCGCGTTCACGGGCCTCTTCCCACAATGCGAACAGCGGTCCACCACTGACATCAAAGGCTCCACCGGTTTTCCGTGCCCAATGCAGCGAACGGTTCAGGAGATCCTCCAGTTCAACTCCAATCGGCACGGCCGATTGGCCCGCGCTCGCATTCACCCGTGTCGTTTCACTGTCAGCCTGCCAGCTGCTGATCCGCTTCTCCAGTCCGGCCAGTTCGTCAAACACCTCCCCCAGTGCCTGTGCGGCAATCCCGGATTTGTCCGGGGGAGCCCAGATCGTCACTTTGAATTCCGTGCCCATCAGGGAGCGCCTGGACTTGAATACGATTCCGTCCCTTTCCGCCGCCATGGCATCAGGGCGGACCTCCCGGTTGCCCGGTTCCACGGCTTGGGCCAGGATCAGGGCAAGAGCAAGTGCTCCAAGCACTACTCGATGGACTGGATGAAACTGATTAAACATTCGATGTCCCATACTGATAGATGTGATGTCACGCCGTGCGTGTCAGGCACGCCGTCCAGTTCATTCAAACCTCTCTCGTGTCGTTCCGGTCGATCTGCATCCCGGCGCGCAAAGGGGAATCGCCGCAAGGCGACGTGGTCCGGACTGCAGACAACCTCGCGCAGGCTGATGGCGTGGCCATGATGGAGAAGGCGTGGTGGTCGCGCCCACAGGCCCCGCAGCGACGGCGCCACAAAAAAGCCCTCCTGTGTTTCGATGCGCCCCTTGTCCTTCTGGTCCCAGTAGCGGACGTATCCGTTCAAGGCATCAATCCGGTCCGCGCTGATCAGGGTATGCACGTTGTCGCGCGGCGCCGCGGTCACCAGTGGCGGAAACGATTTGTTCTGATTGTAGACCTTGGATTTATCGGTAAAGGCCGGGGCGGGATGGCAACTGGCGCACGCCACCATGGGATGATGGAACAGTTCCCGTCCGTGGACGATCATGGGATCGTTTTTGTCCCGGGGATTTGGCAGCAGCCGCGGTTCGCCCGCCTGATAGGCCCCGATGAACTTCTGGAAATCACGAAACTGATATTCTTCGCCCAGGTATCGTTTCGCGATCTGCCGGAAGTGCGTTTCCCTGCGCTTGATCAGGTCGACCAGGCGGACGTCGAGATCCTCCCCTGTGCGTCCGGTGGCAACCACGATGGAATCGGCGGATCCGGAATATCGTTCTGACTCCTCTTCGTCGGCAAGGATGTCGTCGAAACTGCCAGCGGGAGTCACCCCTTGAAAATCCACCAGGGGATTGTGCTCCATCATCATGGTCAGGGGCTCGTCCATCGAGAGGATTCCCTCGAGAAAGAAGGGCACCTTGTGGAAGAGGACCCGGATGTCAGGAACCTCGCGGCTTCCTCCGGTGCGTTCTTCGCCGTTGCGGCTCTGCCCCATGACCTGGCTCACACTCCAGCGTTTGCCATCCGAGGTGTCGCGGTAGTGGCAGTGCACGCAGCTCTGGTCCTGGTCCACCGAGAAGACGCTGCTCTGTACGAAAAACTCGCCGCGCTCGAAATCGTTGGCCGGAAACGGTTCAGCCGAACGCCTCAGGGAAAGCCGGTCGTTCCTGCCGGTTTTGAGATCAATGAAGCTGACGGACTCGTCGAGCATGTTGGCCACGATCAGGGAGTGATCGGCGAAGGCGATACCCGCTGGCTTGAAACCGGTTGTGAAGAGCCGCCCCGGCTGGAGGCGCTCAGCTGGCGCGGCCGTCAGGTCAACGATCCATTCCTGCACCTGGAAGGTCCCGGACATGGTCACAAAGAGGCGATCTTCGTCACGGGCGATCTGTTCGGGAAAGGCCCCCACGACCTTCATCAGTTCCGCAGCGACATCGCCCTTCTTGTCGCCAGGCAGCGATTCGAAACTGTCCGAGGTGTATCGCGTGAAGTCTTCGGTTGCCCGGTAAGCGGCAACATTGTCTGCGGCCGCTCTCAGCAGGACGATGTCGTTGGTAATATCGCGGAACTTCTCCTGCAAGGTGCCGTCAACATCATCATAGGGACCCAGGGGCTCCTGTTGCGCCAACGGCAGGGGCTTCCCCGTGGCATGATCACGAAACAGACTGAATTCCGCCTCGGGGTCTTCGCGGGAACGGCTTTCCCGGCCGGCGTGACGTGCCTTCGGATGCCCCGATCCCACTCCCAGCGTCGCCAGGATCAGCCGATCCTCCATCCACACCAGATCGTTCACCGGCGATCGGGTGAAGATGCGTCGCATTTCACGTTGTTGCTGCAAGTCGATGACCGAGATGTCCAGGGAACCTGTATTGGCCACATAGAGGGTCCTGCCGTCGGACGACAATGCCAGGTCGCGAGGCTTGTCTCCGACCGCAATGCCGGGCCCCTCGCTTCCCTCTGCAATCCACTTCTTCAGGCGGCGGTAATCCGGATCCCCTTCCGGATCATTGAAAACCACTCCACCCGGATGGTGCCTGCCGTCCACGCCCTCCGCCCATCCCCCATGGACAATGGATGTCACCGCGCGCAGCAGGGGGCTGCCATCGGGATCTCCCGGAAACGAATGGACGATCGCGCTGTGCAGCGAGCGCTCCCGGTCCGGTCCTGCATAAAATCCGCCCGCATTATGCAGATGACACTCTGTCGTGCCGCAGCCCGCCCGCAGGGCTGTCATCAGGCCGGGGTGATAATCGACCAACTCCTCCTCTACGACCTGCCGCAGCGCGGAGGATTCGCAATACCGGCAGCGCTGTTCCTCCGAACTCCGCCAGAGACAGCGGTCACAGATGCTCCAGTGCGTTTGGCGGATTTGCCGTTGCCCGAAAAAAGCATCCCGGTCGAAGCCGAGTTCCCGCATGGTCCCGCCCAGCTGGCCTCCCTCAGTCTCGAGATCGACGAACAGCACCTGGTTCTTCCAGAAGTTCGACACAAAGGCCTGCTTGCCATCGGGAGAAATGATCAGGTCTTCGCAGTAGAACGGCACCGGGATCTCCGCCACGACCCGGTCGCTCCCGGTTTCAATGACGGACAGGAAATTTGAGAAACGATTGGCGACCACGATCCACTTTCCGGAGGGATGCAATGCCATCCCGTTGGGGGAGCTGCCCACCGTGACCTCTCGAAGCAAGGATTGCCCGGGGACGTCGAGCACCGCAACGGTTGAACCGGGCTGGCTTTCGGTGCCGGAAAGCGTGACGTAGGCCTTCTCCTTTTCCAGGGTGAGTGCGACCCGGTGGGGGTGGCACCTTGCCAATTGCATCTGAGCATCGGGATCGGGGTTGGGAACGGGCGTGAGCGACCGTTTATGCCATTCCTCGCTCCTGACTGCTGGAGTAGTCGGAGCTGGAACAGGGGGCTGTGACTGGAGGTGTCCCGCTCTGAAGACAGAAATCAACAGTCCCAGGGACAGCACTGAGACTGCTGGCAGCAGAAGGAACGACTCCCGGTTGGGTCGGAATGTCATCCGGCCATAGCCTGCATGGTCAGCGCCCTCCTGTCTGTCGCTGCGATCACCATTTTCCTGTAGGAAAATTCCTACAAGGAAGTTGTCAGAGGTGGGCGTTCACCCCGGGCACAGCGTGCATGGGAGCTCTAAAGCAATCCACTGCACCACCGGAAGACCGGGCGGTGAAGATTCACACTTTTGTCCAAAAAAGTGGTGAAAACCATCCGCCGTGTTTACCATCAATCTCCCAAACGGAAGCCTTGGGCTTGCTCTCCCAGCGTGCCGAGGGACACCACCGGATTTTTTCATGACCAGAGTGCCCGATCATAGCGCCGAGGAAGCGCGGCCGGCTTTATTCGGGTTGCCGACCCTGTGGGGATTCTCCCGCGTGTTCCTTCCAGTCGTCCTGCTTCTGGCCGTTGTGGCGATGGTCTTCTATTTTCGCGACCTCTCTCATGAGAAACAGATCTTTGAGCGTGATGCCGGGCATTCGTTGAGCCTGCAGACTGAGATCCTGGCCAGCGATTTCAAGTCGATCACATCGGACCTGAATTACCTTGCCGAGCAATCCCAGCTTCAGACCATTCTCTCTGACAGATCTACCGAACGAGAAGAGAAACTCGCTCAGGATTACCTCTTGTTCTGCAGGAAGAAAAGCTCCTACGACCAGATCCGCCTTCTCGATGAACACGGGCAGGAAATCGTTCGCGTCAATTACCACAGCGGCGAACCACGCATCGTTCCGCAGGACCAGTTGCAGCCGAAGGGCAGCCGGTATTACTTTGAAAGGACATTTCAACTGGAACGGGATGAGATCTACATTTCACCGTTTGATCTCAATGTTGAAAACGAAGTCATCGAGGTGCCGCACAAACCGGTGATCCGCTTCGCCACTCCGGTATTCGACCACGATGGCAGGAAACGCGGCATTCTCATCCTGAATTACCTCGGGGCGGGACTCATTCACAAGCTGGAGGAGGCAGCGTCGGGCTTTGCCGGAATTTCGATGTTACTCAACAAGGACGGCTTCTGGTTGCGCAGTCCGGTGAAGGAAGACGAATGGGGCTTCATGCTGGGCAACACGCGATCGTTCCCCACTGATTATCCGGCGCTCTGGCAGGTCATCGAGAAAAGCGGAAGGGGGCAGGAATTCACCCAGGATGGCTATTTCCGTTACGGCATGCTGGATCTGGATGTCTGCATCGGTCAGACACCAGCTGAATCGCAGGGGTTCTCCCTCCGGGGCGACAATCAGATCTATCCCGTGCTGCATGTGCCGCGGGCGGTTCTCTATGCACGTCCCCAGTTCATCCTGAGTCGTTTCCTGATCGTCTACGCCATCGCGTTGGTTATCATAGCGGTCTTCCTGTGGTTCCTGGTATACAATCGTCTTTGTCGCAAATGCGACCAACAGTCGCTGCTCCATTCCGAACAGCGATTGCGATTACTCTCCAGACAGTTGCTGCATGCCCAGGAACAGGAGCGAAAGAGAATTTCGCGCGATCTGCATGACGACCTGGGGCAATTGACCACCGCCATCTGTCTTGATCTCGACCGTGCTGGCAAGGCGACCGACGGAAAAACCCAGTCCGGAATTCTGCGCGCCCTGGGCAACAGCAGGCAATTGCTGGACAAGGTCCAGAGCATTGCGGCACAGCTCAGGCCGAGCCTGCTCGACGATCTGGGCTTGAAGGATGCGGTGCAGGACTACCTCGCGCAATATGAAGACCGGACCGGCATCGATACGCGCAGTCATTTGAGATTCGATCATGAGCGTCTCCCGGAAACGGTCAGTGAAACCTTGTATCGCATCCTGCAGGAAACGCTGACCAACGCGGAGAGACATGCCCGCGCCGACACGGTGGAGGTGAGTTTGATCATCGATTCCGATGAAATTGAGCTGACCGTGCTGGACAATGGCACGGGGTTTGACCCGAAGGCGATTCGCAGCGGTTGCCTGGGAATCATGGGCATGCGAGAGCGGACTGAATTGCTGGGGGGCAGCTTTCAGCTGGAAACCGCTTCCGGAGAAGGCACTGAGATCCGAGCTCGCCTTCCATTGGACGCCAACGCGGAACTCCAGGAACACACGGAGTGAATCTGCTCTGCCGCATGGGGAGTTACTGCTAACCGACCACCTCGTTCTCCAGGGCGAAGCGAATGATCTCGGCAGTCGTTCCCAGGTTCAACTTCTCCATGAGACGGCTGCGGTAGGTGGACGCGGTACTTGTGCCAATGGCCATATTTTGCGCGCAATCCTGCAGGCTCATGCCGGAGCCAAGAAATCTCAAGAGGTCGAATTCGCGCGATGAGAGAGCCATCAGGCCAGCTCGATGGCTCTTTGGCTTTCGTAGATGGTGGAGGAGATTCTGGGATACCCTTGGGGAGATATACACCTCCCCCCTGTTGACAGACTGGATAGCCTCGACCAGCTCCTGGACTGCCGCTGATTTGATCACGTAGCCGTGCGCACCGCTCTCCAGGCACCTCACCGCGTAGTGGATGTTTTCATGGACGGTCAGCATCAGGATCTTCGCTCCGGGAGCCAGTTGAAGGATCTTTCCGATGATGGCCGGAGTGTCGGTTTGGGGCATGGAGTAATCCATGACAATGACGTCTGGCTCAGTTTGGTCGACCATGGCCAGGATTTCGGCGCCGTTCTGAGCCTGACCAACAACCGTAAATCGACCACTGTTCTCATCCAGGATCTGGGCCAGCCCCTCCCGGACCAGTTCGTGATCATCTGCCAGCAGAACTCGGATCATACCTGCCCCATCAGGCTAGCGGGCCAAGGGGTATTGCGGAAGAAGATTTCAAGACGGGCTTCCCGGAGACCCAGGCCCTGCGGGGGCCCGTCCCCCAGGATTCCGGGTCTCATCGAGGTTGATCCGGGCGCGGAGGAGAGTCAGACGCTCACTCCCTGGCAAGCAATCCGTTCTCCTGAATCGGGAATGCATGCAACGCATTGATAATCAATGGCGCGCCCGAGAGGAGTCGAACCCCTAACCTCCTGATCCGTAGGAAGACGGGGCACTCGTAAACAATTGAGTATCAATTCGTTTAATTTGCTAGATTTGTTAGATTTCGCTTGATTCGCTGTTTTAAGGGCGGATAAGGGCGGAAGGCCCTCCTTATTTTTCGCCTGCCGAGGACCAAATTCAACCTCCCTCGCTCATGCCCCGGCGCCCCAAGTTCGACATTGCTAAAGATCGAAGCGAGTGGGTGGTGAACGTGCCAGCCAGCATCACCCCCTCCGGCAAGCGCGAGCGCCGTTATTTCACGACCAAGAAGGACGCCTTGGACGAAGCCACCAAACTCCGCGAAGGCTACCACGACTACGGCACTCGAGCCGCCGTAATTTCGCCCGCCTTGGCCGAGGTTGCGGTGCGCGCGGAAGAGCGTTTATGCCCCTACGGCGTGACCTTGGAGGTGGCCGTCAACGACTACCTGACCATCCTTGAGGAACGGTCCCGTTCAGTCCCACTCGCTACGGCAGTAGAGGCATGGCTGGCTTCAAAAAGCTCCCTTCGCAAAAAGACCCTTAGTGGCTACCGCTACACAGTGAAGCGCTTGGAGGGATTGGCAGATTGCCTAATGTCCGACATCACGCCCGAGCAGGTTGAGGAGGCCATTGACTCCGGCACCCCCTCCATGTTTGAGGCCCATCGCCGTAACGCACGAGCGCTGTTCCAGTTCGCTGCCAAGAAGGGGTGGTGTGAGCCGGGCGTGATTCAAAAAGTTGAACCCCGCGCTCCCACACAACAAGGCGAGATCACCACGCTCAGCCCCAAGGAGGTCCGCGCCATCTTGCAAGCGGCTGAGGGCTATTACCCGGATAGCATCCCTGCATTTGCTATCGCGTTCTTTGCTGGAGTGAGGTCGGCAGAGTTGGGGCGGTTGCGGTGGCGAGAAGTGAAGGACGATGGCATCGAGGTGCCGTGGGAGACGGCCAAAAAGAAGCGCCGGCGCTTCGTGCCGATGAATCCGACCTTGAAGGCGTGGCTCAAGGGGTGGGATCCCGGTGACGACGAGTTGTTGGTGGTGCCCTCCAACTGGCGCGAGAAGTCCAGGGCCGTCCGCCGCCTGGCTGGATTCAAGATTTCAGCCCGCCTGCTGAATGACTTGGACCCGGCGCCCGAGCTCCCTACGGCCACCCAGTCGTGGCCGCAGAACGCAATCCGCCACACTCACGCCTCTGCCGCAATTGCCGGTGGCACGACCGTTGACGAGTTGGAATTTGCTTTTGGCCACACACAGAGGGCAGGGGTATTGCGAGAGCATTACGTGGGCGTGTACTCGAAGAAGGACGCGATTGCGTTCTGGTCCATGGGGCCGAAGGGGACAAAGATTCAAACCACGAGGGCCGTGGCATGAAGTCGCCGAAGGACACCTACGGGAAGTTCCGGGGGGAAATGGACAGTGGCATGAAGAAACAAGTTTGGGAAGCTGACAAAGAGTGGCTCCAGCGACTGTGGAGCTTAATAGCACGTCCGACTACGGCAGCGATGTTGAAGGGCGAGGTAACGGCCGAAGTAGCGGAAATGTGGCGATGGAAGGACTCCCAAAAAGACGCCACCACAAACAGGTATTCCGATGTCGTCTGGGAATCCCTTGCTTGGCACGTCAAGTGGGCAGAGGAGAACGACAAGGCCGGCGAATGTGGGGCCAGGGATGGAATACTGGAGTTGCTAAGGAGGAGGTTAGACGAAATGACTGGCGACCCGATACCAAAATACAGAGTCACCCTAACGGATAGGAAGGTCTTGGAGGGGCTCTGGGATTACGTGCGGAAAAATGGTGGGATTCGACCGGCACTCAAGCAACTCGATCGGCATTTTCAGGAGACGGAGCATCGCGTTCCCAAGACCACGATTCGCGACACACTCAAGAAGCACAAACTGCCCCTTCCGAAGCTCGATCCTGGCAGGGAAAAGAAGTCGAACCCATCGATTTAGGACGGCCGAATCTCGGAAGGGGCGCTCTAAATTGATCTCTAAAGCGAAGGGCGCGAAGATAGCGCCCTGTGAAAAAGATAAAGAAACAGGGCGTGGAGAACGCTCGAAGCAAACTGACCGTGCGCGAAGTCGCGAAGCGTGAGCAGGTGTCCGCGCGCACTGTCCAGATCTGGGTGAGGGATGGAGTGATCCCACCCGAAGCCTGCTACAAACATCGGCGCGTGATCCGAATCAGCCCCGATTATGAACAATACCTCCACCAGGCACCGAAAGTGTTTCGTGCGCGGCGGGGTCAAAACAAGGAGGAGCTGAGCGCATGAAACCTCCAAAAGAAAGCGGCCCCGCGGACGAGGCGGGGCCAAAGTCGCAAAAGCTCGGAAGCGATCCTCACGACACAAAACAGAATAGTCGCCCAAGCCAAGAAGGGCAAGCTGGGAGATGCGATATCAAGATCACTCCGCCTCCGGAGAATGGGATTCACCTCTGGCTCATGTCTGCGGCTTGGGAGGCTCGGAGACAAGGAGCGAGCCCAGAGGAGGCTGCCGATGCTCTCCTGGCCTTTGAGCCGGAGTTGAGGCGCCCCTACAACGACGGTGAAGTCCAAGACGCGGTCGATAAGGTTTATGAAAGCAAGGCGCCCGCCGGGCGAAAAGCGAAATGGCCGGTGTTGAACGAACAACGGCGAGCAGAGATTGTCGTCGAGGGCAAGGGGCTGGAAGATCTGAAGGGGAGTTCTCCAGTGCCCTTGGGGGCCGATCGGCCGAGCGCTCGGGAAATCATAGAGATTCTTTTCCCAGACGGAGGCGACACGCTGCTTTGCTTCGGCAAGTCAAACCGGAAGGTCGCGACGCATCCTTGGTCGCTGTGGCGGGGCAAACTGGATGAACGTTGGCGCCTGATGGTGCCCAGCCCTATGAAGTCCAAAACGGGGAATACCAAAGATGGAAAAGAATCAGCGCGCTGTCTCGATAACACGGGCCCAAGAAGATTCCTCGTAGTCGAATTTGATGAGGGCACCTTCGATGAGCAGGCGTCGATTCTTGCTCATCTCTCTAACTTCGGACGGCTAGCGATGGTTGTGTTCAGCGGGTCGAAGAGTCTTCATGGCTGGTTTCATGTCCAGGGGCAATCCGAAGATCTGAGCAAGCGATTCATGGACTACGCCGTCTCGCTCGGAGCGGATCCGGCGACGTGGACGCTGTGTCAACTCGTGAGGACTCCGTGTGCGCGCCGTGACAAGGACAATGTGCAGGAAGTATATTTCCTAAGTCCGGACGCTCTTAATCCCGATGGCGCCGCCACGCAGGAGGTGCCAGAAACCGGCGCGCGTGCCGGGTTGTTCAAGGACTGGGTCTACATCAATGCCGTGGAGCGGTATCGTAACGTGGCATCGGGGCTTGAATTGAAAAAGAAACAGTTTCACGACCGCTATTGCCATGCCGTCAAAAAGGTGAGCCCGATCTCCTTCACCCTATACAATCCGGCGTTCCCAATCTACGACAGGCCCATCTACCTGCCCGGGCGAGATCGGACCTTTGAAGAAAAGGGTATTAGCTACTTCAACTTGTGGCAGCCTGGTGATCTGACGCGTGAAGATGGCGATGTGTCCCCGTTTCTTGAGCATGCCGCCTACATCCTCCCGGATGACCGAGAGCGCAACATCCTCTTGGATTACCTCGCCTTCAACGTGCAGCGCCCGGGGGACAAGGTGCAATGGGCGATCCTCCTCCAAGGTAATCAAGGCACAGGAAAGAGCTTCTTCGGTAGTGTGATGAGGCAACTGCTCGGTGCGCACAATGTCAGTTTGCCGAGCAACGAGCAACTCCATGAGATCTATACGGGCTGGCAAAAAAGTTGCAGTCTCGTCGTAATCGAGGAGATGATGGCGGTTGGGCGGCTCGATCTCATGAACAAGCTCAAGCCGATGATCACGCAGGACATCGCCATGATCCGCGAAATGTACCGGGAGGCATTTGAGCAACCCAACGTATTCAACTTCCTCATGTTCACCAACCACGAGGATGCGATCCTGGTGGACGAGGATGACCGTCGATATTGCATCCTTTACTCCCCTGCCGAAAAGCGAGACACGGAATACTACCGGGAGCTCTGGGGATGGTTACGGGAACACGCGGGGAGGCTTCTGGGGTGGACGTTGAATCGAGATCTGAACAAGTTCGATCCTATGTGTCGTGCACCCATGACCAACGCCAAACAGCTACTGATCCAAGACAGCTTGCCCCCCGTCGCGGCGTGGATGAAGGAGTGCATTGAGCAGGAAAGCTGGCCCTTCATGGGTGACTTGGTGTGCCCGACCCATCTGCTCGCGTGCTTGCCGTCACATTTGCGAAACACCAACCTGAATGCGATTACGAAGACCGGCCTCAAGAAGGTGGGTGCGCGGGCGCTCGGGCAGGTGCCTATCAATGAGCAAAGGCTGAAGATCTGGGCCATCCGGAGGCAAGACACTTGGGCCAGTGTGGGGAAGGAGGCCCTGGCCGCCGAATATTTGCGGTGGGGGGGAGACGCCCAACCGGGTGGGAGGGAGGACGCCGAAACTGGTGGGAATCCCCTTTGGGAAGCGCGACCGATGTGAGGCTTGGATACAGTTCGGAAAACTTGGGGAACTTGGGAGCGGTTCGGGGGAGGAGAACGCGCAAGGCATTAATGTTCAGTGCTTTGTTTGGGAAACTCGGGAAACTTGGGTAATAGGTAAATAGTAGATAGAGAGAGGAGGGGGCCGAGAGAGCGGAAAGGCGGAAGGAGCAACCAGAAGAGAACTCGCCCCTTTTGGCGAGGTCGCGAGCAAACCACTCGTTCTCAGGAGGGTATGCCAATTTGGCACGCGAAGCGTTCCCAAGTTTCCCGAACGAAAGGCGATCATTCGGCAGTCCTAAGCACTGCTGGGAACTTCAGGTCCTCAGGAAATTAGGGCGAGCCAGCCGAGCGCACCCCCCCCACCCCCCGGAAGGGATCTCTTTGGGCGGGTTTCCCTGGCTCCGGTTTCCCTGCTCCCCGGCCCTTCCCTCCCTACCGATGTGAATCTGCAGGAATTCACGAAGCCGCGGAATCCAGTCTCGACAAGTCGCATAAGTCCTCATCCGCCCGTTGCTCCCGCAAGAATGGGTTGGGAGTCTCTCCGTAGCTCGCCCACCACCTCGCGCTTCGGCTCACCAAAATCCACACATATTCTGCGGAAGAACCATCGTTTATCGACACTGCCTCACCGTCTCAGAGCACTCAGGCACGATCAGAAACCGGCTCCAGAGACGACCGTCCAACAGACTGGGAATCAGCGCATTCTGTTGTAATCGTATTTCTGGACACTACGCGGCTGGCCTCCTGAAGCGGACTCCCACTCCAACCCTCGATTGCGTCGGTGCGGCCTCGCGATGATCAAGGCCGCAGAGACACTCCCCTCCGCCTGGCAGCTCGGCCAAGAATTGCTCCGTCCCTCTCCCAATTCATGCTGTATCCAAAGGCCAAGGCCTCCGGCTGAGTTTTTTGACCTTACGCCAAGTTGGGTTAGCCTCTGCAGAGAGCACTCCGCGGGCTGAAAGCCGGATCACGTCCGGCACATGATGTTTGTTTCGGCCCAACGCCGAGACGGTGCATTCTTGCCGTTCACTGCCAGAATGACATTTCGGATCTCCCCTTCAATTCGATTGAGTGGCGCGGACGCGCAGGAAGCGCCGGGTTGCGCCGTTGGAACCGATGGCCACCGTGTCGCGAAGGACCACGGTCACGGTCGTGCCACTGGCATCAACGGAAGACTCGATGAGCTGGAGTGCGACCGGCGACCAGACGGCGAGATCCTCGGAAGCCTCGATGGTGATCTCGAGGTCGAGCGCGGGGTCACGAACACGGTAGGTTAGTTCGAGAGTCCCGCCGGCCGCTTCGATGCTCGGCAGGGGATCGGAGGCACCACTGGTCGCGCGCGGATCGGTTCCGAAGGCGTAGTGGTGGAAATTGGAACGCCCATCACCGTTGGCGTCGGCGTTCGGTCCGGAGATGAGCGGATCAGCGATCTCGCTTGGGCTGAAGTGGCTGTTGAGCCAGCCCGCGTACTGCTGCGGGACGACGGTTCCGTTTGGATCGCCGGGGCTGCCTTGCACGCCCTCGCTGATGCCCCAACTCGTGGCGAGGTCCCAGGCCTCCCAAGCGGCCAGCTCGTCGAGGATCGCGAGCGCATGACCACCGCCGTCCGTGGCCGGATACCAGCGGTCGTTGTAGGTAAACTTCAGGACGTTTTCTCCCACCGCATCATGGAGCTGGATCAGCTCGCCGTCGTTCTCAAGGCGTCCGGTGTACTCTCCGGCAATACGCTCGGGCGGGACACCGGGGTAGCGCATCGAAAAGGCGGCCTCATTTGCGACCACCACCAGGTGTGCTCCGGAGGCGAGGAAGGTGTCAGCCGGAAAGAGAAAGTCGATGCCCGCCACGAAGCGGGCCCCGCTGAGATTGAGGGTGGCGGGGCCGGTGTTGGTCAACTCGATGAACTCGAAGAATCCGTCGTTGTCGAACCCGGCCACAATCTCGGCCACACTTGGATCGGCGGGGTGATAATGGAGCTCTGTGATGCGGAGAAATTGCTGCAAGTCGCTGGGTGCACCTACGTATGCGGTCGAGGCCGCCAAGTTGCCATCCGTGTCGCGGATCGTGATGGTCTCGCCACGCGCGGAGAGTTGGCCGCGATAGTTCCCTTGCACGAAGTTTTCCTCATTGCCGGTTGGCGAAGCAGCGCGGGCGCGGAAGGCATTGACGTCCGGCGACAGGTGGAGCGGCAGATCGGTCATCGACGAGGGAATGACGGTACCCGGCTTGAAGGTATGCTCGACCGCACCCTCAACCGTCCAGCCCGAGATATCGACCGCGAAAGGGTTCGGGTTGGTGATCTCGAAATACTCCTCGTCCTGGTTGCCTGAGGCCGGGTTGAACTCGATAGCGCCGATCGTAAGCAGCACGCCAGCCGGCTGGGCGTCCAGGATTCCGACCGAGCCGGCTGGCCCGCCGACCGCATGGGTCTGGTAGAGATACACCCGTCGCTCGTCGAGGTAGTTGCTCTTGAGGAGGGAGATGGCGGTGGGGAAATCGCGGACGACTCCGTAAATGGCTCCCCACTTGTTGAGATCCAGGGCCGCGTCGCGGGTGATGGTGGGCACCAGATCGTCGATCCTCGATTCGAAGTGGCGCTCCGCGACCGGCGTGCCCGGTGGCTGAAGCTGCTCGTCCATCAGGGTCCGCAAGCGCCTCAAGTACATTTCGCGGGTGCGCGGATCATTGACGACAAGGTCAATCATCAGGTTGGAAACGCCGCAACAGGCGTGCGCCGCGGCACCCTGAAAGGGATGGGCCCGACGGCGTGCGGCGGGAATGCCTGACTCGAATGAAAATCCGTCCCCGCTGATCTCGTCGTCGTAGAAGCGGTTGCCAAAGGTCAAATCCTTGTCGTGAGGGATCTGCCACCACTCGCCGGATCCGTTGGTGTCGCGATAGACGTAGAAGTTCTTGGCCCAGCGGTCAAAGTCCTGGAAAATGATGCCGGCGGTGGCGTAGTTGAGCATGGCCGGGATATCGATGTGATCGAAGAGGTACTCGGCACGGTTGGGATTCGACGGGCTGACACCGTTGACGAGGGCCTGCAGGTCGGAGTTGTTCTCGTGGCGCCGGGTTTTCTTTTCGACGCCGGAGGTCGAGGAGGTGACACCGTTGAACATCTTGTAGAGAGCCCCCTCGGGATCGAGGCCCTTCCGGTCCAACAGGTCGGAGTCCACCTGTTCCACAAAGCTGGCGACGCTGAAAAACGCACCATTCTGCTGGATCCGCCAAGTGGCGGCGTGACTGGCGACAACCCCCGCATCGCCATAGGACTCATAAGTGAGTTGAGGACGAATGTAGGCTTTGTCCTGGAAGGTCGAGTTGATGTTGATCTCGTCGACCCGCGGGGCGTCAGGATCGAAGCGAAACTTGTGGCCGGTGTTGAACTCGAACTTGTAGGATTTCTTGGCAACGCCTTCCGAAGTGGCGCCGCGCACCCGCGTGAACACGTTGTCGTAGAACTGCCCGTTAAAACAGACCGACGAACGCGCGCCAGTGCGTGTACCCGCGGCTCCGGGCGAGCCGACGAACCAGAACAGGGTCGGCAGGAACGACCTCGCCGCCCGATCGGTGATCATCGTTCCGAAATACTGCGGTGCGTTGGCGGGATCGAGAAAGGCCGGAGCGCGGCGCGACTGGCCCATACTGTCCTCCGCGGTGACGAACCAACGCACCATGTCGCCGGGATCCGAAGCGGCGTGCGGAATGGTGGCCTGGAACAGCCCGTTTCCCAGATCGTTCATGGGAACCGCCTGCTCCGCTCCGAACATCACTCGGTAGTGGAGGGTGACCGAGGAGACCGGGTGCGCGAGGGCCTCGACCTGCGCGTTGATCACGAGGTCGGCGGTGTCCAAGGGCAGCGGTTGCGGACTGTCGGTGACGTTGCTGATGAGCGGTCCCAGCGCCGAGGGAGAGGCGGGGTTTGGCGCCCCGGGAGTAGGACTCGTGAAATGTCCGATCGTCGTCAGGTCACTTGCGAGCCCGTAGGATACATCGGTGGTCTGGGGCGGATAGTCCGGAGCAAAGGAGTGCACCACCGTCACCCTATCCGGCTCGACGAGGGCGAGAAACTCGCCTCCAGCCGAGAGCGAAAAGTTGGTGTGGAGGAAGCCTCCCGCATCGACGTAGGTTCCGGAATTCTCGTTCGAGGCAAAGACGAGCAGATACTCCCCGGCGGAAATCTCGACCGAGGGAAACCGCCACTTGTCGAGATTGTCGGCCCGGTCAGTCAGATGCCAGCCGCCGAGGTTCACGGGAACGGGGCCAAAGTTGTGGATCTCGATCCAGTCCGAGGAATTGCCGTCGCCGTCATTGATGGTCGTCTGGTTGCTGGCCATGAACTCGGTGATCAGGACCGTGGTGGCGAACTCGACGACTTCGAGATTGAGGGTGAAGGTTGAGTCCGGTTCGCCCGAGAAGGTGGCGGTCACGTTGTAATCAGCCGCGGCGGTGGCCGAGGCCGGCGTGCCGGCAATGATCCCGGTGAGCGGATCGAGCGCCAGGCCGGCCGGCAGGGGCGGGGAAACCGCGAAGCCGTCCGGCGTGGCACCAAGCACTTCCGGCACGTTTAGAGTGATCGGCACCCCCGCAATGTAGGACGCCGGGCTGGTCGAGTAGCCTACGAGGGTCGAGCTTGCGAGCACGGAGATATCGAGGCTCGCGGTCTGATCAGGGGTAGAGGGAAACGAGGCCGTGACGCTGTACTCGGTGGAGGGCGCGGTCGCCCCAGGGGTCCCGCTGATCGTGCCGGTTACGGGATCGAGGGACAGGCCGGCAGGGAGAGCAGGCGCGATGTCGAACCCGCTCGCTGCGCCGCCATTGAGGAGCGGGAAGTTCGGCGCAATCTCGTGGCCGGCGACATGCACCGCTGGGTTGGTCGCGTAGCCCTCGAAGTCCGGGGCCGCAAGCGAGACCTCCAGGTTGTCGATCGCTCCTCCGAATCGCCCGCTGTTGAAGGCGGAGGGACCGATACGCACCCTGATATCACCGCTGCCGGTGCCGGTGTATTGAAAGCTGTCCGCCACGAGGATGACATCCCCCGCCCAGGCCCCGGGATTGTGCGTGTAGGTGGCGAGCACGTTGGAGCCGGGATCGAGGACCTCGATGAGCAGGCCGTCGGACGCGGAGGTCTGCTGGCTGCCGGCCTGGTAGACGGCGGGACTGGCGTTGAAGCTTACCTCGTAGGGGACGCCCGCGTCATTCGACCCGGGAATGGCGGCGCTCTGCGTGATGACGTTGTCTTGCCAGATCATGACTGCGAAGTCCCTCGGGTTAACGATGCCATCCGCGAAGACGTTGGCAGTGTCGACCGCGTGGACGGCGCCCCCTCCCGATTTTCCCCAGCCCGGCAAGGATCCGGAGAACGCCACTGCCAATCCGCTTTGGTACTGGCCGCCGTTGAAGTTTCCAGCCGGCGCCGTGAAGCCGTCGAAATCGTCGGTGAAGATGGTCTGCGCTCCGCCGGGAGAGGCGAGGATGACGAAAATCGCCAGCGCGAGAGCTGCTGCGAATCGGGGATTATTGTCTGCCTTCATGCTCGTCGAAGAAACGGCGACCGCCCGCGGGAGGCCGCCGTCTCGATCGGATTGCCTGCGAGAATCATCGGTAAATCATTCCCCTGCCACCGGCTCCGAAAAACCCATAAAACGGAGTCCGGCGGCAAGGGGAGATTTAAGGGGTTTCGTTGGAGGGCGAGGTGCCCGCAGTGATCAATTCGTTTCGACCCGCACGTTGTCGACGTAGAAGCCGGCCCACTCCTGGCCGTTGCCATTGCTGCCGAAGCGGAACTCGATCTTGATGTTCATTCCCTGCGCGGCAGCCGGGAGAGCGAAGGACTTCGTCGTCCAGCCTTCTGCGGCGCCCTCGATGTTGCCCGGGGGATTCATCTCCTCGATCAGGGTGTCCGCGTTGTCGGCATCGAGAATCCGGATCGTGCCTACGTCGCCCGCCAGGTCGGTGTCGATATACTGCTGAAAGCTGAGGGTGGCTCCGCTCGCCGGCGCCGCGAAGGCGGGTGAGATGAGGGAGTAAGTAGTTGAACCGGCGTAGTAAGTGGTCATCCCGGTCCCGGCGCAATTGACTACACTCACCGCTGCGGGTGGGCCGGGTCCGGCGCTGGGGTCTCCTACTTCCCAGGCGGTCGTGCCCGCGGCAGTCGACCAACCGTCGGGGAGCCCTGGTCCGGGCACGCCGTCAAAGTTCTCCTCGAGGATGGGCGGGGGGGGAAACTCCTCCACTCGGTAAAAGCGGACAGGATCGCCCGGCCGCACGATGCTGTGCATGTTGACGGGCGAAGTGCCGAGGATGTCGACGACGCCATCCACTTCCACGAGGTCCCAGGTGGCGAGATCACTCGAGAGGTCCGTGCTGGTCCGCAGGTTGTAAAGGAAGCTCTCCTTGCTCTCCCACTCGAGGTCGAGGTTTGCGCCGCTCCCGGTGACTCTCAGGGCGAGAGTGGGGGAAGTGGCAGGCGAGAGTTGCAGATCGTCGATCGTGCCTTGGAACCGTGTCACGGTATCGTTGACCCCAGTAATTCGGAACACGATGTCTCCGGTGCCGTCGCCAGTGTAGTTGAAGCTGTAGGGCGTGAGACCGAGATTCCCTACGCCGGTGGGCTGCGCCACGATCTGGTCGAAGGTATGTAGCACGGCGCTGTCCGAGGCGCGCAGCACCTGGATCCGGAGAGCGTCGGTGGTGCCGTCGTTGACCTGGCTCGCCGCGTGGTAGACGCCGCCGGCACC
>PVBE010790565.1_pt1 | contig 37770 bp, 32 predicted proteins | sample 1631181 | NCBI WGS metagenome assembly PVBE01 (sample SAMN08397723, study PRJNA350692) | Marine metagenome, whole genome shotgun sequencing project. | isolation source: water | place: Pacific Ocean | collected 2012-04
AGATCGCGATCGTCGTCGGCGGTGGCCAAACCCCCGGGCAGACCATCGGTAACGGGCGCGCCACCGCTCAACTCCTCGCCCGTGAAGGAGCGACTGTCCTGGTCGCGGATCGATTTGTGCAGTCCGCCCAAGACACCGTCGACCTCATCATCCACGAGAATGGTGCGGCGTCCGCCTGCGCGGCCGACATCACGCAGGAGGATGACATCCGCGCCCTCATCGATGCCTGCATCAGCCAGTACGGGCGCGTCGACATCCTTCACAACAACGTCGGCGTCAGCGTGGAACTGGGTGACGCCCCGGCGACCGACCTGCCCGCCGAGTCCTTCGACTCGATCGTCGCCATCAATCTGCGCGGCATGTGGCTCACCTGCAAATATGCTCTGCCCCATATGCAAGGGCAAGGCAGCGGCTCCATCGTCAATATCTCCTCGATGGCCGCGCGACTGCCTATCCCGGCGTTGCCTACAAAACCACCAAGATCGCTGTCATCGGGCTTACCGAGAATCTCGCGGCGGCCAACGCGCGCCACGGGATCCGTGCCAACGTCATCCTGCCCGGCCTCATGAACACGCCCATGGCGATCGAGAATCGAGTGGCCAACGGCGCTGACCGCGACGAGCTGATCGCCCAGCGCGATAACCAAGTACCGCTGGGCCGCAAGATGGGCACCGGCTGGGACGTGGCCAACGCCGCCCTCTTCCTCCATTCCGATGATGCCGCCTTCATCACCGGCGTCGCCCTCCCCGTCGACGGGGGCTCGGCGCTCACGCGCTAGAGGACCGCTTAAGACGCTACGCGGGGGTTGGTCGCAGTCGCTCTACGAACTCCGCGGCCTCAGGAACCCGGTAGGCGAACCCCTCCAGCAGCCCGAAGCAGCCGCTGATCATCATATCCCCGTGTGGCGCCGCCGCCACCGCACCGGGCAGGAGCGGCTCCACGACGCTGCGTCGCGGCCCGGTCACCACAGTCACTTCCGTTTCGAAGGGCCCTTCGTCGAGATACAGCGTGCCGTGCCCTTGCGAGTTGAAGACGGCCTCATTAGTCAGCGTTCCCGCCACTAACTCGTCCACCATCTCCGCCAGCCGGTTCGGCTCCAGCTCGCCCGTGTGATGTTCGAAGACCCCCAGCAGATGTCCCGATTCCACCACGTACCCCAAGGCGTGCATGTTGCCCACATTCAAAACGAATTGCGGTCCAGCCGCCACGGCAGCCGGATCATGAAGCGCCCCCAGCGCCGCCGCGGCGCCATTGTCCATGAACACGGTGGGCACATCACTGTTCGCCGACTCCAGTGCGCAGCGGGCGCGAGTCAGATATTCCGGCAAGTCCTCCGGCAACGAGGCGAACGCCCGGGCATCAGGATCCGCCCGCAGCACCCGCTCCAAATGCTGGAAACGGAACAGCCGGTCCGATACACCGGGCGGTGCCGCCCCATGGTCCAGCACCCCGATCGCGACGCCATCAAAACGGGTCTCCGATCCGAACGCCCGCAGTGACGTTCGGATCGCGTCCAGATCGATGTCGCGCATCTCGATCTGTGCGCCCGCTAGCTTCGCCGCCTCCTCAGCCGAGACAAGCTGCACGCCGATCGCCTCGACCCGATCCAGGTCGTCATTGATCGTTTGTGCCGCCCTGGCGTGGCGAAGGTCGGCAAGCCAGCTTCCAGATGATCGGAGAGCGCCCAGCTGCAAGGGCCTCCCCCGGCGGTGGCCCCCGTCAAGATCACCGCCTCTCGAGCGGCCGTGGCCGTTCGGATCCGTTTCGCTGCCGTCGCCGTTGGCGAGGGCATCACCAATTTTGGCGAATTTTCGACCGGTCCAGACGGATCGAAGACCAAAATGTCTTGTGTTCCGGTCCCCACGTCGATGGCGAGGATTCGCATCCCTAGCCCCCCTGTTCCTATCGAGAAGCGGTGGTATCGAAACCCCGGGCTGCTCAGACAACCAAATCGCTCGGGAACTGGCTCATCCTAGCTGGGTTGGCGGCCCGAGTTGGCAAATGTGCCACCCCGATAGCGTCGAGACCATCCCCGCAGACGTTCACGACTGACCGGGATCATACGGGCGTCTTCTACCCGGGACTACGTTCGAACTGATGTAATCGCCGCGCAGGAGGATCTGCATGCTCAGTATTTCGCGGCTACTCACCGACACCGGCGCGCAGTCGGACACTCTCCGCTACGGGCGTCAGAGTGCCAAGCTGCCCTCGCACCTCTTGCACTACTCGGAGGATAAGAAGCCCGTCGTTGTCTGGACCTCCACCCGTCGCTGCAATCTCCACTGCATGCATTGCTACACGGACTCCACCAACACACCCCATCCCGACGAACTCTCCACGGCGGAAGCCATGGCCATGGTCGACGACCTCGCCGATTACGGCTCGCCCGTCCTGCTCATCTCCGGTGGAGAGCCGCTCTCCCGTCCTGATGTCACTGACGTTGCCGCACACGCCGTCTCGCGAGGCATGCGCGTCGTCTTCTCCACGAACGGTACCCAGATAGACGAAGCGCGCATCCAGAAGTTCGCCGATATCGGCATCTCATATGTGGGCATCTCCATCGACGGTCGCCCCGCCACACACGACAAGTTCCGCGGCCAGCCCGGCGCCTTCGATCGCTCCTTGGCCGCCCTTGAAGCCTGCCGCGATGCCGGGATCCGTACCGGCCTTCGCTTCACCATTACGCGCGCGAACCAGCAAGACCTCCCCTGGGTCTTCTCCCTCATGGCCGAGCGCAACATCCCCCGACTCTGTGTCTATCATCTCGCTCCCTCGGGACGGGGTGCGCGCATCGCGGATTACGCGCCGTCCATCGACGAAACCCGCGACGCCCTCGACGTCATCTTCGACGAGACCGAAGCCCTCACCGCCGCTGGCTTTCAGCCCGAGGTCCTCACCGCCGACAACCACTGCGACGCCGCCTACCTCTGGATGCGGGTCGCCGCGCGTCAGCCTGAGCGCGCCGATGATGTCTGGCGCCTCCTGGAATGGAACGGCGGCAACCAATCCGGCCGCGCCATTGCCTGCATCGACGCCGAAGGCTCCATCTACGCCGACCAGTTCTGGCGTTGGCGGCCACTCGGCAACGTCCGCGATGCCCCCTTCAGCACCACCTGGGGCGCCGATCCGCCTCAACTCCTCCGCGACCTGCGCGACCGCAGATCGCTTCTGCCCCAGCGCTGTCAGGACTGTCGTTTCGTCACGGTCTGCAATGGCAACTTCCGCTCACGCGCCGAAGCCACGACGGGCGACACTTGGGGCGCCGATCCGTTCTGCTATCTCAGCGACGAGGAGGTGGCCGGTGTCGCGGTCTCGTAGACCCCCCGCGAAGCCCGACCTCCTCGCCGTCAACTTTGACGAGCGCCCCTTTACCGTGGCCTGGGAACTGACCCGCTCGTGTGCCCTCGCCTGCCGCCACTGTCGCGCCGAGGCACAGCCCAAACCCGACCCCCGCGAGCTCACCACCTCCGAAGCCCTTGAGGTCGTCGAGCAACTCGTCGATCTCTCGCCGGCCGTTCTCGTCCTCACGGGCGGGGACCCGATGATGCGCCGCGACCTCTTCGAGATCGTTGAGCACGCCGTGCAGGGCGGCCTCCGCGTGGCCGTCTCTCCCACGGCCACCGCGCTCACCACCCGTGCCCGCCTGCAACATCTGCGTGACCTCGGCGTCTCCATGGTGCACATCAGCCTCGACGGCGCCTGCGCCGATACCCACGATGCCTTTCGCGGCTTCTCCGGCACCTTCCAACGATCACTTGAGATCCTCGCCGATTGCCAGGCGCTCCAGCTCCCCGTGCAGATCGGGACGACCGTGACCCGGACCACGGCGCCGGAACTTCCCCTCCTCGCCGAGATCGCCGAGCGATACGACGTCCGCATGTGGAACTGCTTTTACCTCGTGCCCACCGGCCGGGGACGGGCCGACGAGATGCTCGATCCCGTTCAAGCCGAACAGACCTGGGAGTGGCTGGCCGAGCTGAGCGAAAGTGCCGCGTTCGGCGTCCGCACCACCGCCGCCCCGCAGTTTCGCCGGGTCAGCCTCCAGCGCCGCCAGCGCACGTCGACGACCCCCATCCGCATGGCTGGGGCGGGTTATGCCTTCAAGGAAGCTGTCCCCGGCGCCCCGGCCGGGACCAAACCCGATCTCCGTGGCGTCAACGACGGCAAGGGTTTCATGTTCATCGACCGCATCGGCAATATCTGCCCTTCCGGCTTCCTCCAACTTCCCGCCGGCAACGTCCGGGACGATCGGATCGAGTCGGTTTACCGCGATGCCGAGCTCTTCCGCCGCTTGCGCGATCCCAGCGCACTCGAGGGTCGCTGCGGTCGCTGCCCCTACGCCGATCTTTGCGGCGGATCCCGCGCCCGCGCCTACGGGGTTACGGGCTCCTACCTCGCGGATGACCCCCTCTGCACGCTCAACGTGCCCCCACCCACTGTGCTGCCGGCAGTACAGCCAGAAGCGTCGGCGGGAGCGAGGGCGCCATGACCGCCGTTTCCATCCCGATCTCTATCGACGACCCCACAAACGCCGCCATCCTCCGCGTCTCCGAGGACGAGCTCGCCGGCTTTCAGCGGGATCCATTTGCGGTGATCGCCGAGCGCACTGACCTCGACGAAAACCTCGTCATCGAACGCATCCGCGCCATGCTTGAGGCTGGCGTCATTCGCCGCGTCCGTCAGACCCTCATCACGACCAACCTCGCGGACGGCGCTCTGGTTGCCTGGCGCATCCCGCCGCGCCGCCTTGGCGCCGCCTTTGACCGCTTCACGCACGACGATCCCTTCACCGGCCACGTCGTCATCCGATCCGCCGCGCCCGGTACTCCGGGCGCGTCCTACCGACTCTGGACCACCATCAAGGTGCCGCAAGGCTTCTCCCTGTATCAACACCTGGAGCTTATCTCCAGCTGGGTCGGCGCTTCCGATTACTGCACAATGCCGGCGCGCGCGGTGTTCAAGCTCGGCGTCGGCCACTTGCGTCGCCGTGGATTGGCGCCGGGGGCGCGGACTGCAGCGGCGGCGACCGCATTGGAGCCTCGCGTTGTTCCCTTGTCGCCCCTGGAGTGGCGCGTGCTCCCTCCCCTCACGCGGGAGCTCAGCGTCCGCGAAATCACCTCACGTCCCTGGACGGCGCGCGCCAACGAGCTCGATATGGGCGTCGACGCTTTCGCCGCCGTCGCCGAGAGCTTCGAATCCCGCGGTCTCGTTGGGCGCTTCGCCACGGTACTGGAGCACGCCAAAGCCGTGGGGGCCGTTCCGCGCGTTGCCCGCTGCACGGCGCTCATGGCCTGGGCCGTTCCTGAGGGGATGGAATTGCAGGCCGGAGCCGAGATTGGCCGCCACAAGATTCTCACCCATGCCTATTGGCGCGAATCCCATCCTGAGCTCGGCGACCTCAATCTCTTCGGAGTCGCGCATGCGCCCGATGAGGACAGTGCCTTGGCGCACAAAGACGCCATCGATCGACATCTCCGCACCGCTGGCATCCCCTTGCTGCGGTCCGGCGTCTTCTGGAGCATCCGCAGCAGCGTGCGGCCCTCCGAGATCCTCCCGAGCGCCTACGATCAGTGGTGCCGCGCCCAAGGCATTGACTCCGCGACAATGCGGTCCGACGCCCCAGCGAGGTCCTGACTCAGTTTGTAGGCGCGGTCCACACGCCTACGTCGCCGCCAGTACTGCTGAGACGACTCCGAACGCGACGAACAGCACTCCGGATACCCGCCGCAACCGCGCGACCCCCACCCGTCGCGTTAACCGCACCCCCACCACCATCGCCAGCGCATCCGCCGCGATCAGGCCGATGGTCGCCCCCGCCCAGATCCCGATGCGGTCCGATTCATGGATCCCCGATAGCGCCAGCGTCGCGATCTGGGTCTTGTCACCCAGCTCCGCGAACATGAACGCGGCCGTCAGCACCAGCACGGTCATCAGCGCCGTCCGGCCCGATCCTGAGGTCTCTTCTGGACCCACGTCGTCGTTGTGGATGAACAGGGCGTGCAGCCCAAACCCGATGAAGACGGCAGCCGAGAACGTTGCGAGCGCCCAATCGGGCAGTATCGCGTCGGATGCTTCTCCGAGCGCGACCGCGATCGCCATCAGCCCCGCCGCCGAGACCGCGACGGCCACGCCCAGGACTCGCCAGGAGTGCCGGGCCGAGAGCGCCAAGACCAGGAGCATGCTTTTATCGCCGGCCTCCGCGATAAAGACCAATCCCAGAGCGGACAGCGCAGCGCCCAAGTACAGCCCCATCGCTAGCGATGATGCGAATGTGGAGCTGGACCAATCTCTACGCGTTGGTCGCCGCTACCGACGGTCTCTAGTGACCGTTGATCGACGGCCCGAAGACCGAACAGTCGAACAGGCACTCATCGCAGCCGGCGACCGCCTGCATTTCCGATACATCGCGGATATCCACCATCCGCCCCACCGTATCGATGATGCCCGCGCGCTTCCAATCGCCCAATGTCCGGATCGCCGTCTCCAGCGCCACGTTGGTCGAGCTGGCTAAGTCTTGCCGCGTCATCGGATAGCGCACCAAGACGCCTTCCTCATCCGCGCTCGCGTATTGCCGCGCAAGCTGCAGCAGACGACAGGCGATCCGCCCTCTCGCGTCCCGGAGAGCTCCCACCCCGCTGCCGATGTCGCGCACGCGGATCGAGTTGCACAGATTCTCGACCACCGCCACACCGACGCGCGGCTGTCGAATCGCGAGGCGCAGTATCACGTCGCGCGGTACCTGTAGCGCCGTGACGGGCCCTATCGCTGTCGCCGTCGCCGTGAGAGGTCCGCCGTCCATGATCGCCCATAGGGCCAGGGGGCTCCCGGGGGTGGGGAACTCAATGATCTGTTCGCGTCCATCGACGGACGCGTGCTGCAGCTTCACCTGGCCGTTGCCCAGGATCCACAGGCCATCGGGCACCTGGAGCTCCTGAAAGATCACACTTCCCTCTTCGAAACTCCGAAACTCCGCCTCCCGTGCAACCACATCACGCTCGTCATCTGCAAGGTCGAAGAAGAGTGGACAGCTCCCCAGAATGGAAACCGCACTTGGATCGGACGAACCCACGCAGCACCCCTTATCACGATTGACTACTGACGTGGCACGAACGTACGTGGAACCGCCGCGCGAGGCATCCGGTCCATACCTGATCTGACCCCCGTTTCGCCACACGACGATCAGGCGGGAATGAATGGGCTCCTGACGCACATCATGGCAGCGGGACGGTCTTGCTGCGATTCTTCCTGCATGGCGCGGGCCCCTAGTGGGTCACTTTCCTTTGCGGAGCTCCCCACGATTGACGAACGCTTCACACTCGGGATGGGGCTCGCGCCATAAACTCTCCTAGTACAAGACGTTCTTCGCTGCGAGATCACTGATTGCTTCGGCATCCAGGCCGAGATCGGCACTCAAGATCTCCTGCGTGTGCTCGCCCCACTGAGGTGCCCGAGTCAGTGGTAGACGTTGCCCGTCCCAGACGATGGGCTCCTCCTGCACGTACACGGTGAGACCGCCGGGGAGTTCTAGCGCGTGGAAATCGGAAGCCATGCCCTCGTCTCGACCCAGCAGCTCACTGAGATCCTCCACTGGACTCGCCGGGACCCCCACCCCCTGCAGCTCTGCCGCCGCCGCCCACTTCTCACGCGTCTCGGTCCAGGCCGCGACTGCTGACTCCACCGCATCGATGTGCTCCTGTCGCTCTCCCAAAGACCACGCCCCCTCAAAGTCCGCCAGTGCGCAAAACCGGTGCCAGTCGTCGTCATCTCGACACGCGATCGCCACCCACCCATCGTCACCCGCGCAGGGATACACCCCGTGCGGCACAAGCCGCGCAGAGCGATTCCCGCGCCGCGCTGGCGCAGTTCCATTGTTGAGGTGTTCAACCAACTCGGTGTCCAACAGATGCACGGACGCCTCGTACTGCGAAAGTTCCAGATATTGGCCCGCGCCGGTGCGGTCCCGCTCCACCAGTGCCGCCAGGACGTGCATCGCTGCGAAGTACGGCACCGTGAAGTCCGTGTGCAGCGTCCCCAGTCCGATCGGATCGCGTCCCGGGAATCCGGTCAGATCCGCCAAGCCGCACATCGCGACGATGCCACTCCCGTAGGACCGCCAGCCCTTGTGCGGTCCCCGGAGCCCCATCACTGCCAGGTTCGCCATGATCAGGTCGGGCCGGATCTCCCGGAGTGCCTCGTAGCCCAGTCCCCAGAGATCGAGCCGGTCCGGTGTGTAGTTCGACGTCACAACATCCGCCGTCGCGACCAATTTCCGGATCGCGTCAATCCCCTCCGGCGTGTTCAGATTCAGCGTCAGCGCGCGCTTGTTGGGATTGCAATCGTTGAACTGCCCGTTTGTGTTCCAACTTATCTCGCCTTCCGGCTGAACCCCGATGTAGCGGATCGGATCGAGCCGATACTCCGACTCCACCTTGATCACGTCCGCCCCCAGATCCGCGAGCAGCCGAGTCCCCAACGGCCCGGCGATCGCCCAGCAGAAGTCGACGATGCGAACACCCTTGAGCGGCTGATGCGGGACACCCGATGGGGTCACCGGGCGCGTTGGCATCCCTTGAGGCCGCTGCCGTCCGGGCAATGCCGCGTCGCCCGCCGCTTCGAGGCGCGGTGTTTCCTCTCGTGGTCCGTGCGCAATTCCCCGCGAGAACAGCGCGTCGATCTCCGACCTCTCCAAGCCGCCTACGTCGCGAAGCACCGCCTCCGTGTTCTGCCCCAGCGTCGGCGCTGGATGCCCCGTGCTCTGGTGCGCGTCCGTCAGGAACGATGTGCGAGGAAGCCGCACCGGCGCATCGAACTGCGGATGCCACACCTCCTCCACGAAGCCACGTTCGACCAAGTGTGGATCCGTCGCGATCTCGACCACCGAGTTCACCGGCAGAACCAGCAATCCGCGGCTCTGCCCCTCCCGAATGAGCTCGTCCTGGTCCAGGCCCTGACAGAGCGCCTGCGTCAGCGCGGCGACCTCCCCGCGCCGGGCAGCGCGCAGCGTCTGGTCGTCCCATTCAGGATCTCGGAGCTCGGTTGTGCCCAGTAGCTCTTCCACCCAGTCGACGAACCGGGGCCAATTCGGCGGATGGATCGTGAACGACGTCCATTTGCCATCGCGACTCTGAAACGTAATCCCGGACGCGATCGGTGTGTGACGGCTGGGAATCTGTCCGTGCCATTTATAGAAGTTCGCGTTCGCCGTCTGCACCGTGGTCAGATTGACCGCCTCTTGCAGACTCACAGTCACCCGTCCCGAGCGGCCGCTCCTCCGCTGCTCCAACACCAGCGCGACCGCCGCTTCCGCCGCCGCCAACGACCCCTCCTTGTATCCCAGCTCGCCGGCTGGATAGTTCGGCGGGTCCTCCGGGAATCCGTTGAGCGTGAGCAAGCCGCCCGCCGCTGTTGTGATTAAATCTGTCGCCACCTCCTCCGGAGCCCCTCGTCGAAACACGACCTCCACCATGCCCGGCGCCTGATCCCCCTGCGCGGACAGCGTGTCGAACAGCGCCAGCACTTCTGGGCGGCGCCTCAACGGTCCGATCACGACATCCGTCGCGACGGCCAAGCGCCGCACGACCTCCCACGCTTCAGCTGATCCCAAGTCCAGCGCGCAGCTTCGCTTCCCCGCGTTGTAGAGGAGATGCGCCAGCGATCGCTCTGTCCCAGGCTCCTCTTTCAGGAAGGGCTCGCGCGATCGGATGCTGTCGCCCGCTGCGTCTTCCACCCGGACCACGTTCGCCCCCTGCTCCGCCAGTAGCCGGGCTCCGAACACCGTCGCCTCATCGCTCAGATCGAGCACCACCACGTCGGCCAGAGGCCGCTCCCTCTCAGCCCCGGTCTGATGGACCATTGCCCCACTCCTTCATACGAGAATTCCGTCACCCACCAACGTGGCAAACTCTGCGTCGTCCAAGCCCAGCAGTTCGGTCATCACCGATAGCGTGTCGCCACCCAACGGCGGCGGCGCATCGATCCGTGGCTCGGCGTCACTGATCTTCCAGGGCAGCCCCGACAGCTTGCGCCGCCCCACCTCCGCATGGTCGATCTCAACGAAAAACCCGCGGTCCTGGAGCTGTTCGTCGGCCAACAGCCGCTCCGAGTTAGACGCCGAGGCAGCCGCGACCCCCGCCGCCTGCAGTCGCTCCGCCAGCGTGTCGGCATCTTCGCCGATGCTCCACGCGGCGATCTCCTGGTCTAGCTCGGCCACCCGTCCTCGCCGCCCCGTCGCAGACGCCAGGGCCCTGTCCGCCCCCCAGTCGGTTCGACCCATTACCCGGCACAGGCCCGACCATGCTTCGTCTGAGTCAACGGCGATCGCCACCCAGCGGTCGTCCCCCGTGCAAGGGTAGAAACCGTGCGGCGCGAACACCGGGTCGCGATTCCCGCTCGGGCTCCACACCCGTCCATTCGCCGTGTAGTCAATGTACGCCTCGGGCAACTGTGCCATCACCGCCTCCGCCATGGAGTACTCCAACATCTGCCCCTCACCCGTCCGCTCCCGATGCTCCAGCGCCGCCAGGAGATGCAGGCAGGCCGTCATCCCCGAGAGATGGTCCGCCCAGACGCCGCCGATCCATCGTTCCGGCCGCTCATCTTCATATCCCGTGATCGAGGCCAACCCCGTCAGTGCCAACAGCGGCGGCCCGAACGTCACAAACTCTCGATGGGGCCCCGTCTTCCCCAGGCCGGCCGATGTCAGGAATAGGATGTCCGGCTTCGCCTCACGCAGCCGGTCGTAGCCCAGATTGAAGCGCTCCATCTGCCCATACGCGAAATTCTCGACCACCACATCACTCTGCCGCACCAGGTCCAGTGCCAGCTCTTGTCCTCGCGTCTTCGTCAGGTCGATCGTGCACGACTTCTTGGACATGTTCAGCCCGTGATGGAGACCGCTCCGATCGATGCCATCCACGCCGTCCGCGAAGGGCGGCAGGCGCCGGTTCAGATCCGTGTGAACCGAGCTTTCAACCTTGATGACCTCCGCGCCCATCGTCGCCAACCACAATGTCGTGAATGGCCCGGCGATGATCCAGGAGAAGTCAATGACTCGCAGGCCTTCCAGCGGAAGCGTCATCCCACCACCCCGCTCTCGCGCAACGCGGCTAGTCGCTCAGCCCCAAGGACGGGTGTCAGCACCTCGTCGCCGTGCTCGCCCAAGCCAGGCCATGGGCGGCGGTAGGACACGGGTGTCCGCTCCTGGCGCACGGCCGGCCCCGGCATCGTCACGGTGCCGGTGTCATCTCGTCCCACATCGACGAAGTACTCGCGCGCGACCATCTGCGGATCCGCGATCGCTTCCGCCGTCGTGTAGCAGGGGAAGACCGGCACGTGCTCAGCTTGTCCCGCCTCGTAGATCTCCAGCTTCGTCATCTTTATCGTCTGACGCTGCATCAGCACGTCAATCTCCGCCCAGCGTTCCACGCGGTCGTTGGGATCCTGGAACTCATCGCGTGCTGCCCACTCGGGGGAGCCCAAAGCCCGCATCAAGCCGCGCCATTGGTACTCCTCCGTGGCTTGAAACGCGAAGTAGCCATCCTTGCACGGCACCAACCCGTACAGGGTGGAGGCTGGACCCTCTCGTGCCTCACCACTGACGGCCGTGTGGGTCCCCGCTGGGCTGTACGTCCGAAAGGCAATATCCATCCGCGTGAACGACGCCAGCGCTTCCTGCGCCGATACGTCCACGTGCGACCCTTGCCCGGTCCGGCGCCGTTGGTGTATCGCGAATATCGTCGCTGTCGCACTCGCCAGACCGGCCACGAAGTCCGCCTGGCGGCCGCCAGGCCGCAGCGGCGGCATCGATGCCGGGTCCGGAACCTGCAGCGGCGTCGTCATCGCGATCCCCGTCGCCGCGTGAGTGGTCAGATCCGTCCCTCGCCAATCCCGCTTTGGCCCGGTCTGCCCGTACGCCGTCACCGACGTCACGATCAGGTGTGCGTTCTCTTCCTGCAGGACATCGACGCCCAGCCCAAGCTCGGCCAGACGCCCCGGTGCCAAGCCCTCGATCAGCACGTCCGCCTCGGCCAATAAGGCGAGGACGATTGCCTGCCCCTCCGCTCGCTCGTAATCGACGACAACGGAGCGCTTGTTGGTGTTGCAGTAGGCGAAGAGCCCAGATCGGTTGGGCCCCGGCTCATCGTCGATGAAAGGCGGCCATTGGCGGACGATGTCCCCGGCGCCGCGCTCAATCTTGATCACGTCGGCGCCGAGATCGCCCAAGCACTTCGCGGTGTACGACGCGCGCAGTCCGCCTCCGAGTTCCACCACCCGCAGGTGTTCCAATGAGTCCGGCATCGCGGGAGGCTACCAGATGCGGGGCGGACCGAACGACTGAACCGGCGTCCGCCCTGGTCGGACTCTCTAGGAGATCTGTGCGCGGAATGCTTCGTAGGCGCTCACACCCGCGTAGGCCTGCACCGCCCGTTCCGCCGTCGGGAACAGACCCACACCCACCTCGCCGTACGCCTTCGCGAGTTGCGCATCGACCGGGGGCCTGAGTGTGACCTGGGCCAGCGGCTTCCGGAATCCATCCCGCGCGCCCCGCATCAGCGACAGAAACGCCTCGCCCTCCGGCCCGGTCGACGATCCTCCAAGCACGATCGCCCCGTCGACGTTTGGATCCCCGCCGGCGATTGCTGTCACCTCGCCGTAGATGTCCATCGGCCCGTACAAGATCAACCCCACATCCACCGGATTCTTTGGCGATGTGCCCACTGCTGAGATTGCCCCGGCCAGCTGCTCAATGGTGGAGGCGTCCAACGTTGCCAGCCGCAGCCCGGCCTCCTCCGCCGCGTCGACCGCCGAGATGCTCGGTCCGCCCGGCCCCGTCACGACTCCGAGACGATCCCCGCGCGGCCTCGGTTGCATCCGTAGCGCCACCACCAGGTCCACCATCTCTTGAATCGTCCGCGCCTCGATCGTTCCCGTCTGGCGGATCATCGCCTGCCAGATTGCGTATGAGCCCGCTAGCGCGCCCGTGTGGCTCCGTGCCGCCCGCGATCCACCTTCGGTCCGCCCCGATTTCCATAGCACTACCGGCTTCCGCTGCGTCGCCGCGCGCAACGCCTCAAACAGGGCTCGCGAGTCTGGCGGCCCTTCCACGTACATGCAGATGACCCGTGTCGCGTCATCGCCGGCGAGATAGGTCAGGAAATCGGCCGCATCCAGATCGAGCTGGTTTCCCACCGACACCGCCTTGCTTACGGCGAACCCACGCGCCATGCTCTCCCGCGCGAAGAAGTTCGTGAGCGACCCACTCTGCGAGATGAACCCCACATCGCCGGTCTCCATCGGCAGGTCCGTGAACGAAGCCAGACCAACCGACGGCGAATAGACGCCCATGCAGTTTGGCCCGATCAGCCGCACCCCGGCGGATTCCGCCGCCGCCACCAGTTCCCTCTCCCGCCTATCACCTTCCTCACTGCCCAGCTCTCCGAATCCGGCCGTAAACAGCGCTGCGGCCCGCACCCCAGCGCGACCGCAGTCCGCCACCACCTCAGCGGCCGCCCCCGGCGGCGTCACAATGATCGCCAGATCGACCGGCTTCCCGATCGACTCGACGCTGGGGTAGGCGCGCAAGCCCAGGATCTCGTCCGCCTTGGGGTTGACGGGGTAAACGTCGCCAGCGAAGCCGGGCTTCAGCAGCGCTTCTAGGAAGAGCCGCCCCGTCTTCATCCCCCGCGGAACGCCGACGACCGCCACGCTCCGGGGATAGAAGATCGCCTCCATCAAGCCCGGCTCGACTGCTCCCATTCGCCCCATCGTGCTCTCCCGTCAGCTCCGGCTCCGTTTCACACACTAGCGCTCGACTGCCTGTCCTCTCGTCGTCTCAGCCGCTGGCGTCGCCGGGACGACCACTTCCCCCGGCGGGAACCACCGCCTAGCCTCGTTCTCCCTGGAGCAGAAGCTGTTCACGGCATGTCGCTGTTCAGCACCATGATCGTCGCAGCCCACGGAGTACTCCCATGACCTGGCAACGCGAACTCGACGAATTCCGCCAGCGCGAGGCCATGGCCCACGAGTTGGGTGGTGCCGACAAGGTCAAGCGTCAGCACGACGGCGGTCGCCTCACCATCCGCGAGCGCATCGATGCCCTCGTCGACCCCGGCTCCTTCCACGAGATCGGCGCTATCGCTGGCATGGCCGAGTACGACGACGACGGCAACCTGACAGCGCTGACGCCCTCCAACTTCGTTTTTGGTCGCGCTCAGATCGACGGGCGCCCCGTCGTCGTCGCCGGCGATGATTTCACCGTCCGCGGCGGCTCCGCCGATGCCACGATCAAAGAGAAGCACATGCACGCCGAGCAGATGGCCAATCAACTCCGCCTGCCCCTCGTGCGGATGGTCGAAGGCTCAGGTGGGGGAGGCTCCGTTAAGACGATCGAGACCAAGGGGCGCTCCAACGTGCCCGGTCTGGCGGGCTGGGAGTGGATCGTCGCCAACATGGGCACCGTGCCGCGCGTCGCTCTCGGCCTCGGTTCCGTCGCCGGGCTCGGCGCCGCGCACCTCGCCGCCAGCCACTACTCCGTCATGGTTAAGGAGACGTCGGCGCTCTTCGTCGCGGGACCGCCCGTCGTCGAACGACTCGGCTACCAACTCGACAAACAGGAGCTCGGTGGCTGGCGGATTCACACTGCCAATGGGGCCGTCGATCATGCCGTCGACACGGAAGCGGACGCCTTCGCCGCCGCCCGCCGCTTTCTCTCCTATATGCCCGCCTCCATCGACTCTCTGCCAGAGCGCGGCCCCCAAACCGACGACCCCAACCGCCGCGAGGAGTTCCTCCTCTCGGCCGTCCCTCGCAACATCAAGCGCCCCTACAAAATGCGCCCCATCGTCGAGGCCGTCGTCGACAGCGACTCCTTTTTCGAGATCGGGAAGGAATGGGGCAAGTCGATCATCACCGGACTCGCCCGCCTCGATGGTTGGCCCGTCGCTGTGCTCGCCGGGGATCCCTACCACTACGCCGGCGCCTGGACTGCCGACGCCTGCCAGAAGATCATCCGCCACGTCGATCTCGCCCAGACCTTCCATCTCCCCATCGTCCACCTCGTCGATTGCCCCGGTTTCCTCATCGGCCCCGACGCCGAGCGCACGGCCACGATTCGCCACGGCGTCCGTGCCCTGTCCGCCATCTGGCAATCCAGCACGCCTTGGTGCGCCGTCATCGTTCGCAACGTCTTCGGTGTCGCCGGCGCGGGCCATCAGAACGGGGGCGCTCTGTCCTACCGCTACGCCTGGCCCTCGGGCCGCTGGGGCTCCCTCCCCCTCGAAGGCGGCATCGAAGCGGCCTACCGCGCCGACATCGACGCCTCCCCCGATCCCGAAGCCAAGCTCGGCGAGATTGAGGAACGGCTGGAGCAGCTCCGCTCCCCCTTCCGCTCCGCCGAAACCTTCTGGATCGAGGAAATGGTCGATCCCCGCGACACGCGCCCCCTGATCTGCGAGTTCGCCAACCTCGCCGCCCCTCTGCGACGAACGGGCCCTTCCACCTTCCAAATGCGGCCTTGACGGCGAGTCGGCTCCGGCTACAACCCTCGCCAGTCCACGACCGCCGGTCGCCGCGCAGCGGTCGGGATGGTGTCCATGGCGCTCTCACCGAGATAGACATAGCCAACGATGCGGTCCGACTCCGCCAACCCCAAAAATCGCTTCACTGACGCGTACTCCGTCAGTTTCCCCGTGCTCCACTTCGCGGCCAGCCCCTCGGCCTGAGCGGCCAGGAGCAGATTCTGCGTCGCGCAACTGCAGGCCGCGTAGTCCTCGAGGTCGCGCGTCGCATCCTTGCCTATGTCGGAACGATCTTGTCCCACGACCACGAACACGGGCGCCCGCAGCAGCTTGTCTCGCGCTGCCTGCGCCGCGCCCTCCGCCCCCGCTCCGCTCGTCAGCTCAGCCGCCACCGCGTCGGCCATCTCCGTGCGCGCCGCGCCCGCCACGACGCAGAACCGCCACGGCTCCGTGTTGCGATGGGTCGGCGCCCAGATCGCGGACTCAATCAGCCGCGCCACCACCTCATGCGAGACGGGGGCATCGCTGAACGTCCCGATTGTGCGTCGTTCCCGGATCGCCGTGATCACGTCCATCGGTGCCCCCAATGCTTGAGCGCGCGCTCCTGGCAGCGTACTCGTCCCGCTAGACCTTGCCCCGCTAGACCTTGCCCCGCTAGACCACCGGCGCCGCCAGCACTGATGGATCGACCCGCCGCGCCAACCACTCCCCATCGCCCGGCGACCCCAACAGGGCGCCGCCGTCCGCGACCACCTTCCCACGCAGGATCGTCGTCACCGGATAGCCCCGGCACTCGAACCCGTCCCAGATCGAGTAGTCGGAGTCGGCATGCAAGTCTGCCAGCCGGATCGTCCGATTCAGATTTGGATCGAGGATGACGAGGTCCGCATCGCTGCCGGGCGCAATGGCGCCCTTCTGTGGATACATCCCCAAGATTCGTGCGGCATTTGTCGCGATCACATCGGCGAAGCGGCTCAACGACATCCCCCGTTCCTGGACCAGCTTGGTGAACGCCACCGGCACCCGGGTCTCGATGCCGTTGTGGCCCCCGCAGACCGTTTCCAGCGTGTCCCCCGACAGCTTGATCGCCTTGCTCGTTGTGTACTCATCCGTCGCCGTCGTCGACAACCGACCGTCCAGCAATCCCGCCGTCAGCGCCTCCCGATCCTCCGCCGACTTGATCGCTGGATACGTGTGAATCGCCGTGCCTTCCGGCTTGCGATAGTCTTCCGCCGTGAAGTGCAGGTAGTGGTGCAGCGCCTCGCCGTAGATCGGCAACCCCGCGGCGCGCGCCTCGGCGATCGCGTCCACGCCCTCCTTCGCCGTCGTATGCACGAAGTACACCGCCGCCCCATGATGCCGCGCGATCCGAATCACCGTGCGGAACGCCACGTCCTCCGACAAATTGCTGTGCACCAGCGGCAGGTTGAACCCCTCATCGTGGCCCTCCGCGATCAGACGCGCCCGTGTCCGCGTCACGATCTCATCTTCCTCCGCGTGCACCGCCAAGATCCCGCCGTGCCTCGCGACCTCTGCGCTGACGTCCGCCAGCCGGCCGTAGGGCACTCGCGTCGCGCCAAACGTCGTAAACACCTTGAACGACGCGATCCCCGCCTCCACCGCCTCGCCAATCCCATGCAGAATCGGATCCGGCACATCACCCACCAGGATGTAGTGGAACGTGAAATCCGTGTACGAGTGCCCCGCGAAGTCCCCCCGGCGTACCTCCACATCGCTCACGATCGACGGCCCGCCCTCCGTCGCCCGCTGCGGCGGCGCGAAATCGACGATCGTCGTCACCCCACCGAACACCGCCGCCCGGCTCGCTGCCTCTACGGACTGCGTGTAGACGTTCGGTTCCCCGGCCCATTCGATATTGACCCGCGTCTGGATGTGCGCGTGCGGTTCGATCCCGCCCGGCAACACGATCTTCCCGGTCGCGTCGATCTCCTTGGTGCCCGCCCCATCCAGCAGCCCCGGCGACGTCACCGCCACGATCCGGCCAGCCTCCACCGCGACATCCAATACCGATGGCTGCGAAGGCGACGGCGTCACGACCGTCCCCCCGCGCACGATCAAATCGACCATCTCTGCACCCCCGCATTCAGACTGGATGCCCGGAGTCTACTCCCGCAGCCGGGGCGCGGGTCCCGCCGTCCCTACCGCTTCGCCTTCGCCGCTTGTACCTCGGCCGCCTTCGCTTTCGACAGCAGCGCGGTCGCCTTTGCCCCCGTCATCCCATCCATGCCCTGCTTCCCCTTGACGCTTTTCACGTGCGATCGCACCGTCTCTTGCCCGATCTTCAGACGCTTCGCGATCTCCGGCACGTTTAGCCCCTCCGCCAGCAAGTCGATCACCTCTTGTTCGCGCATGGTCAGCGCTGTGGTGCGCAGGCTCAACACCCCCGCCCGGCTCGCCGTCAGCGCGATCGGCCTCCACGCAATCCCCAGCGATTCCAGTACCGCTTCCGCTTCCGAGGTATCCGGCCGCGCCATCTTGATGTGCGGCGCCACTTCGCCCAACTGAATCCGAGCGATCGCCGCTTCAATCACCCAGCCTCGCTCATCCGCGAAATCGATCGCCTCCTCAAACCGCCGCTGTACTCCCCGCGTGCGCTTCAACCGTACCGCTGCCAGCGCCTGAATCCGGCCCAGCAGGATCGGCCGGTCCACGGCGACCGCGAACCCCGCCTTCATCACCGGATCCAGATGGTCCGCGATCGACTGGGCGTTGCTCGCCCGGTAGTCCCCCAGGTCCCGTTCGGCTTGAGCCAGGAACCTCCCCAAGCCATACAGCGGCCCATCCAGGAACAAGGGGGGAATCGTTGACTTCAGCCGCTCCATCTCTTGGCGCAATTCAGTGCGCCGCTGTCGGTCGTCTTGCAGCGTCGCCAGGTGGAGTTGGAGATGTAACAGCCGGTACTCGCTGTACTGGTGCTCCATGTCTCGACATTGGAGCAGCCCCTGTTCGCAGGTCTCTTGGAACGACTCCAACGACCCTCGCGCCAACAGTGACGACGCGTCCAGTACCCACCGCTCGCCGTCCCGCCAGCCGTCGACCAACTCCGTCCCGGCATCGATGGCGCGCTCCGCCCATCGATTCGATTCCGAGACATCTCCTCGCATAAATGACAATTGGGCTGCCAGCTCCGCGCCGATAGACTGCGCGCGGTACTCCTCTGATGAGGTGAACAAGCTCGCAGCATCGCCAAGGGAGGTGTCGCTGATCTGGTGTGCCGAGGACACCGCCAGCGCGATCTTGCAGTCCATATCAGCACCATCGCCGACGGCCTGCGCGGCGGAACGAAATTCCTGTCGGGAGAGGTGAGCCGCCGCGACGATCCCGCGAAGGTCGGCCTCGGGGCACGTTTTCTTCACCTCGCTGAGCACCGACATCGCTTCGCTAACTTGATTCACCGCGATTAGATAAAGTGCTCGCCAACGGCCAGCTTCAGCGGACGCTTCAGCGTCGAGTGCGGTTCCTGACTGCCGTGCTCGGTCATGAGCTGTACGCCAGGAAAGTCGTGTGGCTGCCCCCGAGAGCTCCAAGACCCCCGCCTTGGCCTGGGCGAAGTCCGACACGCGTTCGACCTCGGTTAGGACACCCCCTCCCCGTTTTGGGGAGGTCTGCGTCTTTTGGCTAGGCCATTCTTTTTCGGACATCACGAAGCCTTTTGGAGGGAGTTGGTATGGGATTTGGATGCCTCGAAATCGCGGAAATCATCACGCACTTCATTGGACGCAAGGAAGTCCAAGAAGCCGTCCACTACGTCGACGGTCGACCGGAAGCCATGGTAGCCCTGATCGGCTCCCACCTCGATGATCCTGATCGTGCCATTTGGCAGGCCGAGGCTGCCTCCATGCCACCCGGAATCATGCGTCAGTTCGCGCAGGCCATCACGGACTCCGTCGCCAACGGCCTAGAGTTCCGTTTCGAGAACACTCCCCCGGATGACGTGCTTGGCTTTGCCCGTGAGCGTGCCGTTGAGATCCGGTTCCGCTACACCGAAACCGCGATCATCGCCTCGATCGCGCACACCACCCGGCTGCCCGCTGTGGAACTGCCGGTTGTCAGCGGAACGGAGCGGTCCCCTGTCTAACGACGTGCTCATCCCACCCGCCGAACTGACTCCTGGGGAGACCCGGGTCGTCCGGCTCATCGCGGAAGGGCTCACCAACGGAGAGATCGCCGACACTCTGTGCATCTCGCGCAGCACCGTCTCACGACACGTCGGTTCCACCTTGGGCAAATGGGACCTCGCGAATCGCACCGCGCTCGCCGTGGAGTACACGTTCCGATCCGCTAGCGTCTGATCCTTGTGTTCGCTGGAGGGCGGTCCCCCCGCTTGCCAGCCGTGGCGGGCAACCCGCGGGGGGCCGCTCTCCTCTTTAATCCTGATAGCCTCGCGGCTCACCCACAGGCTCCGGAGGAGCGCGATCGCCCGACTCGCCCTTCGCTTCCTCCGAACTGGCCGCGTCGTCTCATGCCAGAGTCGGCATCCCACGCCATGCCCCCAGACATCGGTGAATCAGCGTCGTTGATGCCAGAATCGCATGTCTGAACAATAACACTGTTCCAAACAGTCGTGTGAACGCGAAACACCGGTTCCCTACGCGAGCCGACACACGATTTCGCCGCTGCCCGTTGGCCCGACATCGGCCGCCGGGCGGCTGCTTTGGCGTGAAGCTGGGGTGCCGAACCCACCGCAACAGGACCGCGTCCGGCGGCCACCCCGAGCTCCCTCCCAGGCGCCCGCGGCCAAGCCGCTCCCTCCCGCCTGCGTTGGGCGTAGCGGACGATGCGCCTCGTACGACACTTCCACTGCAAAAGGGAATCGCCTGACCTCACATCCTGGTACTCTATTCACGGACGCCAAAGAATCGCGTCCTCTCAAGTTCCCTCTCAAAGCACGTCTTTCACACGCGTCCTCTTGAGCTCTCAGACTTGGGGAACCCCCGGTCACGAATGGCCCGGGGGTCAGTGTCGGCATTGGCCGGCTAGAAGTGTTAGACGTTGGCTCAGAAGATTTATGTTGGAAACATGCCCTTTAGCGCAACCGAAGATGAGCTTCGGCAGCTCTTCGCCGTTCATGGCGAGGTTGTCTCTGTTGCCGTGCCGCTCGATCGCGAAACCCAACGCCCCCGCGGCTTCGGGTTCGTCGAGATGAGCAATGAGGACGCCCAGAAGGCGATCTCCGCGCTCGACGGCCAAGACATGGGTGGTCGCACCCTCCGCGTCAACGAAGCGCGTCCTCGCGAGGACCGTGGCGGCGGCGGCGGCGGTGGTGGTGGCGGCGGTCGTCGCTGGTAAGCGCTTCGGGCGGGAGTAACGGGCGTCGCAGTCGGTGCCCCAGCCTTCCGCCGGAGCGAAGCTTTCGATACAGGCCCGCGCCATCCGGCGCGGGCTTCGTCGTTCCTGGAGCCGGTCCGTCTCATGAACGACCGATCTGCTCAGCGCAAGCCGCCCGTTCTGGCTGCTGGTCCGACTGGCCATCGCTCACGATCGTCCCCGTCGAATCCTAGACCGGGGTCGACCGGAAGGTCGGATTGAGACGAGCCAGATCGGCTCACGGAGCCGACGGTCGTCGCGGCAGACGGTGTCCGGCTGTCCGTACCGCCAAGGCCGGTCCGGCCGGAGTCATCAAGCCTATCTCGCTGGGGAGCAGGATCGGGATTCGCTGGGGAAGCCGTTGGCGCCGCATTGCCGCTCAATCCGTCGGCGTAGTCGTTCCGTTTGGCTCCTGGTCCGCGGCCTGGAAATCCGCCCAGCTCATGGGCGGACCGTAGTCCCAGCGGCGACCGCTCAGGAAGCCGCCGCTGCCCAGATAGAGATTGGCGTCCCAGACGTTGTGGTGTGCTCCCGTGACCGCCGCTTGCCCGTCCGAGTCGTCCACGATCCCGCTCGACCCCGCCATCCCCATGTATCGAATGACGTTGTTGACGATCCGATTGTTCGCGGTCAGGTAAGGAGTCGGCGACTGGGTCGGGTGGTAGCGATTCTGGTTGATGATCGCGATCCCATCGCTCGCGTCGGCCGCCACCGTCACGTCGTTGTCGTAGACGTGCACGTCACGGCTATTTTGGACGAGGATTTGGGCGCCCCAGAGCCAGACATCCTTGGCGCGGCCGTTGTACCCGACGATGTTATTTCGGATCACGGCGTGGTAGCTGATTTCGTGCTTGATGCCCTCCCGTGTGTTCCACTCCACGACGTTGTTCTCGTAGAGGACATCGGAGTTGTTGATGTCGGTCCAGAGACCGGGTCCGGTATTGTGGTGCACGTAGTTTTCACGCACGATGAGATTGGTGGTCAATGCCCACTTTGTGCCGCCGCCTTCCCAGTCAATGAAGAAGCCGCCGGTGTTGTTGTAGCTAATCTCGTTCCCTTGCACGAGGACGTCGCTACCGGTGCCCCCACCCCCTGCTGGCCGTTGTGATGGAAGTAACTGTTGAGGACCTGCATGCCATCGCCGGTGCGCAGGCCGGACCCGTGGTTGAGCCGCGACTCGATGTTGCGCACGACCCAATTCGTCGACGCCTGGCCTTCGATCGGGGCATGCTGAGCCCGGCTCGCATACTTCTCGAAGATGATGTCGTCAATCGTGACGCTGGTCGCGGACCCCGAGAAGGCGTTATCGGTGACGCTGGCCTCCATCGTGTGCCCCGCCGGGTCGCGGCCCATGTAAATCAGGTCGGCGGCGTAGTCGAAGTACCAGGTCTCGGGGCCCACGGCACTCAGCGACATCACCTGCCGCAGCGCCACGTGGTCCAGGTAGAGGTCGTCGCCGTAGCGGCAGCCGGGGGAATCGGCGTTGCAGCCCGCACCGCTATGAATCCGCGTTTGCTGCGTCTGGCCGGTCGCCACCCAGTACGCCCCTTGGGCCTGCCAGGTGGTGACCAATTTCGCACCGTTGAGGATCGTGTCCGGCTCGCCGATGAAGACATCGCCGCTGCGCGGCCGGACGCTCTGCAGGCGGTGCGTGCCGGCGCCGAGAAGGAAGGTGGTGCCGGCCGGATGCGCGTCGATCGCGGTTTGGATGTTCTCGCCGGGCGCGATCGTGATCCCGCGATCCGGTGCTGGCTCGGCACGCGGGGTGAAGCTCGCCGTCGCGACGAGGTCCGCAGTGATGGTGAGTGAGATCCGATCCGTGCGCCCGCTGACGTCCCCGGACCAGCCGGTGAATTCGGCGTTCAACGCAGGTACGGCCGCGAGTGTGATCACGTCGCCGTCTTGGTAGGACGCTCGATCCGGAGTGACGCTGACCGTCCCGTCCCCGTCCGAGATCGTGGTGACGGTTCAGGTCGCCGCCGCCGGTGCCTCCACCGTGAACCGAGCGCTCACCACGCGGCTCTCGCCGCCCTCGAAGTCGAGAAAGGCGCTGATGACATGCGCGCCGGGGGTGAGACCGGTCGTATCCAGCGGACCGGCATCGCCCGCCGCGTTCGTGCTCTCGAAGTCGTAGGGCGCGAAGTACTCGACCCAGCGGGGCGCGCCCTGCAGATCGGGGTCGTCGAGATAGAACGAGACTTGACTTATATCGGTCTCGGAGTGGAGGAAGACGTACGCATTCCCGCTGAGCGACTGACCCGCGAGGGCGGTCGCCGCCGAGCGGTCGGGCGCGGAGCTGACCTGAAGCTCGAGGGGCGCCTCCGGCGGCGGATCGGGCTGCTCGACAAAGGTGGCGTGGATCGAAAGATCTCGGCTGACAGTGATCTGCACGGGGTTCGCAGCGCCGCTCAGGTCTCCCGACCAGGCGACGAACGTGGCCCCGGCATCGGGGACCGCCTCCACGACCATGACAGACGTGATGCTCGAAATGGCCAACGTGACCTGTCCAGCCCCGCTGGTGCTCACCGCTAGGGTGTGAGCGGGCTCCGGAGTTGGAATGGGCTCCGGCGCCGGAATGGGCTCCGGCGTTGGAACAGGCTCCGGCGCTGGAGCGGGCTCCGGTGCTGGAGCGGAAGCCGCTTGGCTGCCGACCGTGAAGTCGGTGGTAGAAGTCGAGGGCGCGCCCGAGTAGAGACGGATCTGCGTCGTGATCTGGTGTGCGCCGTCGCTCAGATCGCTCAGCTCGGTCGCGTTGGCTGTCGCCCCCGATGTGCCCGCGAAGTCGTAGGGGAAGGAGCTTGTAGTCCGCGTCGAGACGCCATCCAGCCAGTATTCGACGGCCGCGATGTTCGCGAGGGGCTCAAACGTGGCGAGGAAGATATAGGCCGAGCCTTCCAGCGTCGCACCCTGTAAAGGGGCGCGGTCGTGACGGTCACTATGCGCGCTGACGACGAGCAAATGCTCCGGACCCGCCTGCTGCGCTGATGCGGCGGGAAAGCTCAGGAGCACCGTGAGCAGCAAAGCGGCGACAATCGCGAGGATCCCAGCGCGCGCAACCAGCCGCCGAGGCTGGCCAGTGCCGCTCAAGACGCCGGGGGCTAGTATCCGCCGGGAACGGTCGTCGTCGCATCGGATTCCTCACTCCGGGCGGCGATGGGCGCGGAACCGAGTCGTCTGAGCATCCCATCGCTCTATCCAGAGTTGCCCCGAAGCGGCTCTCCGCTGAATCGGGAGTCCTTTTAGATGGCCGCGCAGAACCGCCGACTCTGCCCCGTTCGCCTGATCTGGTGAGTCAATCCAGAGCGGCCAGTTCGCGCCGATAAGGGGAGGACAGCGTTCCCTCATCGCCGCCGTGCCGAGACGCCAATTGCGACTCGCGCAGCTTCCAACCGTTCCGCGGCAGCGGGCGTCCGGCCAACAGCTCTAGAGGCGATTTCTGCTAGGGGAGGCCGTGTTCCGTTCGAGGCAGAGAGCGAACAGCCGCTGAGCAGCGCGTGTCAGCGGCAGCCGTGGCTCAGGGGTTCCTTGCGATGTAGAGCACGAGAGCGTAGTGCTGGAAAGAAGAACCGAGCTCTCGCCCCGCCCCTCCGAGGCTACCCGCCGGGCTGTGAATCACCCCAGCCCGAATAGTGAAGGGGGTCGGGGAGACTGGAGTGTCCCCGATAGGAACCCAACAACCTGGACCCCTGAAACCGTAGCCATTCTCGGCATTGACGTGCATCTGCCCGCCCTCGCGGAAGGCGGTGTGGCGTGATCCCGGCTGCCGGGGCTCGCCCGAACGTGTCATGGCCTCGTCCGCTCATGATCCGGCAAGCGCCCCGCGAAGCTGGTCGCCGTCCTCAGGCCCCAGAAGTGTTTCAAAATCCCGGCTCGATCCTTGTCGGGGATATTGCGCGCGGCCCCCACGTCGTGCAGCAAGCGCACCACGGAAGGCCCGGCGACCGCTGCGCTTCGCTTATCCGCTCGGTCGTACGCCGATCTGCTGCATCATCGTGGCCGAATCGACGACTTCCCAGATCTCCGCGATCTTCCCGTCCCGAGCGTGGGCGAGCAAGGCCTGGTCGAACCGAAGGGCGTTTCCGGTCGCCGGGGTGCCCAGCCACCGACCTTGGTGGGTCGCCGTGAAGACGACGTGGGCGGCGAGCGTGTTGCCCTCGCGCACGACCTCGCGGATCGTGTGCTTCACGTCCGGGAATGCCTCCAGGATGGGCCAACTGATCTTCTTCACGGCGTCGAGTCCGTCGTGAGTCACGCCGCCCACATGCAGCTTCATATCCTGGTGGAGGTATTTACTGAAGCCATCAATGTCCCCGGCGTCGACGGCGTCGAGCCACTGATGGATCAAGGTCACGGGACCGGTCGTCATGGGTGTCTCCTCAGCGCGGAGTCTAGCCGTCGTGCGGTCGCTGAGAGGACCCGTGCGGGATCAAGATGGCCGGCGCAAGGCCCCGGCGCAAGGCCCCGGCGCAAGGCCCCGGCGCAAGGCCCCGGAGCAGGGAACCGCGCGGACCGAACCCGCCTCATCTCCGAAGAATGCGTCGTCCGTGAAACAGTCGCCGGCTCGCAGATCGAACACCGAGATCGTTTCCGCCTCGGTTCGCTCCACGGAGGTGGTGTTCGAGGCCGAGACGGCGGCCGCCGCGTTGGCGCTCCCAATTCGCTGTTCATCGGTGGTGCAGGCCGCAACGAGTAGCCCGAGTAGCAAGGCTCCGATTCCCAACGTGAGGATTTTCGTACGAATCATGTTTAGGCTCCCCTGCGATCATCGTGCCGGTGCGATCTTGAAGTGGCGCCGGACGCCTAGGAGATCTTCGGCAGGACGGTGGGCCCGCCGTATGGTTGGCGTGCGTGGGGGGACGCCCCTTCTGCCGATCCGGATGGGATGGAGTTCAGCGGGAAGCTCCTGGCTAGGGGGCTCCCCTCGCCAGTGAGTGACTATGAGTCTGGCTACCCGGTCAGGCGCTCCGGGAGGAACTCTCGCGGCTCGTTCTTCTGATCCGCACGGAGCCGGAGGCAGATAGCCGCCGACACCCTGACCAGCCAGAGCACGGCGTCGATTCCGGAGCAGAACTTCTCGGGCGAGCGTCGGTTATCTGGGAGGAATGCATCGAGCTGATCCTGCACCACGCGACCATTCACCGACCCGGCCGGCTGCGGTCAGATCATCCATCTCGGGACCAAGAACCGGGTGTGGATAGTTCAGGAGGATGGCGCTGCTGCCAGGTGCGAACTCAGATCTGCGCACGATTGGGGCTCGCCCCGACTGAGTGCCCACCCGGCGGGTTGGCGAACAGTTTGCGACCTGTAGCCGGGCGCGCTTCTCGCGCACCACGGGTTCGCCGTCTTCGTCAATGATCCTGATGCGGATGATGTTGTCGCCGGGAGCGTCGTCCAAAGCTGGGAAGAAGGCGCGCCGCAGGTCCAGATCGGCATCACGATCGTCCGTGACTGACAATGTCAGATGCATGCGCGGCGCGCTCTGGGCGGCCTCTTCGGGAAGGGATTCACTCTAAAGAGACACGAGCATCGATGGTGATCTGCAGGATCCCGTGACTGTCAGTTGGGCTGTCATCGCGGGTCGCGAGCCCTGCCCCTTCACCGATCTTGGCAGATCTACCAGATAGAAAGTGTGGTCGGGGAGACTGGATTTGAACCAGCGACCTCTTGACCCCCAGTCAAGTGCGCTACCAGACTGCGCCACTCCCCGTGCCAACAGGCAAATTGCCAATCCGCACCCAGGCCGAGTGCATCATGACAAGGTGCACCCTCCGAGAGTGCAGACCGCCGACGTGCATCCTACCACCGCCGCCCCCCACGATCCGGACGGCGCCAAATTCGGCCCCCCACCCCTACTTGGCGGGCGCATCCTCAGCCGCCAACTGCGGCTCTTCCACCCCGAACGCCTCCGCCGCATTCAAGTACCAAATCCGGTCCCGATCGCGTGCACTCAACTCCAGCCGGTCGAACATGGCCTCGAACCGGTCCAAGTGCTCCGGGATCTCTTCGACCCCGCAGTCCGACCCAAACGTCAGCTTCTCAACCCCCATTTCGCCCCCAATGAACCCGCCCGACTCCGCATGCTCCTCAATCGTCTCCCCGCCCGAGAGATCGAACATCACCCGCGGCCGCCAGCGCGCCACCGACGCCGCATCCTGGTAGTAGCCCTGATTTCCCAGATGTGCCCCAATGATCCACAGATCAGGGCACCAGTTGGCAATGGTCTCCAGATGGAAGGGCAGCATGTAGTGCGCCGATGTCGCTCGTCGGCCCATCCGTGCCAACCGCTCTCGCCACATCCGGTAGCGCTTCGCTGCTTCGGGATCACGCGACGGATGCGTCCGCGCGTAATCCACCGCCCCGCCGATGACGCCCATATGAAAGACGACCGGCCATCCCAACTCCTCCGCCTTCTCGTATAAGGGCAGATAGTCGGGTGCGTCATATGGCCGCGGCGGACCGATCAGCTTGCCGCCGCGGTACCCCAAATCGTGTAGTCGCTGAATCTCCTCCACCGTGAACCGCTCCGGGTCGATGATCGCCACCGGCATCAACTCCGCATGCGACCGCAGATGGCCGATCGCCGCATCATGGTCCAGGCCGAACCGTCCCCCGCTCAGGACCGAAGCCTTCACGACGTTTCGGGACGCCATCGTCTCCACCAGCGCCTCGATGCGCGGTGTCGGATCCGCGTCTGGATTCTGCCAGTCCATCGGAAAATGGACATGCGTGTCCCAGATGCGAGGCGGTACCGTCACGGAATTCCCCCAAGAGGCGAATCTTCGCGCGTCGCGACGCCGTTTTTCCAGCATCGCCGTGAGCTAAGCCCTTTTCGCCGACCGGGCCTGACCCTTCCTAGCCTATCGACCGACACTCAACTGTGCGATCAATCGCGTTTCGTCCATACGATCTCGATCTGCACCGTAACGTTTCGCCCTTCGCGCGCCGCCTCAACGAGACGGCGCGCAGCACCAGAGGAATTTCGTGTCTAGCGACTCAGACCGCCACGCCGAACCTCGCAGTGGCAATCCGGAAACAGACGCACTGCCGCCGCTCAATGAGCTGCTCAAGACGCGCTTGCGCCGAATCAGGAGGCGATTGGGCCGCGCGCTACCGCCGGGCTGGAGAACGAGGAGCGCCTGCCCATGACAACGACCCCCAATCCGATCTCAGGCCGGTTGGGACGATCCCGCCAGCGCGTCGCGGCCACCGCGGCGGGACTGATAGTCGCGATCGGCATTGTCATTGGCATCGTCATTGGCACCGCCGGCAGCGCGGATGCCAGCTTGCTCGAGAGCGTCCACGCGCTCGGCGACCAAACCGACACCGCCCTGGAGGATGGCGTTCTCAGTGCGGACGAAGCCGCCGATCTTCAGGGCATGATCGATGAGATCGTCGCGCACATGGAGTCCAGCCACGACCTCGCCGACCTCGCTACCGGCGAACTTGAGATTGTGCTCGGCGCCCTGGGCAGTATCCGCCGTGACCTCGTCGTCGCCGCGGGTGACGAATCCGCCGCCGCTGCGGGCGCGCTCAACAGCGGCCTGGCGCAGGTCAGTGCTGGCGTCCGAACGGCGCGGTCCACACGTTCCGCCGGAGAATTCGTTATCGCACTGCCTTCCAGCACCAGCGACACTGCGGTCGCGCAACTCTTCGGTCTCGAGGATTTGCCGCTGACCGTCATCGCGGGTGAGGCTGGAAGCGTCGAGATCAGCGCCGGAGACGGCGGCCTCTTCGTCAGCCGCACCAACGCTGCCGCCGGCTGGACCGCGGAGATTGACACCCCGTCCGGCCAGACGATTTCCGTCACCTTCAGTGACGACGGCGTAACCGTCCAGGTCAGCGCGGAGCTTACCGGCGACGGCGTCACCGTCACCACCACCGCCGACCATGGCAATGGCGACAATGGCAAGGGCGACCATGGCAATGCCGGCGATGGCGACGGCGATGGCGACGGCGCTGGCGACGGTGACAGGGACGGCGTCCAGCGCTTCGAGATCGACGGCGAACCGACTCACCTCTTCGAATTCGATGCTGGCTCCGTGACCATCTCTGTCACCGAAACCGCCATCGATGATCTCAGCGGAGAGGCCAACGAAGGTTGGAGCGTGGAAAACGAGCGCATCGCAGGCCGTTCTGGCCGCGTGGACTTCCTGAATGAAGATGGCGACCAGGTCCAGTTCAAGGCGGAAGTCACCGGCGGAGAACTCCAGGTCAAGATTCAACTCATCGAAAAGGGCGACGACGAGGACGACCCGGGGACCAGCGAGTTGGACGAAACCACGACCGATGACTCCACGGTCGAAGACGAAGGCGAAGATGAGGAGGGGGAGAATGATAAGTCCAGCGTCGACAGGGTGGAGCTCGATGGCGAGCGGACCGAAACCTTCACATCGGAAGCGGGGACGGTAACCATCACGGTGACGGAGACCGGCATCGAGGCCCTCGCGTTTGAAGCCGCCGGCGGCTGGACCGTCGAGGATGACCACGTTTCCGGTCGCGAAGTCCGCGTCCTCTTCGAAAACGAAGATGGCGACAAGGTTCAGTTCAAGGCCGAGCTCGCCGGTGGGCATCTCCTGGTCAAATTTGATGATGTGACTGGTGACGGTGATGAGGCCGAGCTCAGCGATGAGGATGACGACGGGGAAGACGACAAGCACGACGATCACAAGGATGAGGCCAGCGACGGCAAAGGCAATCGCCGTGGCAGTGGCAGTGGCAGTGGCAATGGCAATGGCCAGGCCGATGGACACAGTCCCGGCGATGCTGATGATGAGAGCGATGACGACGAAAGTGACGACGATGAGGAGGACGACGACTAAGGCCCAGCAAGCGGGCTCAGACGTCAGCGGAAGGGCACTGGCCCTCTCGCCCGCTCTCCTCCGTCGCGCGATCCCGAGCCTTCGCAAGTCCTCCCAGCGCGACTGATCGTGCTCCGTTCCGGGACTATGACGATGCGACGGACGCGGGCTCGCCTTCCACACCCGCGTCCTCACGCAGCGCGACGAGTTGGTCCAGCCCCGCTTCCAGCGCCTGCAGCCAGTTATCCTGTCCACGCCGTGGCTGGAACTTGACCAAGGTACGACCCACGCTGAAGCCCTCGGGAAGCGGCCCCACGCGCGTGGCGTTTGCGAAGGTCAGCCCCTGCGCCAGCCGCAGCACGATCGCCTGCTCCTCCGTCTGCAGCGACTCCGCGCCCAATCGAGCGGAGATGCATCGCAAGCGCACCATCTGCAACAGCGTCAATACCGGTCCCGGCGGATCGCCGAACCGATCGCGCAGATCGGCTTCGACCTCCCCCACCGCGCCCGATTCCTCCACGGCCGCGAGCCGCTGGTAGATTTGCAGACGCGCGTTCACGTCCTCCACGTACGACAGCGGCAGATGCGCCACGATGGGCAGATCGACCGACACCGCTGGGCCCCGCCGCCTCGAGATCGGCTTCCGTCGCTCCCGCCGCGCCTTTGCTTGCTCCACCGCCTCTGCCAGCAACTGTGTATACAGTTCGAAGCCCACGGCTCCGATCTGTCCGCTCTGCTCGGCGCCAAGCAGGTTTCCCGCGCCCCGGATCTCCAGGTCTTTCTGCGCGATCTGGAACCCCGCGCCCAGCTCCGTCGCATCGAACACGGTCTGCAGCCGCTTTTGCGCGACTTCGGTCAGCGCCTGGTCACGGTCGTACAGAAAGTAGGCGTAGGCCCGTTGCGCCCCCCGCCCCACCCGCCCGCGAAGTTGATACATCTGAGCCAACCCCAACAACTGCGCTTTGTGCAGGACGATCGTGTTTACATTCGAGATGTCCAGCCCAGACTCAATGATCGTCGTGCAGATCAGGACGTCCGCTTCCCCCTCGATGAACTGCGTCATCACGCGCTCCAGCTGCTCCTCTGGCATCTGGCCGTGGCCAATCAGGAACTGCGCCTCCGGAACCAACTCCCGGAGCCATCGTGAGATCGCCTCGATCGTCCGCACCCGATTGTGCACGAAGTACACCTGGCCGCCCCGCTCGATCTCGCGCAGGATCGCTTCCCGCACGACTTGGTCGTCGGTCTCCATGACATAAGTCGTAATGGGCAGGCGTGCCTCGGGAGGCGTCTCAATCGTCGACATATCCCGGATCCCGGTCACGGCCATATGCAACGTCCGCGGAATCGGCGTTGCCGACAGCGTTAGCACATCGACCTCCTGGCGCAGCCGCTTCAGCCGCTCCTTATGCGCCACACCGAAGCGCTGCTCCTCATCGATGATCACCAGTCCGAAGTTCTTGAATGTGACATCCTTGCCCAGCATCCGGTGCGTCCCCACCAGGATGTCGACTTTGCCCGCCGCCACGTCCGCGACAATCTCCCGCTGCTCCCGCGCCGATCGGAACCGCGACAGCATCTCCACACGCAGGGGGAACGCCGCCGTGCGTTCCTGGAACGTCTTGAAGTGCTGCTGCGCCAGCACCGTTGTTGGCACCAACATTGCGACCTGGTGGCCACCGCCGACGGCCTTGAATGCGCCCCGGACGGCCACCTCCGTTTTGCCGTAACCCACGTCCCCCACCACGATCCGATCCATCGGCAACCCGCGCTCCATATCGGCCTTCACGTCGCGAACCGCGCGAGCCTGGTCGGGCGTCTCGACATATGGGAACGACGCCTCCAACTCCATTTGCCACGTGGTGTCGGGCGTATGCTCGATCCCCGGCAGGACTTGGCGCGACGCGTAGAGCTGGAGCAGATCCTCCGCCAGCTCCCGCACCGACTCTCGCACCTTCTGTTTCGCCCGCGCCCACTGCTGCGTACCCAGCCGCGTCAACGACGGCGCTCGCTCGCTCGGACCGACATAACGCTGCACCCGATGCAGTTGGTCCGTTGGCACAAGTAGCCGGTCGCTGTCGGCGTAGCTCAGCTCCAGATATTCCAGCTCGCGACCGCCCACCTCCTCGCGAACCGTCCCCAAGAACTTCGCGATGCCATGCTCCACGTGGACCACGTAGTCGCCGGGCTCCAGCTCTTCCAGAAAGCTCTCGTGCTTCGCGGTTGTTCGTGCCCGCGCCCGGCGCTGCTTCTGGAAGCCGAAGATCTCGGTATCGCTGAGGAGGACCAGTTCGCCCTCAGCGCTCGGCAGCCGCCAGCCCGACGGCGTCGAGGCATGGACTACCGCCACCACTCCCGCCGCCGGCGTCTCGACCAAGGTGGCGCGCTCCGCGATCGCCAGCCCATATTCGCCGAACACCTCCGCTAAGCGTGGCGCTTGCTGCGAGGTCAGCACCACGCGCGCCCCAGCCGCTTGCAGTTCCCGCAGCGCCTCAATCAACTCCCGCAGGCGACCGCCGTAGCTGTCGGCGACCTGAAATCCCACCCGCCGCGTCTGCGTCCGCGCTCCGATTTTGGATTCAGTCTCCGCTCTGACCTCCGCTTGCACCCGAGCGCTGTCGGCTCCGAAACGATGCAAGTCCACCCGCGGCCGCAATCCGCGCAGCCCAGTCAGGACTGTCTCCGCATCGAGATGGGGCAGCGGCAGCCCGGCCGGAATCTCCCCGCGCTGCTCCAACTCCCCGCGCGCATGCGTCGCCAAGTCGTCCAACTCGACGGCATGTGACTGGATGTCCTCTGCCTCGTCCCACACCACCAAGCTGTTCGCGGGCAAGTGCTCCCAGAAGCACCCCGCCGCCAGGAACGGCGTCCAGAAGGCGAGATTCTCCGGCAGGGCATCTTGCTCCATCAACGACAGGTCCCGCGCGAAGCCCTCCGCCGTCGCGTCACTCGGCCCCGCGACCGCCATCGCGCCGATCCCGTCGTGCATCGCCACCAGCAGCGCCTCAGGACCCTCTCCTCTTCCCGTCGGTCCCAACGCCGCCTCCGTCGCCGCATCGATCGATGCCACCTGCAGCGTTGCCACGGACCGCTGCGTTCTGGGATCGAAGCGACGCAGGCTCTCGATCTCATCGCCGAAGAGCTCCACCCGCAGCGGATGTTCTTGGGTCGCCGGGAAGACATCCATGATTCCGCCCCGGCGCGCGAAGGTCCCCGGCTCATCCACAACCGACGACTGCCGGTAACCCGCGGCATCCAAGGCCAAAACGAACTCGTCCAGGCTCAAACGCCTCCCCACCCGCAACTCTGGCAGCACCCCGGCCGGATGGGCTGTCCGCTGTCCCAAGGCCTGGATGTCCGTCAGGATCAGCGGCTCTTCGCCTCCCGCCAGCGCCGATAGTACCGTCAGTCGTTCGTGGGCAGCGTCCCGGTCGTGCGCACGATGCTCGTACGGCACCGTCTCGCGAGGCGGAAAGCGCAGCAGAGGGCGCTCCACGTCGTCGCTCAGCCAGGACTGCACGTCTTCGAACAGGGTCGCCGCGTGATTGGGGCGGGCACTGATCACGACCACCGGGCCTTCGACCAAGCGTGCCAGCGCGGCGATCACGGCCGCCTTCGCCCCGTCCGGCACCCCCAAGATCGCCCGCGTCGGTCCCGTGGACTCCGCTTGAGCCGCCACCAACGCGCGCTGAACCGCCGAGGCCACATCCGGCAGCAGTCCAGCCAGAATGCCGGACCCCTCCTCGACCTGCGTCGCACTCGCTTGTATTGCTGTTTCAGCCATATCTCCGCGTAATGCCGAACGGGGGCCGGTCCGAAGACCCGCCCCTGCAAACTCTGCCACGCGGCTCTCGACCGCGCGTGCTCATTGTACCGTCTCGCGCCCCGATGAACGTCGGACTCGGCTAGCCCAGACCCGGGCGACCGTATTCATCGTCCACCGACCCCGCCCGCCGCAGCCCGTCGAACACCTCGCGCACCAAATTCACCTGTTGCGCCAAGAGGGCTGTCTCCACCAGCAGGACCCCGACCCTCAGATGCAGCTCAAACGGCCCCGATGACATCACCGCCCACCAGGGCCGCCGGCCCACCGTGCCCAACTCGAAGGCCGCCTCGCCCTCCAGCAACGGCGTCAGCATCTCCACGACACGAGAGCGGAAGACGGACTGCGCCATCAGCTTGTCGGTCGCGTGTACGGAGACACCTGGCAGGCCTGGGAGCTCCACGGCGGGTCCAATCTCCACGTTGTGCCGCATCCGCGCCAACGACATCTCGTCGCCGGGCTCCAAGGCAAAGCGAAACCCATCCCGGCTTCGGTAGCGGATCGTCAACGTCGTGGTGAAATCAAACAGAGGATTTCGCGCATCGCCGCCGGGCGCTACCCAATCCCGCAGCGAGGTTCGTTCCTTCCGCCAAGCGCTGAGCAGGGCTTGCCGGCTCGCCTCCAGCTTCAGCGTCCAGCCGCCCATCGGCACGTTGATCACGGGACGCCAGACGCTCGCGGGGGTGAACCGCTCAATCCCCCGCCGCTCCGTCTCTAGGAACGTGCCGCCCTGGCTGCGAGCGAAGTCCGCCCAGACCTCCCGCAGGTCCACCGTCTCGACCTGAGGCCGCGGATCCGATTCCGCCTCCGGATCGTTCTCAGGCATTGAACTGGTTCATCGCCGCCTCCACGCCGTCGCGCAGGATCACCACCACGGCCTCCGCCGCCCGCTGCTCGGCCGCGCGCAATAGTTGCGCCTCCTCACGCGGTGAATCCGAAAGCAGATGGTCGCTCACGACGGCGGGTTCCCGCGACGGCTGGCCAGCTACGTACGGTCGGCCCACGCCGATCCGGATCCGCGGAAAGCTCAACGATCCAAGTTGCTGCTTGATCGAACGCATTCCTTTTTGCCCCGCGTCCCCGCCGCTGGGCCGGATCCGGATCCGGCCCACCTCAATGTCCATCTCATCCACGATCAGGATCAGATCCTCCGGCTTCGCCTTGTGCTGGGTCAGCAACGACTGGACTGCCAGCCCGCTCTCGTTCATAAACGTGCGCGGCTGAGCGATCACCACTGGGCCGACATCCGTTTCGCCCTGACCCAAGATCGCATTCTTCGTCTTCGTCGTCAGCGGGAGCTTCAGCAGTCTGCTGAGGTCTGCGGTGGCGCGTGCCCCCACATTGTGACGGTTATGCGCATAGTGTGGCCCGGGATTGCCCAAGCCCACGACGATCCGGGCGCCCGTCAGAGGTGCCGCACCCTTCCTGCGCTTCAGGAGTCGTGTCGGTCGAAAACGTGCCATGCCATCAGATTACGCGAGCTACGCCCGCCCGCGCAGCCATCTCGCGCCATATCTGTCCGCCGCGCGGGCGCGTTAGCTCTCCTCCAGGAGATCCGCGATCAACTCCACGGCTTGGTCACCAATCGCTTCGATCAAGGGTCCCACATCCGCTGCCTGTGCCGCGTCCAGAAAGCGTTGCAGGGGCGTGTTGGCCGGGGCGCTTGCGGCGCGAGCCGCCATGACCGTTGCCAGGCGCCGCTGTTTCTCTCGGAGTGCCGCCTGAAGCTCGGCGCGGATGGACTCAAGCTCCGCCTCCGGCGTGGCGTCGCTCAACGTCAGTTCGCAGGAGGCGCACTGAGGTGCCTCCGATAAATGCGTCCGAAGCACCGCATCATCCTCGGCACAGACCACCAGCTGTTCCTCGACCGTATCCAGCCGCCGGCGCAGATCCTCTCCCCGAGGTGGGCCTAGCCGCTCCAACGAGTTCAGCCGCCCGAGGGCTCGAACAGCGGTGGCGTCTTGATCCAGACCTTGCCGCGCGGTCTCCGAAAAGGCCTGGTAGGCCTGGTGATGTGCGACATAGGCGTCAACGAATCGCCGCCGGAAGACCGCGAAGTTCCCCGCCAGCTCCTCAATCTGGTGTGGCGCTTTGAACGCCAGCGCCGCTGACAGCCGTTCCCACACCAGTCGACGATCGATCAGCAGTTCGTGTAACGGAACAGGACTCGTCGGCTCACCGACCTCCGCCCGATCGACGTAGGCCGCCATCTCCACGATCGCTTGCGCGCCTTCGGGCTCCCGATCCAACGCCAAGGCCAGCGCCGCGTCCCGGCGGAACGTTGCCGGTCGCCTGTACATCTCCGCCGCGGCCTGCTCGAACCCCACCCCGTCGTACGACGCGCATAGCGTCGTTAACCGTCCCAACGTGGCGAGTGCGAACTCCGCCGCTTCCGTCGAGAAGTCGTGATCCTGGAGCGAACTGCGCGATCGCTGAACCGCGTGGCAGAACTCAATCAGCGCAAACGGGCGGGCAGCTGTCTCACTCACCCCTGAGGGGGTGTCGAAGGACTCGGACAAGACATCGAGAAAGGGGCTGCTCACGCCGGCGCCTAGGCCGGCGTTCCGGTCGCTTCACTTGCCACTGTGTTGCCGCGGAGTTCCGGCACGATCCGGACCAGTCGATCGACGATGAAGTCCATTTCGGCCACGGTGTTTTCCGGACCGAGCGTGACCCGCAGCGATCCCGCCGCCGCGTTCTGGTCCGACCCCATCGCGAGCAGCACATGGCTGGGCTCCCACGATGATGTCGTGCACGCCGAGCCGCTGGACGCTGCAATCCCGACGTCATCGAGCGCATCCAGAAGCTGTTGTCCGTCCACATTCTCGAATCGCACGTTTGCGTTGTTGGCCAGCCGCTCGACGGCAGGGCCGTTCAGGACCGCGCCGGGGACCTCCTCCAGAGTCCGCTGCAAAAAGTGATCGCGCAGCGTAGAGATCTCCGAAACAAACAGGGCCCGTCCCTCCTCCGCGATCCGCAACGCCTTTCCCATTCCCACGATTCCGGGAACATTTTCGGTCCCCGCGCGTCGGTTGCGTTCCTGTCCACCCCCGGTCTGCTGCGCGAGGAATGGCGTGCCGCGCCGAAGGTAGAGCGCACCCACCCCTTTGGGGCCGCGGAACTTGTGCGCGGAGAGGCTGAGCAGGTCGACGCCCAACGCTTGGACATCCATGGGCAGTTGTCCTGCCCCCTGTACTGCATCTGTATGGAAGGGAATCCGCCTCCCCAACACGGATCCGCGCGCCTCGAGGGCACGCGCGATCTCCGCGATCGGTTGCACGGATCCCACTTCATTGTTCGCCAGCATCACGCTGACCAGCACCGTCTCCTCGTCCACGGCCGCCGCCACCTCGTCCGGATCGACCAGCCCCTGGGAATCCACATCCACCAGCGCCGTGTGGAACCCGAAACGTTCGAGGTAGTCCAGCGTGTGCAGCACCGCGTGGTGCTCAATCGATGTCGAGACGATTCGCTGCCCGGCGCCGGCGAAGTGCTGGGCGAACGCAACGCCCTTCAGCGCCGCGTTGACCGATTCTGATCCCCCGCTGGTGAAGATAAGCTCCCCTGCCCGCGCTTCCAGTACCCCCGCCACCGCCGCCCGCGCCTCATCGACCGCTTCCGCCCCGGCCGCCCCCAACCCATGGAGCGATGATGGATTACCGAACTGATCACTGAAATACGGACGCATCGCCGCGGACACCGCGGGGTGGACCGGCGTCGTGCCGGCGTGGTCCACGTAGATGATCCGATCGGCCACAGCCACCTCCTGCGTCTCGGCGCCAGTTTTCTATGCACCGCAGCACTCGTGGGATCGGGATCGCTGAGCGGGCGACCCCAGGCGCGCGCGGCGGAGGACTCTAGATTAGCTGGTGACTCAGCTAAGAGTTGCCACCTTCGCCATTGCGCTTGCTGCCCGCTCGAAGCTCTGGAAGACCGCGATCTCTCGCTCCTGCAACTTCAAGCGTGCTTCCAACGCCTCCGCTTCCACGTGCGCAGGGTGCAGGATCGTGACCAATGGCTTGTCTGATCGCTCGCGGAACGACGCGATCGAGTCCAGCAAACGCTCCAACTCCTCGGGCTTCTTCGCCCAGCGCCGTGCCATGAACGTCGCCGAAAGCTCCACCGCCAGCGCGTCGATGTTCTCGTCCGCATCGATGATGTCGAGGATCCTGTCGAGGTTCTTTGGGTCCTGGCCAATCGTTCCGGCCATGTCCATCGGGTTCTTATACGACCCGCCAATGATGTTGAAGAACTCGCCGAATTGCGCGTAGGACGCGTCGCTCAGCAACGGCACCTCCCAGCCTTC
>PVBE010390342.1_pt1 | contig 37767 bp, 24 predicted proteins | sample 1631181 | NCBI WGS metagenome assembly PVBE01 (sample SAMN08397723, study PRJNA350692) | Marine metagenome, whole genome shotgun sequencing project. | isolation source: water | place: Pacific Ocean | collected 2012-04
CTCATCTTTCTCTACATGCTATAAAAAATCATATAGGAATTTGACTGTGATTGAAAAAATTAGATGATGTAAAATATAATAAAATTGCTAGAGTTAGTTGAGATAAGTTGATTTTCCTTCTCTAGTGATAAAGGTATTTGTAATAATATTTCGAGTTGATCTTTTTCATTTACAGTAGATCTGATAATCGAGATTATTTGTGACCCTTTTTCTGAATGTATGTATATTTTTTTACCAGGTGATAATATCTTATATGAACTTTTTGTATAGTATCGTTTGAGTCTGTATTTAATTTTACTACGATATGCCATTCTTGCTATTATTTCCTGGCCTCGGAAGCATCCTTTATTAAGGCTAATAGCATTTAGTTGTGGTAAATTGATATAGTGTGGTAGTAAACATGCTTGTGTTGATAAGTAAACTTCAGGAATAAGAGAACGAATATCGTTCAATTCCCATGCAGGATATCCACATAGATAAAAATTTGATTGTAGTTCTGACCAGATTGTCTGGATCTTATGTAAGGAACCATATAACTCAAATCTTAATGTTCTACCAATGGTTTTAATTAATGTCAATTGATTATTATTGACTACTGTATTATTTTCTGTAGGTATTTGATTGAAATATTTAGATAATAATGATTTAAGATTATCGTTAGATAGACCAATACTAATTTTTTTTGTACTAACATCTTGAATAGTAAGTTTAGAAAATTGAGCATATCTTTTAAGCTCAGATGTGATACTATTTAATAGTTCATAAGGTAGCCTTAAGTAGTAAATATTTCCTATTTTAAATAGTCTAAAAAATGCGAGAATGCGACCTTTTGTGTTGCAATAGGCACCGAAGCTACTATGTGAAGGTGAAATTGTTCTTAAATCGCAACTCAGTTGTCCTTGTAAAAAAACTTTAGAATCAGGACCACTGATTTTTAAGATCCCATAGGGTAATGGAAATAAGCAGGGAAATGATTGTGTCCATAATGCTTCTTTTGAAAGCTTGTTGCCAAAATGTTGCGCTTGATTTTTTATTACTTTGGCATTGTAGAATTCTAAAAATTTTTGCCAGACAAGTACCATATGGGGTAAATCACTATGCAATACTGTGAGGATGATATCTTACAAGTAAAAGGAGTTGAATACAACCGAAAACGAATACGTTGGGCATGTCGTAGAGGTATGCTAGAGCTTGATATGATGTTACTTTCTTTTTTTGATGAAGTGTATGATAAATTAAGTCATAAGAAAAAACTTTGCTTTGTAAGATTACTTGGCTCTGCAGATCAGGATCTCTATCGTTGGTTAGTTGGCTTAGATGTGTCAGATGATGATGCTTTTCAAGATATCGTGTTGTCGATACGGTTTTTTTCCAAGAAATTACAAAATGGTATTAGTAAATCATAAAGCGTTTAGTAATTTTTAATATTATCTTATAGTAATGAGTAGTGTATTCTATTTTAAGTTCGTATATATTCATCAGTCATAGTCGAATTGCTAGATGAAATTTTGTTTTAAGAAATGGTTTGTGCTAGTTTTGCGAAACGATTGCTAAATATTCCTATTGGAGTCAATATTTGATTATTCTGTGCATCGTATAATATGTTTAGAATGTTTTATGCAATTCCTTTTGACTTTTTTTAAATTTCATCAATGATAGATGCTTATTGTCCAAGGTTAAATAATTTTTATAATATTTGTATTCTAATTAAATGGATTGTAATTTTAGTACAAAGATAAACTGGTATAAATATTGCCTAGACTAAAATATACTTTTAGCTCTTTGTGTAATAGTTTATGCTTAATATGATAATTTACGTACGTGTATTTGTAATTTTATTGCATAGAATACATGAATTTATAGATTGTTTAGATAATCAGTATAATTGATACAATAGTAAATGCTAAATTGCGATTTTAAACATTAGTTATGCAACATTAATAATGTTTTACAGCTCATAAAAGTTACGTGTTCTGACATGGAATTTCCTCAAAATGCAATTTTTATGCAAAATAGATGGTTCAATTGTGATATATGATTTATATCGTAAGTCAATTCATAAAAAGAAAAAATTTAACAATGTTGTGTGAATTTATAAGTAATCTCCACATTTAGGTCAGGAACGAGTAGTTAATAACTTGATAGATCGTAGTGCATAAGATTGTTTAAGAGCGAAAATTTATGTTTATTAGCTATTGAAAGGTATTTATCACAATAGGAATAAAGTTAGTTTGTCTTGAATTTATGAAATTTTTGGCAGGTTACTTAGAATTATTAAATAAGCATTTATAGAATGCTTATTGTAAAATTAGATATCGATTACTGAATTACAGTGTGCTGTTAATGAAATGGTATTTTACTATCTTAGTTAAATGGCGTGTTCTGTATGATATTTTTGCAGTAGGATATTGGTAACTTTAGAAGATCTATAATATATAGATAAAGGAAACTTTTGCATGTTGTATATTATTCGCTTCCTGATATTTAAGGCATGAACAGTAATAAAGAGAAGGTATAATTTTATTTATAATATTAGGTAATTACGAATGGAATATTAAACATAGCTTTATTTATCCAGATATGGGTGGTAATACCAGCAAAATATCCAATTAAAATTATCCAAGTCCACTTTAAGTGATTAAAGAAAGTATAAACTCCTCGAGTTTGTCCCATCAATGCAACGCCTGCTGCAGAACCAATTGAGAATAAGCTGCCACCAATGCCTGCTGTGAGTGTGGCGAGTAGCCACTGTCCTTCAGACATGTGTGGATTCATGGCTAACACAGCAAACATAATTGGAATGTTATCAATAATTGCGGAGAGAAATCCAATCATAATATTAGCTGGCGTTTGTATGTGAGGTGCTGTAAGTCCGAGTTTTATTCCACAATTTTGAAACATAGTGGTTGAGATATATTCTAGGTATCCAATGGTTGCTAATCCACCTACACATAAAACAACCCCATAAAAGAATAGCAAGGTATCCCATTCTGCATGTTCAATTTTACGAATGATATCAAACGTTTGTAGATTATGCTTCAGCTCTTTACCAGAGTACATTCTAATTTGCCTCATTTTAATGTAATAACCAAATAGTTTAAGAACGCTTAAACCAATCATCATTCCTATAACAGGTGGTAATTGCAGGAAATAATGCAGTGAAACAGCGGTTATAATTGTTAGTATAAATAACATCATGATTCTCCTAGCGCCAAAAGCTAATTGCACTCCATTTTCAGTTGCTTTTGGTATAACCGTTGAAACAGTAAAAGACATTACCGTTGCTGGAATAAGATAGCTAATTAATGCTGGAAGGAAAATTTTGAAAAAAGCGTGAAATGGCAATATATTACTTTGCCAAACCATTAACGTTGTGATATCGCCAAATGGACTAAAAGCGCCTCCTGCATTGGCTGCTATTACAATATTAATACATGAGACAGTAATAAATTTGGGATGTTCTTTACCGACAGCGGTTACAATTGCACACATGAGTAAGGCAGTTGTTAGATTATCTGCAACCGGAGAAATGAAAAATGTTAGAAAACCAGTTAGCCAAAATAATTTTCGCAATGAATATTGCTTATTAATTAACCAGGTTTGTAAAACATCAAAAGTTCGACGTTCTTTCATAGCATTAACGTAAGTCATTGCAACAAGTAAAAATAAGAATAATTCGCTATATTCAAGGAGACTATGTTTTACTGCAGTTGTTGCAACATCTGGAACCCCTTCTTGTTTGGCTAAGTATGCAACAATGATCCAGATTAACCCAGATGCAAAAATAACAGGTTTTGATTTTCGTATGTTTAAAGATTCTTCAAAAATAACAACTAAATAGGCTATAACAAATATAATAAGCGATAGATAACCAAGTCCTGTGTTGATAGATTTATGTAGGGTAGGAGGATATCCTGAATTATCAGCTATACATATAGTAGTTAGACTAAATAAAATTATGAAGGCTATTATTTTATAGTATATTTGCATTTAGTTACCTGTTGAGTATCATGATTAAGGTATTTAAGTTGTTCATGTTCTAATTTTAGTAAATTTTGTTACCTTTGTTTAGTGCAGACACCATCTTTAATAAAGAACAGTAAAATTAGTCCTGCGGTATGACAGCATATTAATGGTAAAAAAGCAATTTGATAAATGTTGTCTGACGTAATAGTAGTTTGATTTATATTATATACATTGAATATATCTAGTAACTTTCCAACTACAGGTTGTAAAGAAACGCTGATAGCTGCGATCATCGTATTTGTTAGTCCAATGCATGTACCTTTAATATTTTTATTTAAATATTCAGTATTTAAAGAAAAGCATAACAACATACTGCTGGAAAAAAAGCCAAATAACAAATGTAATCCGGTGAGTAGTGGTAATGGTATTTGCCAAGGAAAATATAAAATTACCGTGATATTACATAGAGCACCTAAACAACCTATAAGCATAGTGAGGCGTCTTCTAGCAATAGTATCAGAATGCCAACCAATAAGCAGGCTTCCTAGTGCTATTCCAATAAATGTGAAAGAGGCGATTTGTGCTGCTATAGGCTTATTGATGTGATAATGGTCCATTAAATAGCTGATGCCCCAGAGTTCTGAATAAGCAGTGATGGGAGCAACCATTAAGCCACCAAATATAGAAATGAACCAGATTTGAGGATTAGTTAGTGAAAGAAGACAGTTTAGAGTAAGAGGCATTTTACTTTGGTGCTTTTGAGTGTGATTTGGGGTATCTCGAATTACTAACCAAAGTAATATAGCTAATAGTACTCCTAAAAAGGCAGACCATTTCATTGTTGTGCGCCAAGTAAAATTATCAACATAGATGGAAAGTGGACGTCCTCCAAAAATAGCACCTAATACGCCCAGTAAATTAGTTAAACCGATAATTAAGGTAAAGCGTTTAGCAGGAAACCAGGTAGTTCCTAATTTCAAACAACCAATAAATGAGAAGGCAGAACCTAATCCAATTAGAATTCGACTGAATTGTGCAATTTCTAATGTCTGTGTTTCTGCAAAAAGCCAACTACCAAAACTAACCATCAGTGTGGTAAGAGATAATAGTAGGCGTGGACCAAATTTGTCTAGTAATATACCAACAGGAATTTGTACGATTGCATAAGCGTAGTAGTAACAAGCTGATAATGTTCCAAGTTCAGCAGCACTAGAGGAAAAATCGTACATTAATTCTTGAATCATTACACCTGGTGCTACGCGATGGATAGATTCATATAAGTAAAAACATCCAGCAACTAACCAGATTAACCAGGCTTGTGTAGTTCTAAGGAATGTTGATGATATTAACATATGACTATTCATTTTAATGATGTTGTGGTAACAGTAGACGTTTTATAAAGAACTGCTGTAAATGCAGGTGAAAGTTCTAGTATAGATGAGAGTCGTTTTCCTAAATCTCAGGTATGTGTCAATTAGTTTAGTAACTATTTTATAAATAATAGCATTTATATAGACTGCAGTCTAACGTTTTGAGCGTTGTTCGGCAATAGAGCGACCTGTTATTTTAAAATGTTAGATTATTTGTAGTAAAATAAGATGCTTAGTAAAAGTTAATTAAATATCTAAATATGATAGCCTTAAAAGTTATCTATTATTTGATTGCTATCAATATTAAAGGTGCTTGTAATAGTTTGAGAAATAACTGTATGAACAAGTTCGTGCTATTGGTGTAGATGGTAGTGGCTAGATACACCTATGCGTATGTAAGTAATGTAATAGTTGTCATTTGATTTTTCTATGATAATTTTTTTTAATATATTATGAGATATGGATATATTCTTTATGTCTAGTTATGCTCATAATATTGCTATATGGGAAAATTAAACTAGAAGCGTAATAAGTTCTTTATGTAGCACAGATGCTAGTTTAGATATTTAAATATTACTGATAGTTACTAGTTAGTCTTGCATTATGTTAAGTAACGAGATATTTAATATTGGTTATACAAGATATTTTCTGGAATAGCATATTACTTTTAAAATAAATGATAGATACTATATCCTGATGTAATAGTAAAATTTAGGATAATTGGTATAAAGATGTCTTTACTAGGTATTTACATTTTATAAAATGTCACATAAAAAATAGAAATGTTTATCAAAAGAATGGTTGTTGTATTTGTATCAGGTGTTAAATTTTTTTTGAGAGGTGTATTATGTCCTGATTTTTATAAAAATAATGTTAATTTTGTGCAAAATCTATATGTTTTATAAGTAAAAGAAGTTCTCTCTGTATTTATTGTGGAAGAGAAAAATGATTAGATTTGAAGGAATTAAATCTGTAATCAATATAATTTACGAAATTTGAAGCGAAATTGACATGAGAGTCGCTATTAATTTGAACAATATTATAGGAGCTATAATATATTATAGCTCAGACTGACGAGGATATATTTATATGCAATTTTTGAAATAATAAGAATTGAAAATTATAGATTTGAGAATTTTACTAATGCTACTGTGAAATCATTTGTAAATTATTAGTATAGTTGTAAATTCGGATAAAAAGGTCAAATATCATCGATGGATATAAGTTCTTATTGAATTTAATATTAAAGGAATTAGCCAAAAATACAAAAGTTGTTTGTGATAATAAATTACATGAGCTGTATTGTAAAAAATTGCTATTTATTTTGGACCATCTTTGATATTGATGAATGTTGAAAAGTGTTAAGATGTAGTTTCTATATAAAAATAATTGATGTAAAGGCTGATTTAATAGATAAAGTTATCATAATTACAAAGATTTGATGTGTATTAAAAGAAATATTAAGTATACTGTTAGCAATAATATGCTAATTATATACTATATTTATTGAGATTATAGAAAATCATATATGTGAAATTATAGTAAAAAAGCTGGTAACTAAAATTTTTACTGGTTATGTTAAAGTATAATTTGCTATTTTAATAGTTGAAGTGAGTAAAAATGTAATGTATAAGAATCGTAGTCATAATATTGTGGAAATTAGTGCATATTTTAAAACAAGAGTTGGATTTATAGGACAGGTAGTTGGATTATGATATCTTATAATTAGCATTGTAGATAACATTGACATCACATCAACTTTTTATTATAGATGATGAATATTGAGAAGGCTGCTTCTGTGAAAAGAATATAAGTGTTAATGAATGGAGGTGAGATTGCTAAAAAAATGGTAATAAGTAGATTTATTTTATTTTTTTTTCTTCAAACCATTCATGTTGGCGTGTATAGGGGTCGAATTTCCGTAAACGAAGCTTCCCGTTATATTCGCTTTTCATTCTAGGGTTTTTGCTAATTGTATAAAAATACCCAGAAGACGTTGAGACTAGTTTGATTAGGATAGATTTTTTTTTTCTTTGACATAGTTTATGAACCTTAAGTTGTATTTATATTTTTTCACCACGTGTTTTTAAATCGATCATAACTTGTTCGATACCTAGCTTATCTATAATGCGAAGTCCTTTGTTAGATATCAAAAGTCGCACATAACGTTTTCCACTTGGTAGCCAAAACTTATGCCAATGGATATTTGGCAAGAAACGTCGCTTGGTCTTCCTATTCGAGTGTGAAACATTATTTCCAGATACAGTACGCTTTCCAGTAATTTGGCATACCCTGGACATAAATTTAACTCCCAGATAGCAGTAAATTAAAATATACTGTTGATTACATCAGAAAAAGAATGTTAGGTCAAGATATTAAGTATTAAAGTAGTTAATTAATTAAGTATCTTACTTAGTTTTTTTTTGCTTATCAATGATAAATATTTATGTTGAATTTTTATCGATGTATTAAAATGGAAAAATTTATTACTTATTTGATAATTAGTTACTTGCTCGTGATGCACTAGTGTTTAAAATATTCAGTTAACTTTCTTTAGTCAAAATAAGTGCAGTGTTTTTTTCTTTGGATATTGTAAGTTAGGTTAAAAAATTTTTAATTTTAGGTAGAAATTATTTTTAGATGTTTATCCTTTAATTGAAATTCAGATATGAATTAATTATGGCTAAGGTTATAGTATATTTTGTAGTACGTAAAATGTGTAAAATGTGCGAAGTTCGGATATCTATGGAGCAATGATAAAATGGAAGTGTTTCAAAAAAAGGTACAAGAAGTGCTATTATGTGAATGTATAGTTTAAGGAAGTATATTAACCTTAATTCAGTAGCATGTTTTTCACAACAGGTCCTTTTTTATACTAAAATACCAAGAAATATATAGAAGGTACGATGAAAATACACAAGAAGATGATTCAAGTTAAAATTTTAGATGATAAAATTGGCTCTGATATTGCATTGCCAAGTTATCAGACAAATGGTTCAGCTGGCATGGATTTGTATGCTTGTTTAAAAGAATCTATAATTCTTTGCCCAGGAAAAACTGTGCTTATTCATACAGGTATTGCTGTATATATTGCTGAACCTGATTATGCAGGTATTATTTTACCACGTTCAGGTTTGGGTCATACACATGGTATTGTTCTAGGAAATCTTGTTGGATTAATTGACTCGGATTATCAAGGAGAAATTCTAATCTCATGTTGGAATAGAGGATTATTACCTTTTACGATTGAATCAGGAATGAGAATTGCGCAGTTTATCCTTGTGCCAGTGTTGCAGGTACAATTTGATGTTGTGGATGAATTTAAACAATTAACATCTCGAGAAGCAGGTTCATTTGGACATACGGGTATAAATAAATAGTTATTATAAGTAAAAAAAGAACATGTTAGAGATGTAAATATTTGCTTATGAGATAAATGGTGTTTTAGCTAACAATTTGGAAGGGTATATTGCATTTTTGTATATATCGTAAAAAATTCAAATATCGATAATATTAAATAGTAGTCATCATACAACACATTATTATAAAGGGATGTAATGTATTATAAAATTAATGTATTGTACGGTAAAATATTATGTGTCTTTACATGAGATGCAATTAAGTTATTTTGTTATGATATGTGATGACTATAGAAATGAAGTGTGGTTCAAAATTATTGACACGATGATTTAATGTATATTTAACTATACTATCTGTGGTGTAAATGATGGTTGGTACAATAGGTGCAATTGGGGTTCGGTTATATAATGTGTGTATGTGTAGAATTTTCTTAATCATAAACTGAATCTGGATGTTTTTGAATGGTTGATAGTTATTATTGAAATAGTTAAATAATATTAGGCAAAGTTGTATTTACTTATTGATTATTGTGTCAAGTTAGGTGTTCTTAATAATGGTAGGTGGATCGTAGTTTCGATAGGTTATTAATGTTGCTTATATAAAATGTGTATTCACCTAAACTCTAAAGGGATGATTTTTTACGATATGAAGTGAGTTTTCGTTTTTAGAATTATAGGTGAAGGATGATTTTTTTTAAAAAATAAAGGAATATTGCATGTGGTGTTTAAAAATTATCAGTAATGTGTATATTTAAGTTAACTGACAATTGTCAAATATCTAAGTTTTTATTTATATATAAATTAATTTTATAAAGTATTTTTTTGCTATTACTTTAAATATGCCATAGCTGTAATGTGAATTGAGTTTACGGCATGGTTTAAAGTGATAACTAGCATAGCAAGCTTAATCACGGTTCTGTATAATATTTAGTTCTAGTTTATTGTAAATAGTGCGTGTTTATTTTAAAATATATTAAATTTTAAATGTTACAGTGAGGTAGTTAGGATAATTATTAGGGAACTATGTAGCGTTTTGTAACGACACAGCTTGGAAGTGCTATGTGTCTAAAATGTCCATTGGTACGTATTTTTTGTATAAGTAAGTATAAAATTACGTAATGGTACTATAATTTATCTATGCGATTGAATGTCGTTATTAAATGGCATGTTGGTAGTGTTATCATGGCAGAATTGTAGAGTATTTTGTAAGGTGATAATGGAATGTACAGGTATGTAAAAGCTATTTTGCAGTTCATCTGATGTAGATACCATACCTTTTTCCGTCGATCAAACGCGATCATTAAAGCAACAGAAGTTGCTGATAAGAATAAATAAATTTGATGGCTGATGTATAGTAGACCTTTTGGTTAAGATATCATTAATCAGTAGTACATGGTGGTTGATAATGGTGTGGAAATTAATGTACTACTTTTACATGTACCCACGGTTTTTTTTTGTTGAAAGCATAAGAAATATAACGATGATGTTTTGTAGTTAGTTTTAAAGTAAAGTGTCTAAATTTAAGTGTTTTTGCATTTATGGTAACATGGATGAATTGGTGTTTATAATCTTGCATAGATAATTTTTCTGACTGATTGTGGTAAAACATTATTAAATAATTATGATTAATAAAAATTCTGTGAATTATTTTAATTTCTAGCTTACTTTGGATTTAGGAGCAAATGTTTGAGAAAAATTGTTTTAACAGTTACTTGTAGTAAGCATTGATTTGGGTTCCTATGTATTATTGGTACTCAATTATAATGTATGTTACTTACTTTAAAAATGTAGTATCATTATTGGTTGTTTTCTATATTTTCTAATTAAGGATTGAATTAAATATGCGCTGTTCGAGTACTAGAGAACATGATAAACTTAGAAAGATTCGAATTACAAGAGATTTTACAAAATATGCAGAAGGTTCAGTTTTAGTTGAATTTGGCGTAACAAAAGTAATTTGTAATGCTAGCGTTCTACCGACTGTGCCAAGATGGTTAAAAGGTACAGGTCAAGGTTGGGTGACAGCAGAATATAGTATGTTACCTCGTGCTACCCACGATCGTATACAAAGAGAAATCGGCAGGCATGGCCCAACAGGTAGAACGCAAGAGATTCAACGGTTAATAGGGCGTTCATTAAGAGCAGCTGTTGATAGAAAAGCATTGAATGAGTATACCATTGCGGTTGATTGTGATGTGATTCAAGCAGATGGCGGAACGCGTTCAGCAAGTATTACAGGAGGTTGTGTTGCGTTATATGATGCTATTCGTTATCTTAAAAGGCATAATTTAATCCAACGGGACCCTTTTAATTTTTTTATTGCCTCTGTTTCTGTTGGGATATATGAATCGCTCCCTATATTGGATCTGAATTATGCGGAAGATTCTCATGCAGAAACTGATATGAATGTTGTTATGACAGAAAATGGTAGTTTTGTTGAAGTTCAAGGTACAGCTGAAGCTGTTCCTTTTCAATATAAAGAATTAGAGGCTATGTTAGGGCTGGCACAGCGTGGCATTTCACAGTTAATTCAAAAGCAAAAAGAGGCTGTTGGCATTGTTTAATAGTAAGGTTTTATGCTGAGCATAATTTAAACTGACAGTTAACCAAAATTGAGTGATTTTTTACATAATATTTCTATGCTGACTTGCCTGTGACACTTATTTCTACAAATCTGGGTAGGTAAATTTTGCAATGTTAGAATAATAACCTTTTAAAAGTTGCCATTAATATTTTGATTGCCAATGTCATTTAAAATGAGAGTTGTCACAAGTATCGTATAATTTTACACCTTACCGCAATATTTTGTACAATGTTTGATTAGCTCTTAAGCAAGCAGATTTTATTTGTGTGCATTATACTGAAAAGCTATAATAACAAACAGAAAATGTGGAATCGTGATTTCTGTGTTTATGTATAGATTATTGTAGATAACATTACAATTGTTATTAGTATATTTTGCAGCTTCCGTCATGTTGTATATAATTTTTATTTTAAAGGCTAAGCATTTTAGGATGCTTTGTTTTCACTTTGTAGATTTGTATCACGCTTTAATTCTAAATGGTTGTGACAGTTTTTTGATTTAAACAAGACATATTGAGCTGTTTTGTCCTTAAATATTTTTAATTTGTCTATAAAACTCTTTTAAAAGCTATTTACTAAGTAGTTTAAACGCTACTAGATGCAGAATTATGTGTTTCCTTAGCTTATTAGTAACTAGTTTAAGATTGAATGTTGAAATTTTCATTGCTAACGTATTTGTCGTATATATCAATATACGTTGATTTTCATATGAATCCTCTATTATTACTGTTTAGTAAATCGTAACGAATTCCTGCAGGGTTGTGTCGTATGGATATAAGAAAAAGCTTTGCATTGTTTGACGTTGTAGCATTATGTATCTATAGTATAATCGATGATTAGTGGTGCGTGATCTGAAAATTTTTTATCTCGGTAAACATAAGCGTTTATAATTTTATTAGATAAATTTGGGGAAATGATTTGATAATCAATGCGCCATCCGTTGTTTTTCTCCCAGGATTTTTTTCTATTAGACCACCATGTATATTGAATTTTATCTGGATACTTGTGCCTAAATGCATCGACGTAACCGACTTGATTAATTAATGCGTCAAACCATGCGCGCTCTTTATGTAAAAATCCGGAATTATCCTGATTACTACGCCAGTTTTTAATGTCAATTTTCTGATGGGCAATATTCCAATCGCCACAGATGATGTAGTTACGGTTTACTTTTAATTGTAACTTTAGTATAGCTAGATATTGATCTAGAACATCATACTTAATAGCTTGTCGCTTATCACCGCTAGTACCAGAAGGGACATATATAGATGCAATACTAAGTTGTCCTGGTAGTTCAATTTGAAGATAGCGTGCTTCATCGTTAGCATATGTCGATCGTAATGTGTTATTAACAGTGTATGGTTTAATTTTAGTGTAGATCCCAATTCCACTATAACCTTTTGTTTGAGCACTTAGGTAGTAGATATAATAGTTTTTTGGAAAAAAAATTGGATCGGTAAGTTGTGACTCATGTGCTCTAATTTCTTGTAGACAAACTACGTCAGCTTTTTGTTTCCTTAGCCAGGTAAAAAATCCTTTGCGAGCAGCAGAGCGGATCCCATTAACATTTAAATTAATAATACGCATATATTTGAGTTTTCTTATTTGATTAAATGTAAGCATAAGATATTATCTGGAGATAAAGCAAGAAGAAATATTTTTACATGATAACTCATATAACAATTAAACTAAGATCGGTAATGTTATTGGGATAAAGTAAACTCATGGCTTGGGTTTATAAAGTGGGCAGTACATCCGATAAGTTGCTAGAAAGGTAATTTTGACTTTTGGAATTCGCAGAAGGTTTAATAATACAATATATTCGTAAAAATTTGTGTTATGTGGAAAGATAGGTACCTTATTTTTCGTGTTATTTAATATTTTTATATTTTAGATGACTTTAGTACATCTCTGCTTGTCAATGAGTTCTATCAGGCAGAGTATATAATGTAAATTATGACCACTTTGTATTATGTTTAAATATTACTTTTTAAATTTAATCTTTACTCTATATAGGTTGGTTGGCAATGATTGTGCAATCTGATGTGTATTTTGAATTGCCATGTGAAATATTATATTTTGAATAAATTAGCTTTTTATTGAGGTTGAATACGTTGTAGTTTGTTCGGAATAATATCACTTATGTCGTTACGATTGTTGCTAGATATAGAAAAATGTACTGGCATTTTTACAGTTATATTTGTAGATTTTTACTGTTTTTATCGTTACTTAAATGTGCTACTGTAAAGTTTGTGACTTGGTTGGTGAAATTTATTTTGACTGATAGTTTTATATTCATATGTATACATATTTTTTTATCTTTTAAATAAGTGTAATTTTATTCAATTTGCTTGTATATGGAATATTTGTACTATTGTATTTTAAGATAATACAAACATTGATATCTATATTAAATTTTATCTTGTTAAGCTAAATTTTGTATCGATTAAAATGCTATAGAAATTTATTTTTAATTTGTATATATTTTATAAATATTAGGATATGTTATATCTCATGATTGATATTTTACGATGTGGTTGAAGGGGTATGAAATATATTGATAATATTTTGTCTTTATTTTTTATCTTATGTTCAGTAAATACTTAGTGTACATTAAATGTTTTATCGATTGTTTTACTATTATATATAGAATATGATTTTTGATATAAACAAACATTTTTTTTATAAGCATATCTTGTATATTCTGTATTTAATATATTTGTTTTCAGTCTATGTCTTAATATTAAAATATTTGTTGAAGTGCTAATGTCTATTTTAGATATCTTTTTTTTACGATTAACAACTTGTTTTTATAGATTGATTTTTAATAAAAACGTCACTAGATATTCGGTATTTAAATTCACATCATAATATTTAATTGATATAGATTTCATAGAAAATGAATTTATAATTATTATATGACGTGCAATATTATTAATTAATTAATATTAAGTATTGTGTAAAAAAATTTTGCACTCATTATATATTCTAGTAATAGAGTTTATAGTTAGTTTACGTGCTAGTGTTGGTTTGATAAGTTGACTTGAATATATATGAAAATAATAGCATTATTTTGTGACTAACTTTGCAAAATCTTAAATAATTCAGAATGAATTTTTGGATTACCAGCAATTACTTTACCAGATCTTAAATATTTATTTTTACCAGAAAAATCAGTTATAAAACCACCTGCTTCTCTAATTAATAAGTCGCCTGCTGCAATATTAGAAGCATGTAAACCTAACTCAAATAGACCGTCTATACGGTTTGCTGCTATATATGCCAAATCTAAACTTGTAACACCTGTACATCTGATATTAGCTGAATTTTCTAATAAAAATTTATACGTTTCTAAATAAGTTTTAGTAGGAATTTTTTGTTGTCTATGTTTAAAGCCTGTTGCTAAAATTGCATGTGATATGTGTTGACAGGTAGAAACTCTTATTTTACGCCCATCTAATTGCGCACCTGATCCTTTAGTTGCTGTGAACAGTTCATTTTTTATTGGATCATAAACAAGTCCATGTTCTATTATCCCTTTGCGATATATGGAAATAGAAATGGCAAAATGTGGAAAATTATGAATAAAATTTATGATGCCATCTAATGTGTTAATTATCCATGTTACATTGTTGTTATTCTTGCTATCTCTTTTCTGACCAGACTCATCACCTATAATAGTATGCCTAGGATATGCTTTTTTAATTTCTATTAAGATATCTCTTTTTGCAGTTACATGGGTTCTTATAATACAATCTAATTGCGTAAATTTGTTTGTGGTTTCCATTCTATTTAGCTGCTCTATAGCTCTAGTCATTGTCTGACCAGCTTTTCTAGCTGCTTTTACAGCGATATTTAAATATGGATGTAAAGACATAGTTATAAATTTAAATTGATGGCTTCATAGTTGAAATTTATTCGTGTATAACACAATATTCAATACATTACATCTTTTAAGGCATATTATCAAATTTTATCTTTGATTTAGGTAATAAATCTGCTCTAGATAGTCCTAAGGATAACGCACATGCGCCTGCTACATAGATTGATGAATAAGTTCCAGTGATGATCCCTAGCGTTAATGCCAGCGAAAATCCAAATAATGACTTTCCGCCAAAAAATAATAATGCAAGTACTACTAGTAATGTCAGCCACGAAGTGATTAATGTTCTTGATAATGTTTGATTAATAGATAAATTTATTACAAATATCGTACTTTTTTTACGGATTTTACGTAAATTTTCTCGAACTCTATCGAATACCACAATTGTATCATTAAGCGAATAACCTAAGACTGCTAAAATAGCTGCTAATGTTGCTAAATTAAATTCTATTTGAAATAGACTAAAAATGCCTAAAACAATAATTACATCATGACATAGTGCAATTGCAGCACTTAATGCAAAATGATATTCAAAACGCAATGCAATATAAATCATTGTAGCTAAAATAGCAAGTAATACAGCTACGCTACCTTGCTCTGCTAGTTCTGTACCAACCTCTGAGCCAACATACTCAGTCCGGCGTATTACAACAGACTGATCTTCGTGAGTAAAGAGCGATTGTATTTGTTCAGCTATATTTTTTCCATTGAACGTTTTTTCATTTGCCATACGAATTAAAATATCACGCGTAGAGCCATAATTTTGAACTTTTAGATCATTAAACCCTTCATTTTTCAATTGTTCTTTAATTTGATCTGGTTCAACAGGATTAGCAAAACGTAATTCAACCTGTATTCCACCTGTAAATTCTGAGCTTAGTGCTAGTCCTTTCACTAAAATTAACAAAATAGCAATTATACATGATACTAAAGAGACAAATCCTGTTAATTTGCGTAAATCCATAAAATTGATAAATGTTTTTTTTTTAAATAGTTCCATGCATTAGATTCCAATCGATAGACGTTTTACGGATTTTGTGCCATTTATTAAATCAATAATAGTTCTAGTCCCTATAATGGCTGTAAACATGGAAGTTATAATACCAATAGATATGGTAATGGCAAATCCTTTTACTGGTCCTGTACCAATGGCAAATAAAATAAGACTAGCAATTAACGTAGTTAAATTAGCATCTACAATCGTTGCAAAAGCATGATTAAAACCTTGCTGAATACTAGCTTGTGTCGACTGTCCACTTCGTAACTCTTCCCTAATTCGTTCAAAAATTAAGACATTAGCATCAACTGCCATACCTAATGTTAATACAATACCTGCAATACCTGGTAATGTTAAAGTTGCACCGATCAACGACATTGTAGCTACTAGAAAGACTAAATTTAAAAGAAGGACAATATTTGCAATAAAACCGAAGATATTGTAATAGACAGGCATAAATAAAAAAATCAGACTTAATCCAACTACAATAGAAATCATTCCTACTTGAATATTATCATGCCCTATGCTAGGTCCAATAATACATTCTTCAACAATTGATACTGATGCAGGTAAAGCACCAGCCCGTAGCAATAAAGCTAAATTTCTAGCCTCTTCAATACTAAAACCTGTGATTTGGAAATGTGTGCCTAAGGCATTTTTAATTGTCGCAACACTAATTATATACTCATTTACCAATTTTTGTTTTGTTAATGTTGCTCCTATGTATTTATCTTCCATACGAGTTTCGCGATAAACAACTGCTATATCTTTACCAATATTTTCTTTAGTAACTTTTTTAAATAACCCAATTCCATTACCACCTAAACGAATATTTATTGCAGGTCTTCCATCTTGATTATCAAATCCGCTACTAGCTCCTGTAATAGAATCTCCTGTTAATACAACACGTTTTTTAAGTAAAATTGGATGTCCCTGTCGATCATAAAAAAGTCGCGTCCCAGGGGGAACTTGTTCTTTTAACGATTTGGTAATTTTCATTTCATGAGCAACCATCATAAAATCTAATGTTGCTGTTTTCCCTAATATATCTCTGGCACGTGTAGTATCTTGTATGCCAGGTAACTCAACAACAATTCGGTTTAAACCTTGCCGTTGCACAATAGCTTCAGTAACACCCAACTCATTTATTCGATTACGTAAGGACATTATTGTTTGCTCAAGCGTATAATTACGATCAGTTATAATTTGTTTGGTTCCTAATTGTATTTCTAGTGCGTATTGAGTGCCATCTGCCATTCGAATTATATCAAGTTGAGGGAAATTAGTATGAATATAATGATAGGCTTGATCTCTGCTCTCTGTTTCTTGAAAAGCTATAAATAAAGTATCATCCATACGTTGGGTAAATTTTGAATACCGAATATTCTCTTTTCGTAATGCATTACGAAGTCCTATAAAATCTTCTTCTAATCGTTTAGTAATGTTTGAAGCTACGTCAACTTCTATAAGAAAATGCACACCTCCTCGTAAATCTAATCCTAATTTCATAGGTTTAGCACCTAATTTATTTAACCATATTGGTGTAACAGGTGCTAAAATTAGATTAATACTATAATTGTCACCTATCAAAGATTTAATAAAGTCTTTAGATTTAAGTTGAACTCCTGTATTGTACAAACGAACTAGAATAGAATTGTCCTGCAATATTATAGACTTGTACATAATAGACTTTGCTTTTAAAAGAGACTGTATTTCTAACATCAGTTTATCAGAAGCTATAACGTTATTATGCCCTGTAATTTGTATAGCAGGATCCTCACCGTAGATATTTGGAAGTGCATAGATAAGTCCAATAGCTACAATAAATGCAAGCAGTACATTTTTCCAACGATAAAAGGTATTGAGCATCTTAAATTTCTATATTTCCTTCGTATTTATAGTGATTTAATAGTTCCTTTTGGTAAAGCAGTTGTAATAGCTTGTTTTTGTACTGGTATTTCAATATTTTCGCCAATATGTAAAATGAAAAAATTATCCGTTGTGCGATTAATTTTACCTAGCATACCACCGCTTGTTATAACTTCATCACCTTTAGCAAGTCTAGAAATCAGTTCGCGATGTTCTTTAGTACGTTTATTTTGTGGACGGATCATTAAAAAATAGAATATAATGAAAATTAATCCAATAAATAACATTGAGCCCATAGTTCCACCAGATTGCTGACCCTGAGCTGTCTCATCAGCAAACAATAAGGAACTGAATGTTAACTGGCTTAGTATAAAAAAACATGTTGATTTCATGTATATCTCCTACTTTATTTACTTTAAATTGGCACTAAATGCTGATGTAAGAATTGTTCTCTAAATTCACATAACTTGTTCTGCTCAATGACTTGTCTCAATTTGACCATCAAATTTCGGTAATAGGATAAATTATGAATTGTATTTAATTGCGCACCCAACATTTCGCCGCATTTATATAAGTGATGTAAGTAAGCTCTGCTAAAATGTCCGCATGTATAGCAGTCACATGTATAGTCTACTGGATTTTTGTCATTTTTATAACATCTATTGCGTATCTTAACTACTCCAAACGAGGTAAACAAATGTCCATTTCTAGCATTTCGGGTTGGCATCACACAGTCGAACATATCAATTCCACGGCAAACCCCTTCAATTAAGTCTTGAGGTGTGCCAACTCCCATTAAATAGCGGGGTTTATTCGATGGAAGTTTGGGTACCAATTTATCCAGAACATTAAGCATCAATTCTTTTGGTTCTCCTACTGATAAACCACCTATCGCATAGCCATCAAAGCCAATGGATTTTAATCCTGCGAAAGATAAATTTCGCAAATCAGGATAAATTCCCCCTTGCACTATTCCAAACAAGGCCTTGGTAGAGTTGCAATGTGCTAATTTAGAACGCTCTGCCCAACGTAATGATAATTCTAATGAAGACTTAGTCTTTTGCCAAGTAGACGGATAAGGCGTACACTCATCAAAAATCATTACAATATCTGAGCCTAAATCTCGTTGGATAGCTATAGATTTTTCTGGATTCATAAAGACTTTATCTCCATTTACAGGTGATTGAAAATGAACACCTGCTTCAGAAAGCGTTCGAGTACGCCCTAAACTAAATACTTGAAACCCACCTGAGTCAGTTAAAATAGGACCATCCCATCCCATAAAGGTGTGCAAACTGCCATGTGCTTGAATGATTTCAACACCTGGTCTAAGCCACAGATGGAAGGTATTACTCAATACAATTTGAATACCCAATGTTTTTAATATTTCAGGTAGCATACCTTTAACAGTACCATAGGTACCAACTGGCATAAATGTTGGCGTTTCAACCACACCTCGTGAAAAAACCAATCTACCGCGACGTGCTGATGTATGTTTTTTTAGAATTTCGAACTTCATTTTGTCCTCTCAATAAACATGGTATCTCCATAATTATTAGACTAATATTGAGTTTTATAGTGGTTGATAAGCTTTTAAAGTAAATGTTTACGCGCTTGCACTAACATTAGTGAAATTGATATAAACAGATGAACATTAGTAATAATATATCTACTACTTGTAGGTGAGTAGGTGAAATTTTGTCTTGATTTAACATTGGCCTTCCGATTTTAAATGACTGGTTAATGCTATTGTCTCTAATATATGAATAACTGTGTACCTAGCTGAAGAAACTAGTTAATTTTTTAAGCAGTGTTTTCAATTAACCTGAATGTATTTGAAGGGTAAATTTGTTCAATATGAAGTACGTGCTCATCAGCTTTATATGCTATTAACTGTCTTAAATTTTTGCTACTAAATGTATGAAACAAAAGCTAATCAACCAAATTTGAGAAATCTTTTTAAATCTTGTTATATCAAAATCAATTACGCTGTCGTGACAGCTGTATTTTGTTTTTTACATAATAAATTGTTTTATACTTTCATCATCTATATCTGTTGTTACTTAATCCACATAATGTGGCATATTTTATCTAAATTAACTATAACGAAGAGGGGATTTTAAAAATATATCTGATGGATTTCTGTATTCTATGTTTATTACAATACTTTAACTCTCATATTGAAGCCTGATATTAGCTGATTTCAGTCTAAAGTCTTTAATTTATATGTATTCTTCACATGCAAATCATCTAATTTTAAAAGTGTAGAATGTCTGCCAAAACGTAATGTCTTTAGCAGTTTGTGGTTTAAATCTACATAAAAAGGCTGACTATTCGTTCGAAACGGAGTGGATGTTTATCAATGAAAAGTTAAGATAAGTGATAGGTATAATTAAAATAATGTAATAAAAAATATGATTACTTATAATAATTAAGTGAATATGAAATCAGGCATTTTATTTTCCATCTGAGAATTGTTAGGCAAGAGAACGATTTTGTTAAAGTTTATTTGGTCTTGGTGATGGTCTCTATAATTGGTATTTATTATACCAAACATGCATTGTGGTGTGTAGACTGTATACGCTTTGATTATTAAAGTAGTAGGTATTTTTGACTTTAATTGATTTTGGCATGTTTGTAGCTACCATTTTATTAAGCATAAGGCTGTCAATTTTCAACTATGTAATTATAGAAACACGAACTTTGTGAGTCGTCATTTTTATGGTATGTAGTTTAATCATGTGATGATTGCTAAAATCGTATAGTTATCATTGTAATATATTAATTTTAGCTTTCGTTATTGACAACACTTATACACATAGCAACCTACTATAGATAAATATTTTATGTTCTGTATTGTTGTTTAGTATATGGAATATTTATTCGCATTAATGTTATATAATTATGGTACCTAATTGATTTTTCCGACTATAAATCTGATATAGTCAGAAGCCTCTATTGTATGACACGAGTGTAACAATTGTAACAATGGATTTTAGGGAGTCTTTGCTGGTTGCTATGTATGATTAAATAATTAGGATGATTTATGCGTCTTGTTACTTCAAATACTTACATTGTAAATTAGACTTGTATTGAATAACATACCATGTTGTAATAATTGCCATTGTATAGATAGTAACAGTGGCATATTTTAAAAGGTGTCATTCCACTCTAAACAGTTGTTAGCTTTGTATTGTACTTTTTAAGGTTATATTGACGGCTATTTTTTCATGTATGTGCGTGATGAAAACATGACAGCTGGAAGCTATGTGGTTATATTTTAGCTTAAAGTTATAAATGTGTGTAAATATTAAATTCACTTTATAATACTAGTTGTAATTATCTCAATTTTGTTTTTTACCTTTTAGTTGAACGTTATTTATTTGATTGAGAATATATTCTAAGTACCTAATCTGGATCGTACCAGCGTAGGAATATGAAGTTTATATGTACGATTTTCTATGTTCTATTCTTATCATATTCGTATTATTTACTTTAGATGTTACAGCGTATACGTTGAGTTTTATTCATATAATATTAGGTAAAACAGTAAGATATTAACATGAAAGGACCTTATTTAAACATTAAATCAAGTTTGTCCATATTAGATTGGGAAGTTTTTGTTGGTATATTATGCTTAACATGTGCTTCTGTGGTATGGGGATTTATACGATATAAACATAAATACCATTCTATGTCAGAGTCGGTAAAACTATCAGAATATTTAATCATGGGAAGACTATTAACATTACCTTTATTTATAGCAACGCTTACTTCAACATGGTACGGTAATATTTTTGGTGTGACGCAAATTGCTTTTGAACAAGGTTATTATAATTTTGTAACGCAAGGGATATTTTGGTATGTTGCCTACCTATTATTTGCTTTTCTTATTGCCAGGAAGATTAGGCGATACCAGGTTTTAAGCTTACCTCAACTTATTCAGCGCATTTTTGGCTATAAGTCTGCTAAATTGAGTGCCATTCTTATTTTATTTAAAACGTTACCTATTAGCTATGCAATTAGTCTTGGTATTTTAATCCAATTGTTTTTTGAGATAACTTTGTTACAAAGTACAATTTTAGGAGTTGTATTTGTTTCTGTGTATTCATTTTTGGGTGGGTTTAGAGCCGTTGTTTTTTCTGATGCTGTTCAATGCTTATGTATGTTAGTTGGATTATTGAGTGTCATTGTTTTTTCATATTTGACTTTTGGTGGACTACCTTTTTTAAGAGAACATTTACCAGATGAACATTTTAGTTTTACTGGAAATCATAGTTTATTAACTACTTTAATTTGGTTTTTTATTGCTTGCTCTACTACTTTAATCAATCCAACTTTCTATCAACGTTGTTTTGCCGCGAAAACTGACAATGTCGCTTTCTATGGCATTCTAGGATCAATTGTTATCTGGATTATCATAGATTGTTGCACTACTTTAGGTGGTATGTATGCTAAAGCTATATTGCCCGATGCTGATCCAACAAATGCTTATATTATTTATAGTCTACAAATTCTGCCTTGCGGTTGGCGAGGTTTATTTCTAGCAGGACTTGTTGCTACTATTTTGTCAACATTAGATTCCTTCTTACTCTTATCAAGTAGTACTTTGTTTTACGATTTAACATTGTTCAAAAACTATTCTACCAAAACCAAACATATGTTTGCGCTAATTGTAACCGGTACTTTAACTATCATGATAGCCCAATATTTTGAGGGTAATATCGAGGCTATGTGGCTTACTATTGAAGGGTGTTTTTCAGCTTGTCTGTTGTTCCCTATGTTAACCGGACATCTATTTCCTAGGTGTATTACAGATACACAATTTGTCATTTCTTGTTTAATTGGTTGTTTTAGTTATATGTTTTGTAGGCTACTGGTTCCTATTTATAACCTGCCTATCGATGACTTTTATGTTGGTGCTTTTTTAACACTTTTATTTATCAGTTGTTTTGCCTGCTCAAATTATTTGCTAGTTAGGGTTAAATTATAAGATCTTAATTCATATTAGAATGTTCTTTAGTTTAGATACTTAGACGAAGTGATCTAAAATGGATCAATTTATAGTTAAATTTCACATCAATGATTTTATATTAAATAATATGGAAAGTGATATAATATTTAAAAAAAAACGTTTTTAATCTAAAAGTAAATTTTTATAAAAATTACATTTACATATATTTTTATAAGTTAATGTTGTCTATAGCAAACTTGTAAAAAATGTTCTAGTAGAACATGATATATTTAATGGTAATGATTATAGTGTTAATAATAATATACTGTGAGCTAATTTTGTTAAGATATAAAAATGGTAAATTATGTTGCTAAAGGAAAAAATTTAAGTTAATGTTTTAAAATAGAGAAGGGAAGTACTAACAAAGTGAATTTATTATAATGGTAACAAAGTATTTTAGTTGTCTAAAGACAAATTTAATTTCGGTAAAATTGGAATTTCTAGAGCTAAAGTTCTGTGTTGTGATGTATAGGTCTTAACCTAAAGATTGTAGATATTGTGAATATAATAAAAGTTTGTTTACTAAGATGAATTATGTATAACATTGAAATTGTGCGATAACTTAAAATTTAATATTAATACTACTTAATATTTTTTATGATAGAGCTAGTTATGTTTAAGGTTTATTTTGATTTCATAAAATATATGGTGATAATTTAAGTTGTAAACTGCTAACTTGCGTAGCAAAATTCTCTTGTTGAGAGAGGATTTTTAATCAAAATTTAATTTACTTACTTGGCTAAGTAAGTACTTTGCATATTGTTGGTATTAAAAGATTTTTTATTGTACTTTGCTAAAAGCAGATAATAAAATTCTGAACGCTAATTTTGATATTGTGTCTAAAATTTGAAAGTATATTTCGTTCATAACTATAATAAATTACATTAGTATCATTGAACTATGTGTATTATATGTAAGATATTTTATTTGATAGCACTGTATTTTAATTTATGAATATAATCAGATGAATTGTACAATGCAGATGTCGTTATTGCTATCTAAAATTAAGTATCGCACAGATTAATATTATAAATGTTGAGAAATAAATTCTTTAAAAGTATAATTATCATATATAATGCTTTAGTGTATAATTAAAAATTAAGCTATAGATTATATTAATACTATAGCTAAAGTTGGAGATAACCTTTAAATAATATGTGAAGCTGAAGCTCGAATAGCTAATGTAAGTATTGAAAAATTTTCTAAAATTAGCTTCTTAAATATGAAAATTGATAATAATTGACATGAATTTGAAGTTGAAATGTTTTTTTTAATATTAGTTTTTTAGTTTTGAGCTTAATGGTCAAGTGATTATTTTTCGAATAAAATGGAAAGTTGAGTATTACAATATATTAATAATATTTATTCACTCTATTTTACATTGTTTTGATATTTTTATTAAACTTTACATAGGATAAGTTTTTAAGATAAAATTTTAGCTATAATAAAAGTATTTTAATAATATGTTAAAAGGGTTTTAAATGTTATAGGCATTGTTGTTAATGAATTCAAAATTCATCACAATGTCTAGTAAAATCATAGAATTAGTTACTATATGTACTAAATCAGGTGTATTCATAACATGAAAGATAAATTATTATATGTTTGTTAATTTAAATGTATAATTATTTTTTAGGCTTTTATTTAAAGGTTAGATGAATTAGTATAATTAAATGTAATAATTTTTATAAAATACTGTACGTGGATAAAATATTATATTTGGATAGTTTTAGGATATATAATATTGCTTATACCTATTGGGTAGTTTTATATTTCAGTTTAGAAATAAGTTATTACTTAAATGTGAATCATCATTAATTTATTTCAGTACTAACTAATGTGGTAAATATACCTACTAAAGAATATTGAAATCTTGTTGAATTAGTAGCTTATGTTTCTTTAGATATTTTATGATATTAGATTAAACTTTATTATAGCTTATACATGCAAGTTCATATTAATTATAAAATGTCATTAAGCATGCAAAAAAGACTTATTAAACATGAAAATACTTTAAATGATATTTGATTAGCTTCATAAGTAAAGTTTGTAAAGTTAGGATTATGTTTTTATTATAATATTACAGCCTATATCGATATCTAGTTGATGTTGTCTATATACTAACTAATTAATAACAACTATTTTGACATTTATTGATATCAGTTTTGATAGAAATTTTAATATTATGGTTAAAGTTAAAATGCTTGAATGACAGTTGCTTTTAATTATATCTACATAAAATTACTGAATTTTTAGTTTTATATGTAAATATTTGTTAGAACTTTCATGAAACGAGGACGTTGAATGATATTTGTTAACTTAAGGGATTTTTAGCTAGTGTAAGAATATAAGATTATATCTACTAAATTTGGCTTTAAATTTCATTGTACTTCATCAGATATAAATCTTAATCTTAGCTATCTTAGTATAATTATTGCCGTGAAATACTATGTTTCACCTGTATTTAAAAAAAATATAATAATTTTAGTGTCTGTACAATAAAATCACAGTAGTTGTTTAGTAATAGGTAATGGAATTTAGCTTCTTAAATTAATCATTTTATATAATTAATGGCACAAATATACTTTTATTAAGATGATGTAGAAATGTTTAAAGTACATTTTTTATATGGATAAGGATTAAATAGATAAAGCTATCTCATAGCGATTATAAGTTCCACATACCAATAATTTGTTGTGTATTTAAGCAATGTTGAATGTTGTATTTCACAATTCCATGATATCATCATATGACATAACACAAACTGTATTAGAATGTATATCCTATGCTATTATAATTCTATTGTTTTTTATTCGAAATAGTTACTAAATAATGAAAGCAAATGATATTTAATTATAATAGATCATGACTATCAACATTTCTATTATGTGTGTAATCAGTTTTATTACTATTGTGAAATTTGATGTGATGAACATCACATAGATTGTTGTAAATGCTATACACATCAGTATATTAAACATTAACATGAGCATTATTAATTTGTATATGAATATGCTTATCTACATTAATGTTTTCTAATTTATAGTTCATGTTTTTTCCGGTCTATACATCCTGATATAGTCAGTATTATCAATCGATATGCTGTAAGTTTAACAATGTAGGTTATTAAGGTTAAGGAGTTTAATATGGTAAATAGAAATTTATTTAGCTATAATGCAATATTCGAGTGTTAATTTGAGCTTCGTGTTATTTAACTTTGTTTTAAAGACAACTATGCTTTAATAATAATTAATCGGATAATCATGGTATTAGGGTACTTTTTTTTAAAGTTTTAGTATATTCTGATCAGTTTGCTGCTTTATAACACACTCTTTGTTATTTTATATTTATAATTATTTTGTAATTGGTAATGATTTATTTGTGTTTTAGAAGTGAAATTAATTGCTGCTCTAGCTTGAGTTGCAATGAATATTGATATACGTTCACGTATGAATACATCATTAATTTCTTAATTTAAGAATATAGCCTCACTTTTATATTATGAAAATAAATGCCATGTATGCTCAATCTGGTGGAGTTACAGCCGTAATTAATGCAACGGCCTGTGGTGTTATTGAAACGGTACGTCAGCATCCAGCTGATATTGGTACTATCTTTGCTGCTCGTAACGGCATTATTGGAGTTTTATCAGAGGATTTAATTGATACTTCTTATGAATCCGATAAGGTCATCCATGCATTGCGCCATACTCCGGCAGGTGCTTTCGGATCCTGTCGTTATAAACTAAAAAGTTTTGAAGGAAATAAAATTGAATATGAGCGCATAGTGGAGGTATTTAAAGCTCATAATATTGGTTATTTCTTTTACAATGGTGGTGGTGATTCTCAGGATACTGCTAACAAAGTTTCACAGATTTGTCATAAACTAGGTTATCCCATTAATTGTATCGGAATTCCAAAAACGATTGATAATGATTTACCTGTTACGGATGTTTGTCCTGGCTTTGGTTCGGTTGCCAAATATGTTGCTGTTTCTATTCGAGAAGCAGGGTTAGATGTTGCTTCTATGGCATTTAGTTCAACAAAAATATTTATTTTAGAAGTTATGGGTAGACATGCAGGATGGATTGCAGCAGCAGCAGGATTAGCGCAAGACACAGAAGGTGATCCGCCGCACATTATTTTATTCCCAGAAGTGCCTTTTATAGAGGAGCAGTTTTATCAGAAAGTTTATGAGTCCGTTTTAAAATATAGGTTTTGTGCTATTGTTATTTCAGAAGGAGTAAAAATAGTAGCAAGTCATTTCTTATCAAATAGTGGTAGTAAAGATGCTTTTGGTCATTCACAATTAGGTGGTGTTGCACCGTTACTTGCACAAATGGTAAGGCATACATTAGGATTTAAATGTCACTGGGCTATATCCGATTATTTGCAAAGATCGGCACGTCATATTGCTTCTAAAACAGATGTTGAACAAGCATATGCATTGGGTGAAGCAGCTGTTAATATGGCTATATCTGGAAAAAATGCCGTAATGCCGATTATCAAGAGAGAGAGCAATTTACCATATCGTTGGTCTATTGGAGATGTAGCTTTAGCTGAAGTTGCAAATATAGAAAAAAAAATGCCAACATCATTCATTTCTAATAATGGGTTTGAAATAACACTCAAGTGTAGACGTTATTTGGAACCGCTTATTCAAGGAGAAGATTATCCGCCTTATAAAAATGGATTACCTGATTATGCTCGACTTAATAATATTGCTGTCACGAAAAAATTACCGGAATTTAAATGTTGTAAATTATAACCTTAAATATCTTAAGGATATGTAAAAGATTTTGAGTTTATGATTTTAACATGTCTTGTGTGCTACTAAATTTGTATTAATATCATGAGTGCATAATATAATTTGTCTATTCTCGTTTACTAAGATTGGTAGTTTTAACTTATATTTATTTAATTGACTAGCATCTGCCTCATTGACTTGTATCTCATATGCTATCAGTTATTTGATAAAATATGCAAATAAAATTACTACATACTTGAATTTATCAAAATGTTGGAAGCACCTATCAAATTGCTGGTTTACCTAGCCTTGTTGGTTACTGTTAGACTAACATTTATTTAAGTTTAAGTAACAAATAATTTTATCTATTTGCTTTCATTTTATATGGTATATTTAACAGATGAAAATATGTGTAGAGAATGGAAAGTATGCATAATTGATGTTGTCATGTACAATATAATAAATTAGTGTAATTGTACTTAAAGGTAATCAGTGTGTTTATTTAACATATAAATATGCGTGGAGTTATTAGTGTAGTATTTGTATATTTCAACAATAGGTTGTCATTGTAGGAATTTGTCAAGATATTTTAAAAATGGTGTACAGCATGTTAAAAAAAAAGAGTGAACATAACTTGGTATATGTAATAAAATAAATGATTCGTTGTAGACGTAATGTAGTATTACATATGCAGTATAAAGAAAAGGTTTAAAAAAAATATAAGAATACGTACATTAATGACTTATATTGTATGTTGTTGCTACTTTTAAAATAAAATTGACAAACGAACGTTTATTACAATGTAATCATATTTACTGAGAATTTACTTTTATAAAAAGTTTGTAGTCTTATGTAGACATACTGGCATGAAGTAATTTGTTTAAGTGTTCTTTAGTTTAAAACTTGGAAAATATAATGAAAGAGAGAGGATAATAAATTTAAAGCATTGCAATTGTTGTTAATTGAATCAATAGAATTTGTTGTGTAATTATTTTATGTTTGTTAGCGTGATATTGATTGAATATAATCAAATTGTCCATATTTTGTACTAGATGTGCGAATATTATTCATCCATTTTGATTGAAAAATTTCTAATGTAAAATAGGTATTTTCCTATATAACGGTGTTATTAATTGATTTTGAATTAGATGCAATGGATTTCCTATCTATATGCGTTATTGAGGAAAAATACAGGTGCTCGTGTTTTCTGAATTAGATGATATTGTTGATTGTTATTTATTTTCTCATTGCTATGATAATATTTAAACATAAGGTAGTTAATTTTAAATTTTGACTGAGTTATAATTAGTAGAAATGCTAAAATATCATTCTTTTCACTATCCTTTAATGAGGTGAAATGTGCTAGTTGTTATATCTATAAATGTAATTTTTATACTAAAATCACATGGTGTCACTGTCAACAATTAAAAGTAGCTTGCGCTATTTACTACTGTCTTAAAATTATCCATTTTCTAATGCTATTGATTTTAGTCAAAATATTTTAAGTTGAATGCTACTGATTAACACATGGATATATTTATCTGAATTAATGTTTTTTAATTTTGAGGGATTAATGGTTTTGCTTATCTATAAATCACTATATAATTGGAATATTAATTGAACTCTCATAAATTTAACAATGTAATTTAAAATGTCTCTTGTGAGAGTAATTATCAATGTTTTCGTGATAGAAAAATATTTAATGTGGTTTATATATACGAAGCTATAAAGGAACATATAAAGTGTTAAGTGGAAGAATAGAAGTGATAGTATCATGAGGAGCATGTTAAAAACATGATCTAAATATTAGGAAGTATTTGAGAATGAAAATCTTAGCAATGTTTTTATTATGTTATATTCAGGCCTATCATTGTTCTTTATTTAGGTATCTTGCAAGTTTATCTTAAACAATGTGAGATTGTTGTTGGTTCTGTAGTTTTGAATTAGTGGTAGCAGTACATTTACAAGTTTATTATGATATCCTTGTTGAATATATTTTTTTTATTAGATGTCGTAGTTGGATTATGGGTTTTAAAATGTATGCTGTGTTTATGATAAATCTTAAGATAGTAAAAAAACCTTTATAGAATTTTTTGTCGTCAAAGGTAATGTATGAATGAAATTTTGAAACTTTACTCTGGGTTTTACATGTTTCAGAGTACTTTAAAATGGTTAATTAACTAATAGATTTATTTGTGCTTTCTATGTAGGATTCATGTAGTTATTCGAAAGCTTATATCGAAGAATTTTTCTTGTTGATTGTCTAATGCATTACTTTTATTATTGCGATATCATATGTTTTGTCAAATGTAAGGTATATGTTGCTATCAATAATTGGTAAAAATTATAGGTGTCATTTGTAGTTGTGTTTACTGAAAGTTTATAAGGTGGTAAGGAATAGCTTATTTAGCGGTTTTGCTTATGCATTATATAATACTAGATTGCTTGCAATATAATATGCTTTATTTTATTCATTTATAACATTGACACGAATGTATGTTAGTCTTGCTTGAGTGTGTATGTGTTAGATAGGCGTACTTGTATTTCATAATAGGCATATTTACTGTATATAGTGTTTTATTCATGTTGTGATTTATAAAATAAACTGAGTTATATGAACGAGTATAGAGATGAAGTTAAACAAAGATAATTTGGCTTACCTCTATAAAACTATCAATAAATGGAGTTAAGTTATCGCACAGCATTATCATGTTTTTCCGAGTGATTCGTTAAAAGGTTGCATTGAGGTACCAGGTGATAAATCTATTACACACCGAGCTTTAATTCTATCTGCATTAAGCAGAGTTTGTGTGAAACTTGAGGGTTGGTTGCCAAGTCAAGATTGCCTAGCGACATTGCAAGTATTACAGTTGCTAGGTGTCTGGATAAGGCCGTTAACCTCTGATCCAGATGTTTTAGTGATTGAAGGGGTTGGATTGCATGGATTATCTGAACCTAAAACTATCTTAAATTTTGGAAATTCAGGGACAGGTTTAAGATTGATGACAGGTGTTCTTGCTGCCCAATCATTTAATAGTCAAGTAACAGGTGATGCTTCTTTAAGAAAACGACCAATGTCTAGATTGTATCGTCCTTTAAATTTAATGGGTGCTTCCATTAGCACTGTCGATGGAGAATATGCGCCATTACTGTTCTCTGCTGTGCAGGTATTACGTCCCATATCTTATGAGCTTCAGGTACCTAGTGCGCAAGTTATTTCTGCTTTACAGTTGGCTTCTTTATATGTCGATGGAAAATCGCAAATAACGATACAAGGCCATTATCGTGATCATACTGAGCGCTTAATTAAATATTTACATCCATATTTACATAAAAATATCTTATCAACTGAGGAAACTATTACTATAAAAATACCAGGAGATATATCATCAGCGGCATTTTTTATGGTGGCAGCAACTTTAATACCAGGCTCTATGCTGATGATTAATAATGTAGGTGTAAATTTAACTCGTACTGGTGTTATCGATATTTTACGGCAGATGGGCGCTAAGATTATTATGCAACCAATAGGAGAATTTCAAGGAGAGTCAGTTGCTAAGTTGCTGATTTCTTCAGCATTCCTTATAGGAATTGATATTCCAGTGTCCTTGGTATCCATAGCAATAGATGAGTTACCTATTATTGCTATTGCAGCTGCTTGTGCTAAAGGTCAGACTCGAATTCGAAGTGCTTATGAATTAAGAGAAAAAGAGTCTGATAGAATCCAATCTATTGCGAATGGTTTGAAAATCTTAGGGATATCCGTTACTGTGTTTGAAGATGGTTTAGATATTGTTGGTGGTAAAATTAAAGGAGGAGAGGTTTTGAGTTTTGGTGATCATCGTATCGCAATGGCATTTGCGATAGCTGGAGCTGTTGGGACTGAGCCTGTGACTATTTTAAACACGGATAATGTCAAGACTTCTTTTCCATCATTTGTTGGAGCGTTAAAACAGTTAGGTATTAAAATTAAGGTAAATAAGGAGAAAAATTGATGTCGTTTAATTCAACAATCCCGGTAGTTACGTTTGATGGTTTAAGTGGTTCTGGTAAAGGAACCATCAGTTTATTAGTAGCTAATAAATTAGGTTGGAATGTTTTAGATAGTGGTGCTATATATCGAACGTTAGTTCATTTTGCAAAGGAATTAGGAATTGATGTACAAGATGAAGTAATGTTAAGAATATTAGCAATACTATTGCCTATTGAATTTAGATCGGAAGGTACGCAGGAAGGCCTTCTACAGGTTTTGTTGAATAAAGAAGATATTACGATAACGATTCGGAGTGAAAGTTATGGTAAGGAGGCTTCTAAGATCGCAACACTGCCAAGTGTCAGGGAAGCTTTGCTTGATAGGCAAAGAGCTTTCTTAATTGCACCAGGGTTAGTGGCAGATGGTCGAGATATGGGGACTGAGGTATTTCCTAATGCAGTCATTAAATTTTTTTTAGAAGCAAGTGTTGAAGAGCGCGCACAGCGTCGTTTTCTTCAGTTGAAGAAAATGGGGCTTGATGGTAACCTACAGTGTCTTATCGGTGAAATAGCTGAGCGAGATAAAAGAGATAAAGAGCGAGTAGTTGCACCTTTGAGACCAGCTGATGATGCGATTGTTATTGATACTAATTATGATAGTATTAATGTCGTTTTTCAACGAATTTTTGGTATTATTGAAGAAACCCTCTGTTAGGTTTATTTGGGAAGTCCTTAGCCTTTAGTTTTTAGGTATTATATTGAATGATGATTTAATATGAGGAGCTTCGATAATTAAATATTAGATTTACTTAAGCACATAAGTGGTTAGGTGAAGTTGTGTTTTTTTTGCCTGTCTATCGTTTAAATAGACAGTAAGTCCCATCGTGGTAGGATAAGAATAAAATGAGCGAAAGTTTTGCTGAATTATTTGAAGAAAGCCTAAAAAAGGTAAAAATATATCCTGGTGCTATTATAAAAGGTCAGGTTATTGATATTAGTACTGATTTTGTCACTATTCATGCGGGGCTTAAATCTGAAGGATATGTTCCAAAGAGTCAATTTTTAGATGAGCATGGTGAACTTGAGGTTCAAGTTGGTGATGAAGTTGAATTGGCTTTGGATGCTATTGAAAATGGTTTGGGTGAGACGCAATTTTCGCGGGAAAAAGCGAAACAAGCTATAGCATGGACGCGGTTATCCAAATCTTTTGAAGCAAATGAATCTGTAATTGGCACTATTAGTAATAAGGTAAAAGGAGGGTTTACTGTTGAAATCGATTCTATTCGTGCTTTTTTGCCAGGCTCATTAATTGATGTTCGTCCGGTTCGAGATTCAGGTGATTTAGAAGGTAAAAAATTAGAATTCAAGATTATTAAACTTGATCAAAAACGTAATAACGTTGTAGTTTCTCGCCGTTCTGTAGTAGAGGCTGAAAGTAACATTGAGCGAGAAACTTTATTAGATTCTTTGTATGAAGGACAAGAAGTTCGTGGTGTAGTTAAGAATTTAACAGATTATGGTGCCTTTATTGATTTAGGAGGTTTGGATGGGTTGCTACATATTACAGATATGGCTTGGCGTCGTGTAAAACATCCAAGCGAGATTGGAACAGTTGGTCAGGAGCTTACGGTTAAGGTTCTCAAATTTGATAAAGAAAAAACTCGTGTTTCTCTTGGACTTAAACAGTTGGGTGCTGATCCATGGTTAGGTATTAATAAGCGTTATCCAAAAGGTTCTAAATTGTTTGGAAGAGTAACTAATACTACAGATTATGGCTGTTTTGTTGAAATTGAGGAAGGTGTAGAAGGATTAGTTCATGTTTCCGAAATGAATTGGACAAATAAGAATATACATCCAGCTAAAGTGGTTCAGCTTAACACAGAAATTGAGGTTATGGTTTTAGATATTGACGAGGAGAGGCGTCGTATATCGCTTGGCTTGAAGCAATGCCAGCCTAATCCTTGGGATGCATTTGTAGCTAATCACAGTAAGGGTGATAAAATTTCTGGTAAAATTAAATCTATTACGGATTTTGGAATGTTTGTTGGATTGGACGGTGGTATTGATGGGCTTGTTCATTTATCAGATTTATCCTGGAATGATTCTGGTGAAGAAATTGTTCGTAATTATAAAAAAGGTAATGCTATTGAAACAGTAGTATTAACTGTTGACGCTGAGCGTGAGCGTATTTCATTAGGTATTAAACAACTTGTGCAAGATCCATATGTACTTTATATTTCTAAGTATGGCAAAGGTACTGTTGTAACAGGTGTCGTAAGTGAAGTTCATGGCAAAGATGGGGCTGTGATCAGCCTGAGTGATGATATAGATGGAATGATTAAGGTTTCAGAATTTGCAGACGGTACAGTAGGCGGTACTAAAAATTATTTAAATATGGGCGATAAAGTTGAAGCAAAAATTATTGGTATGGATCGCAAAGTGCGTATGATTATGCTTTCTATTAAAGCAAAGAATGTTCAAGAGGAGCAAGAGGCCTTGCGTGAATTGTCTCGTAATGCAGAAGATGTAATCTGTACTACAGTTGGGGATTTATTGAAGGAGAAAATATTAGAAAATGATAAATAGGCAGGTATTTTTTTAAGCTAATTTTGTGTATTTAAAAACCGATTTTTAATATACAGTTTTGTATCTAAGTCATTGAGCTTTTATTAGTTTAAAATGGAGATCGGTTATGCAATTTTTGAGTTTAGTTTTTTATTTGTTTCTTATTGTGCTTGGAATTACCTTCGCATGTTTAAATGCCGAACCAGTGGTTGTTCGTTATTATATCGGAACACAACAAATTCCTTTATCTATGCTTGTGGTTGTCCTATTAGGTGTAGGTTTTATCATAGGATTGTCGATAGGTATAATCGAAATCGTTCGGTTGAAATTTAAAAATAAAAAATTAGGTGAAAAACTTAGATTGTTAGAGCAAGAAATTTCTCAATTACACCTATATTCTGCTAATAGTAGGTAATATTATGTGCGTATTATGATTTTTAGTATTGCTGCTTGGTCTTGATGGTGAACAGGTTAAAAATCAGTTTTTTCGTAACTTCAACCAGTTAAAAAAATTATCATGAAAATACTATGCAGGATTGAATTATTTGTTGAATGAGTAATAGGATATAATCCAGAATTTTGCATAAAATTTTTAGATTTAGATGATGATATCGTAAAAATATATTCACACTGGGGATTTGTTTAGACGTTAGGGCGAAGTTAAACGTGTAATTTTGAGTTATCAAAGATTGTTAGCTCACCCTTTTTATCAAAAACGTACCGAACACTTCCTTCGTTAGAATTAGGAAGGTATTATGCAATGTTAGGGAATAGATTGAGTAGAGGCGTTGTTAATAGAATTGGTGCGGGGATGAGCAGTTAGATATAAGTTTAAATTATTTAGAAGATAGTATCGGGAAAAAATTGGCTAAGGGCAATCTATGTAACAGAAAAGTTACAGTATGTAGTACACAATACTCTAGCTTTTAAAATGGCTTATTATTGTGAGTTTACATTAGAGACAAGAGGTAAATGAATACGCGAATGTGTAAATATTTAACTATCAGAGTGGACAAGAGTTTGTGCTAGAGCAAGTATTTCTCAGGGTGAGAAGGAGTAGGCGTAGATATAATAAAGCGTTGAAAGCATATTAACGTGTACACAATGAGCAAGATTCTGCTTGTTTTTTTTTGAGGTTGCTACGGAAATAGCTATTGGTTATTAAGTTGAATAATACACATGGCGTTGTTGATTATATAAGAGCTTGTATTTAAAAAAACCTGAAATTTACAGTAGTATTAAAATTTGTAGGTTGAGTTATATCTAGATTATCATGTGGCCATCCAATTAAGATTTGAGTAAAGTTGTTCAATTAAATTTATGTAGGTTACTTGCAAGATGCAAAAATATTAAATTTATAAAAACTTTTAGATGAAATGATAACAGGTAGTCTATATATTTTTGTAAAAATTGTGGATTTTAACAATGTCTATATGGATGGGTGTGCTAAGTTGTCAAGAGTGGGAAACAATATTATCAATTGTGCAGATAATTGGTTGAATAAAATATAAATAATAATGTTTTATATTAAATATTGATTTAGTGTAATTTGGTCGCAGCTTGGATATTTAACAATTGCGAAGATATAAAAGTATTACGTTAGTTGTATCATTAGTTCGTGTACTTGTATTAATTTTTAAGCATGATTATTATATGAGTGGTACATTTAATTTAAATATGGTAGTTTAATATAAGGGAGGGTAGTAAAAAGATCTATTATAATTTTTATACATAGTCAACTAAATTGATGTCATTGAAGTATGACTTTATAGAATATTTTTATATCATTTTTTTATTATAATTTGTGTTTTTTTTGTTTACATATTCCAACTTTAAAAATAACTCATAATGTTTTACTTTCTTTTTATTTAAATTATTGACCTTAAGATATTTTATAACTTATTGATTTAAGTTTTGTGAGTTTTTATCATGATTATACCTATTCTCAATATAAGTGAACATAAATTTTACTTCAGCAATATAAATATAGTTAACATTGATTTTTTTGTACGTTAATATACAAAAATAACATTTGTATTCATGTGTGTCATATTATGATTAAATTAAATATCATAATTTATGAAAGACTATACACAATGAATATTTAAAAAATATATTACTCATAATGTTTTTAGGATATTTAAAACAATTATCATAGTTAACTTTAACGATATGTCTTTAATGGCAAAATGAAGCATAATGGGGAAAATTCGAATATATAGTCTATATATAGCAACGTGATGAATTATAAATATTACTATTATTTAGTTTTAATCTAAATCCTGATGTCAAAGTAGTGATGGTATATTGAGTTGTAAACAGCTTATATCACAAATTATATCTTAAAATATTTTTAATTTCCGGCAATTGTCATTTCTTCTAATATGACCGAGCCAGTAAGAATATTTCCTCTTCGATCAACATCGTTGCCAATAGCTAATAAATTAAGAAACATGTCTTTTAAATTTCCTGCGATCGTAATTTCTTCTACAGGGTATTGTATTTGTCCATTATCTACCCAAAAACCAAACGCTCCACATGAATAATCACCTGTTACAATATTAGTACCATGCCCCATTAATTCTGTAACAACAAGTCCTTTTCCCATGGTGGATAATAAGTCATTAAAACTTTGACTTCCTGCCTCAATCACTAAATTATGAATACCACCTGCATTGCCTGTGGTTTCCATGGCTAATTTTCTAGCTGAATAGCTATTCAGTACATACTCATGTAATTGACCACCTTTTACAATATATCTTGATTTTGTAACAACACCTTCATTATCAAAAGGTACACTACCAATTGCTTTCGGTAAATGAGGCTCTTCTCTAATGTAAACAAAGTTTGAAAATACTGGTTTGTTTAAATGATTCAGTAGGAAGGAAGTTTTACGATATAAATTTTTACCCGAAATGGTAGATATAAAAGCACTCCATATTCCTTTAGCCATATTTGGTACAAATAATACAGGCGATTTGCATGTTTTTATTTTTCTTGCATCCAGCCGAGCTAATGTCCGCCTAGCTGCTTTTTCTCCGATAGTTTGAGAAGTTGCTAATTCATTAATATCGCGTGCAATTGTATAATCACTATCCCGTTGCATAGAATTACCAGATTTACCAATTACAGTACAAGATAATGAATAGTAGCTGCTTGGAAATCCAGCTAAAAAACCAAGTGTATTGCCATAAACTTGATATCTTAGGTTGGTTTTAAAAGTACTTCCTTCAGAATTTACGATTCGTTTGTCAAAGTCCAAAGCAACATCTTCACAAATTTTAGCATGCTTAATTGCCTGTTCTATTGTAAGGTCAGATGGATGATATAAATCTAAGTTAGGGATTTGTTTGGCTAAACAAGTTCTGTTCATGAATGTCGTTAAATCCAATCTTTATATTGTTAAATGATTTGTAAATGTTTGATTGATGTCGCAAAAAAGA
>PVBE010967731.1_pt1 | contig 37766 bp, 26 predicted proteins | sample 1631181 | NCBI WGS metagenome assembly PVBE01 (sample SAMN08397723, study PRJNA350692) | Marine metagenome, whole genome shotgun sequencing project. | isolation source: water | place: Pacific Ocean | collected 2012-04
GATATGATTGTACTGTCTGAGCCAGGTGTTGATGACGACCTGAGCCTGTTTGATTGTCGAGAACCACTCCGCATTGAGAAGCTCTCTCCTAAGAGTGCCATTGAAGCGCTCATTGTAGCCATTCTCCCACGGGCTGCCGGGATAGATTTGAATGGGCTTAATAGCAACCTTTCTAAGCCAGGCTTGTAGATCACGGGTAATGAACTCTGAGCCGTTATCAGAGCGAATATATTCTGGTTTTCCGTGTTTGAGGAAGAGTGGATAAAGCACTTCTAGCACTTCAGCATAACCCATTCTCGATTTAGCAGCCACACATAGGGCCTCCCTGGTATATTCATCAATAACTGTCAGCATCTTGTAGCTGCGGCCATTGCTCAGCTTGTCATGAACGAAGTCGACGCTCCAGATATGACGGGGGTATTGAGGGCATAACCGGATGACCGAGCTGTCTTTATGGTACAGCCGCTTACGCTTCTTATGGCGATGCGGTAGCTGCTCTGTTCACTGAATCAGATAAGCCGCCCGGCTACGGCAATCAATCGAGCGGCTTCCCTTCAGATATTTTGAAGTGATATAGCCCGTAGGCCTATTGGCCCTTGGTCTTATCTCATCAATACCGGCCTACTAGTAATAGCAAGGGTGATCATTTTATTAACCTAAACCTCAGTACCAGTGAATTGTCCGAGAATCTTTGGCGGGCGTTGGAAGATTTCCGAATTGGAAAAGGCTGCTTGTGGTGCCGGTTCGGTCCACATTTCCTCCAGCGCTGAACGACTAGGTGCCGACATCGCAACCACGACGCGATTTCGATTATCGATATCGTGCAAAACACGGAGGACTTTAACGCTGTGCTGGTCATACATCTCCTGACGCTGCGCTTCATTCGCAGTCCAGTTCTCGTTCCATTTATCGAAATTGGCCAATCCTTGTTCGACTAAAAAGGCAGGATTGTCTCCTACTGGTGCACTGTCACCACCGATAGGATCATAGCCGGCGAGAACGGATGGAGGCTCGGCAAACAAGGATTTGTCGGCAAATCGTTCCTGAACTTGCGGATGGCCAATCATCTGGTCAATTACGGAACGCGAATCCGCTTCCATAACCACGACCGCGTGGTTGCCGTCATCAGCATCACGCAACACGCGTAACGACTTGACCCCATACTCAGCTTCGCGGTCTTTTCTTGGGTTGCCCTCTTTGAATACAGCAAACCATTTGTCGTAGTCGGCGAGTCTGTGATTTACATGAAATACAGGCATTTTTTAGTTCCTCCCTATTAAGTAGATTTTTATCGCTATTTAACCTCCTAATATTCGTAAACAAATCCATAGTAGAATGATTTATATTATTAATCTACTTAAGATAGACAAATCTCTCGTGATGCTATTTTTCAAATTGGAATAAGATCGGTCCCCTAATGGGATGGACCGGCTGCTCCCCCTGCAAGTCTGTGCCAAAAACTCTAACGACGGACAAACTACGACGTTGCTAAGTCACCAAAGACTTCGGTAGCAGGCTTGAGAACCTTGCGGGTATCGCCGGTACGCCAAGTGAGCCCGACTTTGTCGAAATACTCTAGGATTTCAATGGCCAAATTGCGGCCAATCTTGGTGCGGTCCCTGAAATCGGCGGCGCCGAACGTGGACCCGCCCGCGCCGAGCGCTTCGGCGATGTCACCTAACTCCAGCACGGCCTCCAACAGCAAAAATCTATTCTTGGCAACCTGGCAGACCATACCCAGCTTCGCCCCGCGCACCATGAACTTTTCCAGTACTCTTGTTTCTACGGATAAAATGTCGGCGATGGCTCTGACCACCGGCGGCTGCATGTAACCGTCTTCCAGTATAGGTTTCACCTTTTCCCAAAGAGCGGCATCCTTTGGGTTCAGGGTCGGTTCAAAACCCGGCAGGCAAAACCCTGACCCCAAATGAATCAGCTTCTGATCAGCCACCAGACTCTCGAGAACACCGTCAAAGACATCAAGTGAAATGCGGGCGGGGATCAGTCGCCTGATGATATCTGCAGCGGGTCCCGCTTTATCTGGATTTTTTTCGTGCCAGCCCGTGAGGGCCGTGAGGCATTGTTCACCCAAGTACCCAAAATGGACCGGCGATAGACCCATTTTTTTCTCAGGCACCCCTATCGTGACCATATCGATCTGATCAAATAGCCTACTCTGCTCTGCCTCCGTTAGGTTCCAGGCAACGGAAAAATTCTTCAAATCCAAACCAACAGGCAGTAGTTCTAATAGCGATTCAATCGCCTCGACGGCAGTGGGCAGCGCCATCGCTTTGATGAAAGACAAACGTTCCGGTTTAACCCGGCCCCGCGCCGGGGCGAACGGATCAATAATGCGGCCGCCGGAAACGGTACGCTGAGCCGACTGATCCCGCAGAATGAAACAGTCCCCTTTCAAGGCGCCGATACGCCGATCCAGAACAATCTGAACAAGACCGCTTTCCCCTGGCTGGATCGACTTCCCTCCCAACACGGCCACGCGGCCCGGCGACTCCACCGCACCGAGGTGAACATGAACCGGGGTCCAATGCTTCAAGGGCCGGCCCTCGCTTGGTAACACCTGTAAATTGGCATCGAAGCGCGACACCGGGCTGTGCACCCGCTCCGCCAGTAACCAGCCACCGCGATGTACATCCGCTTTTTTCAAGTTGCCGCCGGAAATATTGACAGCGCAACGTTGGCCGACAGCGCCTTTTTTTGCTTCCCGATTTTGCGCATGAATGCCGCGCACCCGCACACGGTCGCCCTCGGGTGACAGTATCAACTTGTCCCCGACATTGACCTCGCCCGAAAATACCGCACCCGTAACCACTAGTCCGGCGCCGGGAACGGTAAAGCTCCGGTCGATGGCCAGACGGAAATTACCCTGAACTTCTTTGTCTCCCAAAAGTTCGGCCATTGATTCGAGATGTTCGCGCACCTCATCGACCCCGTCACCCGTAATTGCCGATACAGGCAGGATATCAGTTCCTTCCAGGCAACTGCCTTCCAGGGCATTGTTAATTTCCACCTTCACTTCTCCGAGCCGTGAAGCATCCACCCGGTCAATTTTTGTCAAGGCGACAATGCCGTCCGAAACACCCAGCAGATTAAAAATGGCCAGATGTTCGACGGTTTGCGGCATGGGGCCATCGTCAGCAGCGATAATCAGCATGGCGTAGTCAATGCCGGTCACTCCGGCCAGCATGTTGCGGATGAATCTTTCGTGGCCCGGCACATCGACAAAACCCAGGACTTTTCCGTCAGGCAATGTATGGTAGGCAAATCCCAAATCGATGGACATGCCACGCTTTTTCTCTTCAGGCAGGCGGTCAGTGTCGATCCCTGTAATTGCTCGAACCAAGGCCGTTTTGCCGTGATCTATATGACCTGCCGTGGCAACAATCATCGAGATGCCTCTTGAGTGGCGGTGCTGAAATTAAAGTTCATTTATTTGCTTCAAAAACTCATCAACATCTTCCAGGCATCTCAAATCAAGCATGAAGGCATTATCCTGAATACGACCGATCACGGGGATAGGAAGCGCCCGAAACTCATCGGCCAGATTTTTCAGTTTGCCACCTGACCCAGTACCAATTGCCAACGCCCAACTTGCCATCCGTTCCACCGGCAGCGAACCGCTGCCGACCTGGCTCTGGCAGGCAATAATCTTAACAGAATAATCACTGCCCAGTTTTACCGCCAACTTCGGTTGAACCTGTTCGACAACTTTTTTGATTTCTTCTTCCGATCGCGCCAGTAGGCGGATCGTCGGTACGCGTTTCACCAAACGATCTGGGTTGAGATAAAGGCGTAGCACCGCTTCCAACGCGGCAATGGTCACCTTATCCAACCGCATGGCGCGCTTCATGGGGTTCTTCTTGATTTTGGAGATCAAATCCCCGCGCCCGACAATCAATCCCGCCTGAGGCCCACCCAGTAACTTATCACCGCTGAACGTCACCACATCGACCCCGTTTGCCAGTGTCTCGGAGGCAGTAGGTTCATGGGGCAAGCCATAGCGGGTGAGATCCACCAACGTACCACTTCCCAAGTCCTCGATCAGCGGCAGTTCGTGTTCCTGGGCAAGTGAGGAAAGCTCTTTGCCATTCACTTCCTTGGTGAATCCCTGGACCGTATAATTGCTGGTATGAACTTTCATTAAACACGCTGTCCGCTTGCCGATGGCGTCAGCGTAATCTTTCAGATGGGTCCGGTTGGTGGTGCCGATTTCCACCAGCTTAGCCCCTGCCCGTTTCATGATATCGGGAATGCGGAAGGCGCCGCCGATCTCAATTAGTTCCCCCCGGGATACCGGCACCTCTTTTCGGTTGGCCAGCGTATTAAGTACCAGCAGAACAGCTGCCGCATTATTGTTGACCGCGGTCGCCGCCTCGGCCCCGGTCAGTTTGCACAGCAATGCTTCCAGATGGGAATCCCGGTCACCCCGTTTGCCGGTGTTTAAGTCGCACTCAAGGTTCGACGCCCCCCGCGCAACGGCTACCATTGCTTCAACGGCCTCTTCCGGCAATACAGCCCGCCCCAAATTAGTGTGTAGCACGGTGCCAGTAAGATTAAAGACACGCTTCAATGACGGCATAGCTCTTTCGGTAAGTAGTCTGACAACGTCGTCGGCAACAGCTTCATTGGTCATCGTCGGCAGGGCTTTTTCACCTAGGTCTCTAATCCTCAGCCGCGCAGAATCGATGACCGTCCGGACCGCATCCGTGGTGGCATCACGGCCGTACTCCTCAATCTTGACCACCACTTCCGCCAACCTCAGTATTCGGTCGACGGAAGGTACTGCGGTATGCAGATTTGTTTCCGCTCTGGACATAGTAGGTTTCTAAATCCCGTTACTATTCGATATTGCGAAAGGCTAGGATTCTACGGGTGTAGCGTCAAGCCACCGTTAAGTGCGCTTAGCTCTCCTGCTCTATAATATTTTCGACAATGCCGAGATTGGTGATTTCCACCGATATCGTATCGCCCGGCTTCATCCACAATTGGGGCTCCCGCCGGGAACCGACGCCGCCCGGTGTTCCGGTACTGATAACATCGCCGGGCCGCAGCGTATGTACTGTCGAAATATAATTAATCAGCTTGTCGATTTTATGGTCCATCACATCGATGCCGGTGTGTTGGACCTCCTCACCATTCAAGCGTGTGGTCAGCGATTGAGCATAAGGATCGCCAAATTCGTCCGGCGTCATCAGCCAAGGACCGAAGGTGCCGGTGCCTTCGAAATTCTTACCTGGGCAAAACTGGATCGTATGACGCTGCCAGTCGCGGATCGTGGCATCGTTAAAGATCGAATATCCGGCAACGTGATCAAATGCTTTTTCTTTCGGGATGTGGCGGCCGCTTTTACCGATAATAACCGCCAGCTCTCCTTCAAAATCCAACTGTTCGGAAACTTTGGGCCGGATCATCGGATCAAAGGCAGCGATCAGGCCGTGATTGGTTCGGATGAACAGCATCGGCTCTTCCTGGGCGCCCCGGCCGGTTTCATCTTGGTGGGATTTGTAATTGACGCCGACACACCACAGGACGGGCGTATCGGGAATAAGCGGTAATAATGCTACATCATCCAGACTAAGATCGGCTGATTTTCCTTCCGTCGCGGAGCGGGTCTGGTCCAATCCACCTTCCAACGTCAACAATTCTATCATTGTCGCCGGCAATTCTGGCGCTGCTTTGGCGAGTTCCACAAAACCTTTGTCATCGGTCATAACGCCGACGCCATCTACATTGTCCTTCCGATAAGATATTACACGCATTGCATGTCTCCTGATTATTATTGTTAGTCTTCGCCGAATGATCCGGCTTTCTTCTCCCCCACTTGGTCCCTCGCGCAAACGAGAGGCATGTATTTCCAGGGCGATGTAAATTCACCAACTTAAACCTTGGTTAATGCTGAAGCATCTTCTTTAAAGGCGTTCTGCAACGCGGTTCTCATTCCTTTAGGCTAACTGACCCTTTGCTCCATCACGCCAAACGAATCTGCCTGCTTCATGAAATTCGAATTCTATAGTTCGCTGGCGATGTGACGGGATCCGAACCCTTCTTCCTGATTTCGATAAAGGGCGTCAAACAGGAGATTTAATTGGAAGCCAGGCAAGGCGAATATGGTATCGACCCCGTACTGGCGGATCGATTTAGTAAGCAGCTCCGCGCCGGTCATTATCGTCATGCAGGTCCCCAGAGTTAATCATTTGCGGTCAGTTTAAGTCCTCATAAAACTTGCGCAAGACAGCCACTACCTCAGGACGGCTGAATTTAGGGGAAATTTCTTCGCCGTTCGACAGCATTTCCCGCTGACGGGTGCCGGATATATTAATCCTAAATTCCTGATCATGAGGACAGGTTTTGGCCGTCGCCATGCCGTCGCATTTCTCGCAGTAAAAAGTGATATCGATTTTCAGCGGTTGCGTCACCAAGGCACCATCCCACAAAGTATCGAAAATGTCCTGGGCATCGAACGGACCATAGAAGTCACCGACACCGGCGTGGTCGCGACCAACAATGAGGTGGGAGCAACCATAGTTCTGCCGGATGATAGCGTGAAATAGAGCCTCCCGTGGTCCGGCATAGCGCATCTCAATAGGATAACCAGCCTGAACCGCCCGGTGATCGGCAAAATAATTCTCGATCATAGCGTTGATGGCTTCGACCCGAACCGACGCTGGTATATCGCCGGGCTTAAGCTTACCCAAGACCTGATGAATGAAAACGCCATCGGTAACATCAATCGCGATTTTGACTAAATGCTCATGACTACGATGCATGGGGTTTCTGGTCTGAAAAGCCGCTATACGTGTCCAACCCATATCCGAAAACATCTGCCGGCTTTGATCAGGCCGAATATAGAGATCACTGAATTCCTGAGGAAACCTACCTTCCTCAATTACTTTTACCGCGCCACCCAGATTGATCGGAGCCTGGACCATTACTTTGGCAACGCCGGGGTGACTTTTGTCATTGGTTCCGAAAACGTTCTTGCACTCCAGTGCCAGGTCCGGCGAATATTTTTCTTCAACCGTTAGAATTCCCATGATCTGCTGGGTATTCTCATCGACCAAAGCCATGTCTTCACTGATGTCGATTTGATCAGCCAATCCCTGATCCGCTGAAACGGTGACGGGTATCGGCCAGAACAGACCATCGTCTAATTTCATATTCTCGCACACGCCGCGCCAATCCGCTTCGTTCATAAAACCATCAAGCGGTGTATAGGCCCCCATCGACAGCAACAGCAAGTCGCAGACCTCGCGACTGGTCATGGGAATTTTTTTCAAATTTTCGGCGCGAGCAATTTCCTGCGACCGTACATCTTCCTGTACGAGCAAAGGTTTCAGCGTTTCGGAGCCATGGGGCGGAACCAAATTCGTCATTTTTCTGTCTTCATCCAATATTGGTTTAAGGGATAATTTTGCGTTCCTTTACCTCAGGTGAAAGAATCAAACAACCTCAATTGTTAATAATACAAATTTTTCTATTTGTTTTTTTAATTTAACACTAATAATTGATTATTTTAATTATATTCAATTCGGACTCTGTAACATTGAGTGCAGCAGTGATTGAAGTTTTGTCAGAGGAACAGCAAAAATTCGATACCGATCTTGCCGGACTGCCCCCGGCGCTAACACGGTTATTGAACCGCTACTTAACGTTTGATGCAGTGCGAGAGGCTCGGCTATAAATTTGGGTTAGCCCGGTTAAGAAATCCCGTCTAACGGAAGAGGATAAGAAAAGCCCACGCCTCAAATTTGAAGACAAAAGCATACCTTTATGCCCGAGGCCGGCTATAGCGGAAAGTAATCCGGTTTGTAAGGTGAACCAGCAGCGGAATTAGAGACTTTTGCGGGTGCCCATTAGAGCAAGAAAATTCTCATGCGAGCCGGATCGCAACAGCATGAGCGCGCACCCTAAAAGCTTATCATCCTTTTTGCGGCCCGCCTCGGGACAATTGTCTTCCCGGAGACTACCAGGTGAGTTTTTACCAACCGAACCCTTCAGCGCCCCCGGCAAAGCATTAGGCAAATCCGCCTCACGACGCCCATCGCTGCCGTCTTCGCCATGAACGCTAATATTTGGCGTTACGCCAAATCCCTGGATCGTCCGGTCCGACGGCAAATAATAAAGCGCTGTCGTTAATCTTAGCGCGCCATCCCAGTCTAGCGGCGCAATGGTTTGTACTGAGCCTTTACCGAAAGAGCGTACCCCCATTACCGTCGCTCGGCCATGATCCTGCAGCGCGCCCGCCACGATTTCCGACGCCGAGGCCGATCCCCTATTGATCAAAACCACAATAGGCAGACCCGAGGCGAGATCGCCGGAATGGGCCGTATAGCCGCGCACTTCACCAATACGATCGCGGACAGATACGATTTTCCCGTGGTCAAGAAAGGCATCGGCAACCGCGACAGATTGATTTAACAGACCACCCGGGTTGTTACGCAGATCGAGTACGATCCCTTTCATCCGACCGTTGCCCTGGCCTCTGATTTGGCTAACGGCTTCCTCCAACGCCTCTTCAGATGACTGGATGAAATGGGTCAATCTAATAACCCCCACATCGCTTTCCAAATGCCATTTTACCGGCCGAACTTGAATTATGTCCCGGGTAATGGTGACTTGAAAATCACCATGTCCTTGCCGGCGTATGGTCAAGCGGACATCGGTCCGCGGCCGCCCCCGCAACCGGCGCACGGACTCCATTAAACTCATTCCTTTGATAGGATCGCCATCCACATGGGTAATCAGGTCTCCGGCTTTCAGACCGGCGCGATGGGCCGGCGTATCAGCAATGGGCGAAATGATTTTGATCAGCCCATCTTCCATATTGATTTCGATGCCCAGTCCACCGAACTGTCCACTGGTGACCACTTGAGATTCTCTAAACTCTTCCGGATTCAAATAACTTGAATGGGGATCCAGTGACGCCAACATTGAATCGAGCGCCGCTTCCACAACGTCGTCGGAGGATATCTGGCCAGGTTTACCCGGTAATTTTTCGATGCCAGAAATGGCCGCGCCGATTAGTTTTTTGTCCGGTATTTTATGGACGTATTCCGACCGAACCCTTATATAGGCATCGGAAAAATGCCTGATTTGCTGAATACGATTTCCATCCTTAGCGGCATATTTATTGTAAATTTGCCGAAAGCGTTGATAGTCCGCCGAATTTTCATACGATCTGGAAAATGAAGAGTTGAAGCCGCCAAAGACCCGGGCCATCGGCGTACCGCCCGAACATCCGGTCAAAGAATTAGAGGCCGCCGCGAATAAGACTACAACGGCCACAAATATGGAAAATGGTTTCGGCAGCCAACGCTTTTTCACGGAGATGGTTACTCCCTTGGTGATCAAAAAACTCATATAGGGTTTCGTGCAGAAAAATTCTATCCGTCTGCGGTAATCTGCTCGATCCATTCACCCAAGACCGGTCGGCAACGTCATCATCGACCTAACATGTTCCAGCCACGTTGTGCCCGCCACCACCGCACTTCAACATAAGGTCACCAATATTTGTATTCGATGTCTTGTTAAAAATTGATTTACATCCAGCTCACGCAGCAATACTGCACAAACCAGCCCATCAAAATCGCTTCTCGTTACCAGACGAAATTTGCCGTCGCCATTCGACATGTTTAACTCTCCGAAGCTCACCTAATTCTAAAAATCAATTTTACAGAATTTCTGCCGACACTCAAAATCAGAAAACCAGCTTCATCCACTATATAGGCCATTATTCTCGATTGCAAAAAGTCGAATTGATTCCAGTAACTTGGCATTCGCAATTGAGACTTGCCAATGATTCCTTCAACTTATTAGCTCCGGCCTCCGGAGAATCAAAAACCTGCCCTATTGGCATCACCAATTGTCTTGAAGTCAGTTAACTACGACCGACAAAATTTTGTTCTGAGATTTCTATGTAGGCGCTTATCGATAACCATATTGAAAGTACGTAGAATACACGTTTCCATATCGTCACCTGATAGAACTCCTGCAAAATATTTTTTTGGAACCTCTCGCAGATGCCGTTGGTTTGAGGTGATATGACCTTTGTTTTGGAGTGCTCGATGTCGTTGATTGCCAGGAACAGCCGGTGATCGTGAAGTTCTGCCCGTCCACAATATTCCGTACCTTTGTCGGTGAAGATACGCAATACCGGCAAGTCCTGGTCCTCGGTCAGCACAGTGCCGTTATTGGCAACCCTAGCCTCCAGGGTTTTCAGAGTTTGTTTGAAGTTAGCGGGGTCGTGACGCAGCCAGATTGAACGCACACTGCTGGCCGATACGAAGACACCCTTCTAGCTTAATTCGACAGCGGAGAACACCTCCAAGCAGGCGACTACCGTATCGGCGGCAGCGGAACAGGCTTGGGCTAACGTTCAGACCGTAGCGGCTGCGGCGGAAGAACTTTCCAAATCGATCAACGAGATTTCCAGTTAGCTAACTCAATCCTCGACGATTTCCTCCAAGGCCGTTGATAAAGCCCGCAAGGCCAGCGAGAAAGTCAAGGGGTTGGCCGAAGCCGTTACCAAGATTGGTGAGGATGCCGAGTTGCCAATGATATTGCCAGCCAGACCAATCTGCTGTCTCTCAACGCCACCATTGAGGCGGCACGAGTTGGTGAAGCCGGCAAAAGCTTTTCGGTTGTGACCTCAGAGGTCGGTAATCTGGCCAATCAGTTAGCCAAGGTCACCGATGAGATCGGCAAGCTAGATTAGCGGCATCCAAACGGCGACCAAACAGTCAGTCGACGCCATCCAAGGCATTACGGGTATTATCGGCGAGATCAATGAAATCGCCTCTGGTATCGCTGCTGCCGTCGAAGAACAGGGTGCAACGACCCGGGAAATTGCCCGTAATGTCGAACAGGCGGCTACCAGCACCCAGGATGTCACAACCAATATTGTCGATGTGTCCAACAGCGCCAATGAAACCGGCACGGCAGCCGGTCAGATGTCGGCCTCCGTCTCCACTTTGAATTCCGAAGCCGATGAACTGCGCAACGAAGTGGAAACCTTCCTGCACGGTATTAAGGCTGTTTAATACTAGAGTTTCATTCAACTGTGGGGAGGCTTCGACCTCCCCTTTTCTTTACTGATTTTTATCTGATCTTTTTGCCGAACCATTCGTGCACCACCATAAGGGCGAACGTAAGCAATAAAATCGCCCCCGCCTGATGCAGCGCAGCAAAAATTATTGGGACAACCAACAACAGGGTGGTAATACCCAACGCTACCTGGATTAATGCCATGCCGGTAAATAGATTAATATTACGGCGCAAAGCCGGCTCAATTTCTAACCGGCGCGCCTTAAACCATATTATCAACACCAGGACAAAAGTAATCTCGGCCAGGATGCGGTGATTGAACTGAACGGTTGTTATGTTTTCAAAAAAATTCAAATACCAGGGATCCTCAACAAACAAATTATCGGGAATGAGATGACCATCCATCAGAGGAAACGCGTTATAGGTCAATCCGGCGTCCAGCCCGGCAACGAAGCCGCCCGACATCATGGTGACAAATATCCAGACCACAGTGAACCGCGTGAGAATTGCCAGCGATTTGACGTTCTCACCCAAGGCTTCTTTACTTTGTTTTATTAACGATAAGGCAACCCAAAACATGTAGCCGTAGATAAGGACAGCAGCCGAAAAATGTGCCGTTAACCGGTACTGGCTGACGTCCGGGCGATCGATCAATCCACTTTTAACCATGTACCAGCCGAGCAAACCTTGAAAACCACCGAGAATAAAAATCAAAATAAGGCGCGGTGCCATTGGCCGGCTGACCCAGCCCTTTACCAAAAAGAAAAGGAACGGCACGATAAAGACTACCCCCATGGCGCGGCCCCAAAGACGATGGGTAAATTCGAGCCAGAATATGGATTTGAAACCTTCCACATCCAAGTCGAAATTCACCTTTCTGAATTCCGGTGACTGTTTGTAAAGTTCAAATACAGCCTGCCATTCAGCATCGTTCAAAGGCGGCAACCAGCCGGTAATCGGCCGCCAGTCCACCATCGACAGCCCGGAATGGGTCAGACGTGTAACGCCGCCAAGAATAACCATGATAAAAACCATGGCGCACATAACAAAAAGCCAATAGGCGATGATCTGCTGTTGCCCGTCGCCGTGGGAATATGAAATATTGCCCCGGGAATCAGGACGGTTGTCGGAATTATTGTTAGGTGATTTATCCATGGCAGCTTTTTCCCATAATCGGGATGAGATGCCAATACGATAAAAGCGCGCTCATAAGAAATTGAGGAAACTGAAAGAAGCTGTGATTGTTCTAGGATTAAAATGTTACAGCCATGATACGGGCGCCGCGATCATTTCCGATGAAAGTGGCGAATTACGCACCCATGCCATTTCCGAGGCCCGTCTAAATCGGCGAAAGCACTCCTTCACCTATCCTTTGATGGCCATCGATTACTGCCTGAAAGCAATGAACCTACGTAGTTTGGATGACATCGATTTAATTTGTTTCGACCGCCATATGGAAAGCTGGCCGGAGCCGGGATCACAGTTCGGCTACAGCAACGCGCTACGGCGCCACCATCCCCGCTACGATGATAATCACCGCTGGAACTATCTGGTCGAGCAATCCTTAAAACTCGACAAAGCAAAGGTCCGGTGGATTAATCATATTGACGCCCACGCAGCCAGCGCTTACTACGTCTCACCATTTGATGATGCCGCCATATTGATCGCCGAAGGCGGTACCGGAATTTATCATGGCACCGGTACTGACCTCAATATCGTCGACCGCATCGGTTACCTGTCAGACACCTACCGCGACGGCGAAAAGCTGCCTAAGCGCCGGGATCATTTCGTCAATTCGTCTTTCTTCTACGACAAGGTGTCAGAAAATCTGGGCTACGATATATTCGGCGCGGGCCAGACCATGGCCCTTGCCGGGTACGGCCATCTTTTTGAGGCGGAGAATAGTTTTTCTGTAGACCCTGACCGTTTTGATGATTTCATCATCAATCATGATAAAACCATACACGGCATGACCAATGCACCGGTCTACGACGGGGACGATAGCGAAAAACTGGTCGGCAACCCGTGGGTCAGTCTAGCCCGTCAGGCGCAGGATACGTTGGAGGAAGACGTTCTGTATCTGGCCTGGCTGGCCAAGAAGAAAACCCACGCCAAAAAAATATGCCTCGCCGGTGGCGCTGCCCTAAACTGCATTATCAACAGAAAAATTATCGAGAGTGGCCCCTTTCTGGATGTTTATATTCAGCCAGCCGCTTCTGATGAAGGCATCCCCTTGGGATGCGCCCTATCCGGCTATTACACGGGCGGCGGGGAATTGCGGCGGGAAATGAATGACGCCTATCTCGGCCGGCCGAACGATCCCGGAAATCTGAAGGACGTCGCCAGCAAATGGCAACTGAGCGCCAAGCCTGCCTCACCAAAAGAAGTCGCCGAAATGCTAGCTGCAGGTAAAATTATCGGCCGGGTTGCCGGCGGTTCGGAATATGGTCCGCGCGCCCTTGGCAATCGTAGCATTCTGGCCGACCCTCGTCCCCAGGAAATGAAAAATAAGCTTAATACCCAGATCAAACACCGCGAAGGGTTTCGGCCGTTTGCGCCATCCTGCCTGGAAGACCGTCCACCACCATTTTTCAATTCACCCCGGCGGAGCCCCTTCATGGTGATCGCCGGTTCCGCTCACCAGAGCGACCGAGAGAAGGTTCCGGCCGTAACGCACGCCGATGGCACTTGCCGCATTCAAACCGTATCCCGCGACCAGAATGCCGACTACTATGAATTGATCGAGGCTTTCGGTGATCTGACGGATTGCTATGTGCTGGTCAATACTTCCTTCAACGACCGAGAGGAACCCATCGTCGAGACTTATGATGATGCAGCCAGCTGTTTTCTCCGGACCGGGTTGGATGCACTTTATATGGATGGCGTACTAATGGAGAAAACGAACGAAACACCTGTTTTGACACCAACAGATAACAATGCCACAACAGCAGCCCGGGTCGAGCAAGTATATTCAGATTTGATCGAACACTATTGCGATGTCGATGTCTATGTCAATCTGGCTACCCGTCTAAACGAAGAAGAATCGCATTCCGGCTAGATGTCGGCCAAGGCTTGCTCGAAAAATTTTATTTGAGAACCTATGACACCTTGGTCATTGAAAATTTTGTTTTTAGTTCCATGTATCTTTTCCCGAAGGTCTATCCGATTTACTTCGTTTGAACAGAGTTCGCCGACAATGCCGACATAATCTTCGGCGTCAGCGGCGACACAGTCCAGTACGTTCATTTGTTTATAAAGCCCGAGGCTAACCCGTCCTCGCATAAAATCACCCGGCAGAGTCACTACCGGTGTATCCGCTGCCAGCGCTTCAAATGTCGTCATACCACCGCAGAAATGGGGCGTATCTAATATGATATCTGCGGTTTGGATTAATTTGGCATATTGCTCTCGGTCGAGCCGCGGCTGAAAGATAATACGATCTGCCAATTCACCCATGGTTCTGGCAAAACGTTTTTGCAAGAGATTAGTCCAGGCATCGAAATTCCCCGCTATCAAACGGAATTCCGCATTTTTGTTGTCGCGCAGAATTAAGCGCAGGATGGCATCAAACTCCGGATGATATTTAAACAATGATTGGGGGCACACTACCAAGGGGCTATTGCCTCTCATATCGGGGGATGTTTCTCCATTAAAATCCGGCGGCGCAACCAATGACGGTATGCTTTCTAATTTTATAAGTTTTTCACTGTAGAAATTTTCGGCGCCTTCAGGTTCTGTCAAATCGCTTGAAATGAAGTAGTCCAATGTATCCACTCCAGTCGTCACGGGATGCCCCCAGGTCACACATTGGACCGGAGCGAGACGGGAAAAGGACAGGAAGTAGGTCATCGGCTCTATACCAATGTCAGCGTAATAGAGAATGTCCAATTCGGCCGCAGCGATTGTTTCGCGAGCAACGCTCAGGCTATTGGGCAGACAAATAAAGCTGCCTGCGGCCTGGGTCAATTTTACGCTCCACTGGTCATGGATATTTGAAAACGAAAGAACTTGAACTTCAAATCTGGATCGCGGCAACCCTTCGATCAGCTGATGCATCAATTTACCGATGGTGTGCTCATACAAAAATGAAGAAACAAATCCAATCTTAATCTTTTCCCTTGCCAACGACGGACTAGATTCACAATGGGGTGAAACATAAGTCAAAGACGGACAGGCCTGCCGGTAAAACCGTGCTATTTTTTCCTGAATCGCTTTGTCATCCAGACCATGATAAGCCAAGGCGAAATTGGTCGCTCCGACTTGAGATAATGGGTCTTCAAAGATCAAATCATCATCCAGAAGTTTATCCAGTCGGTTTTCCAGTCGGTTTCTATATTCCAGTATTTGATCTTTGGACTCGGGAATGATGGGAAGCAACAAAGCATCGCGAATGCGGCTGCCCACATCTCCTCGCAGCCCGATTGCCCGGGCATAGTTCTTCTGCGCTCCCTGAACATCACCAAGGGCTTCTTCGGCATCAGCGAAGTTTCTATAAGCGGGCGCGAAGTTCGGGTCGGCTTCAATGGCGCGGTTGTAGGCGACAATGGCTTCCTCAACCCGCTTCAATTTTTTCAGCAAATTACCCCGATTATTGTGAGCCGCCGCATTACCGGCATCTAGAGAAATTGATTTATCGTACTGAGAAAGGGCCTCTCCCAACCTGCCGCTATCCCCCAGCATGAGGCCAAAATTATAGTAAACGGTTGGATCGTCGGGATTGATAACGAGGGAAGCGCGAAACTGCTCTTCAGCCCGATCCAGCTCGCCGGCACGATGAAGGATAACACCTAGGTTGGCCCGAATATCAGCACGTGACCCATTGAGAGCCACAGCCTGTTCCATTTTTGCAATTGCGCCGGTAAAATTATCGGCCTGAAAGGCCTCCAGTCCCTGGCGATGATAATCGTCCACATCAACCATAGACTGCCTTTAAGTCCGTAGCCAGGTCGTCAAAGGCGCGCTGCCAGTCTCCGTCAACACCCTGCCGATAAAGTTTAAAGTCAGGAAACCATGGCGATTGATGACCTTCCGCCATCCAGCGGTACTCACCCGGATGGGTCACCAATACACGCGCCGGTTTAGCCACCGCCGCCCGTAAATGCATGTTGGTATTGCTGACCCCAACGTAGTCGTCTAGCAACGCCAGTAAGGCGAGCATATCCTCAAGATCGTCGTTGATTTTGGCGAAACTTGTGAGTTGCAAATCAAGATTATCTTCCAAAAATTCAATATCCCGATCCTGGGGATCGCGTTGTACAACAATAATTGTTGCCTCAATATTTTTTAAGGCTGATGCAATCCCGTCAATCGGCGCCTCTTTAAATAATGAGCCGGGTTCAGCAATGCCAGCGCGGTAGGTTATACCGATATAAGGTGCCGGGCCTGCCGCAAATAAACGCGATCTCATGGCATTCAAACGGTCCTCAAGGGGATGGATGGATACGGAGCCAACAGCTTCGGAGCACCTCAGAAGAAAGGGCAGATCAGCAATCGTGTAACCGTCATCAACCGGCCCCTGAATTAGGGCATCGATGCCGTCTATGCGTTGGCATAATGTTTCGATGGCTTGACCCGATTGGTAATGGATCTCAGCTCCACGCTGTTTCAACTGGGCACAAAACCGCAAAAAGAACAACTCATCCCCCAATCCCTGTTCATTGCCAATTAAAATTAGACTTCCATCTAAATCCAACGGCAGCTCCTCATTCGGAGTTGGAAACTTGACGCGGTCGGCACTGTGACGATACCGGTAATTGGACCACCCCGCCAAATAGCGACCGAGCGACAATTCGAGAAATCCTAAATTCCATTGCGCGGCGGGAAAAATTGGGCGGATAGCAATCGCCTTCGTATAGCTACAGGCAGCCTCTTCGTATCTGCCTAAAGCGTGCAGGCACGACCCGAGACTACTCAATACCTCTGGTACATCTGGGTTTATATCAAGGGCCTGGCGGTAGAGTCTTTCCGCTGCAGTATGATCGCCCTCTTCGTCGAAAATGGTCCCGAGATTGTTCAAGGCCTGAAGATAGGCAGGTTTGGCAGCAATGGCGCCTTCGTAATGAACCTTGGATTCGGAAGATCGTTCCACTTCCTGCAACAAAACGGCTAAATTGTAATGGGCTTCAGCGTAATCGGGTTGAAGATCAATCGCTTGGCGATAGTTTTCCTCGGCTTCCCGGTTTTTTCCCTCGGCGCGATAAGCCAGCGCGAGATTATGAAATGAGGCGGCCGCCACATTGATCTTTCCGGCGGCATTTAAGTCGCTATTCATTGGACAAAACTTTAGTCAGCGGTTTACTCCGAACTCTCTCCTCTGTTGGCATCGCGATCCAGGGCGGCGCGCAAAACAAGATAGACTTTGCCTGCATCTGACGTCATGTATCCCGCACCCAGCGCGCCTTCCTGGTCGGTTCGCTTGGCGCTCGCGATCAATTCGTCAAATTGCCGCAAATACCTGGAGACGTACTCCCGGAAATCACTGTCTTCACGATAATGACTGTTTATTTTTGCCAGCTTCGCCTTATTCCGCATGCCCAAAATTTTGCGCAAGAAGACACTTTTGTCGCCTCGGTTATAGCGTTTCCAATCGCTTTCCGTGATGCGCGTCTCAAGGATACGGTTGATATCAATTGCGATCGATTCCAACCCTTCAGATATCAATGCCATTCGACGAAGGAAATCTTCATGGCCCTGGCGTTTCGCCATTTCCTTGAGAGCGACGGTAATTTCTCCGGCCTGCTGAGCGGTATCGGACAGTTCGGTGGTTTGTTTTTTGACAGCGTCAACGGCCTCACCCGCCTCTTTGCTGACTTTCCGTGACACGGTAGCCAGATCATCGGTTCCCCGCTTTAAAGTCTGCCCCCAAAGTTCCAAATTGTTCACGGCGCGGTCTGAAATAACAGCAGCGTCTTTGGCCCGTTTATTGGTGGCCGCGCCGACGGCATCAATGCCCTTAAGCGCTTCGTTGAAGGTTTTGGATATTTCCTCCAATTGAACGCGGAGATCGGCGCCCGCTCCCCCCATATTCTGTGACAAGCGGTCAGAGGCATCACTGACTTCTTGTGTTTGCAAACGCAAAGCGTCGCTGATCGTTTTAAGCTTTTTGAGGTTTAGATCAGCTGACTTTGCGGTTGTGGCAGCTGTCTGCTTGAGGGATTTGTCCGCGCCATAAGCTTCATTAATGGCCAATTTCGCTGACTCAGTTAGCTGATCAGCGCGGGTGTCCACGACGTCCGCCGCCCCTTCAAGCTTGGCAATAGCCCGATCAGACGAGGCCGCCAAATCTTCCAGACGCCGGTGCACTGACTTGCTGGCGTCATCCAGTCTCTCAACACTTTGGTTGGCCATGACTGACAACTCTTCAGCGCCCTCCTTGAGCACCTCATTCATGTCTTTGGTTTTCTCCAAAGCCCGGTCGGATGTCGAATGCAATTGATCCGAATGGCGCTGCAAGCCCGAGGTCACAGCAGACAGCAGTTTCGCCGCACGGTCCACAGCAATGGCAACTTCCCTGGAACGTTCCTGCAATGCCCCACCGACGGCTTCAACTTTGGATGTCGCGTCATCAGAAGCGTCTGTTAATTGAGCGCCTCTGGCCTGAAGCGCATCGGCAAAGGCCTGGACATGAGCTGTCGATTCTGTCGCCACCTGGGCGAATTCTTCGGTACGTTGACGGAAATTCGCACCCATTTTATGAAGGCGTTCTTCGGTATCCTCTGATGTTCCTTTAATGTTTTCGAAATTGGAGCTGAGCTCCTCGGCTATCCCACGTAAGCGGTCAGCCGCCTGATCGGCTGAAGTCGCCGCTTCCCTGGATTGTTCGAGCACCGTATCGCCGACCGATCCGACATCGGAAACGGCGTTTTCTGAAGCCTGCGCCAATTCCTGAGATTTATTATGAAGAGCCGCAGCAGCCTCACCAACTTGCTCAATCAATTCACTCGAAACGTCCCGCATTTTGTCGGCACGATCTTCCAAGGTTTCCCAGGTCTCGTCCATGCGGGTGACCGCAACGTCGGTTATGTCTGTAAGTTCCTGTGATCGGAGATGTAGTTTTTCACCGACCGTCTCTATCTGATTGGCGGCGTTGTCGGAAGTACGACTCAGGTCCTTAGATTGCTGGCGTAAGGCATCGGTAACCAGGCCCAATAATTTTGCCGCCCGGTCTGACGCTTGGGCAACTTCCGCTGAGCGGTACTCCATGGTCTCACTTACCTTGCCGATATCAGCTACAGCCGTATTGGAATTCTCTGAAAGATCCTGTGATTTTTGCCTCAACATCTCGGCGGCATTCGTGACTTTAGCCGAAGCATCGTTGGCAGCATCGGATAATTCAGCAGACCGCCGGTCCAATACGATACCAATGGAGCGCAGCCGTTCGGTCACCTTAACCGACGATTCCCCGGCCATTTTGGTTTCCTCACGAAGAGCGGCGCCGACTTCCGCCACCTGCTCAATGGCATTCTTGGTAACCGTATTTATCTGATCGGATTGCTGTAATATTTTATGGCTGATGGAATCGATGTCACCGCCGGCAGTGTTCGAGGCAACCGCAAGTTCCCGGACTTGATCTTCCATGATCTCGATCAGGTGCTGCAATTTATTTGCGGAAACATCGGACTCACGTGCTAACAGTGTTATTTTTTCGCCAAATTCATCGCTAATTTCGCCAGCGCCTGATGCCGCCTTTGTCAGCTCCTGGAGGTCCCTTCTCAATGCTGCTGCTGCCCGGTCAATATTACCTACACTGGAATTTGCCGCTTCCTTGATTTCCGACTTCGACTGGAGCAGCCGTTCCGTCGCATCGTCGATCTGAGCATTCGCTGTTTTTGATGTCTCTCCAAGTTCTTCTGCTCTTTTTTGCAGAGCATCAATGGTTGAGCCAAGCCGCAGAACGACCACGTCGCTCAACTGGATCATGTGATCGGCGCGCTGTGACACCTTGGCAAGTTCCTCGGTATATAGTTTCAAAGAATCGCCAATCTGATCAGCCTGCCCCAGAACCTTGTCGGCAGTGCGTTCCAATTCGCCGGAGACTTCCTGAATTTGCGCGCCGACTATACCTACACGAGCCGACGCCTTGTCTGTCGACTGATCCAACTCATCAATATGACTGCGATAGGTTTGCGTGGTCAGATTAATTTGATCGACAGCTTTGTCGCCAGCAATCTGCAACGCACTAACACTACCGGCCAGATTGGAACCAGATTCTTTGACATTCGACAGCGTTTCGTCGGTCGCCATCACCAGGTTCTTGGCTTCGCTGTTTATGGCGCTAACGATTTCGGTGGTCTGCTCTTTTGATTTCGCAATGGCCTCGGACAAATTTTCCGATTGATGGGTCAGCATTTCACTGATGACTTCCGATTGGCTGGACAGCTGATCGGTGCGCCGTGTCATATCCTTACCGGATTCGCGAAGATTTTCCCTCGTCGCTTCCACCCTCAGCACAGCCATTTCAGTGGCTTCGGCAAGCGATTCAGTCTCGGCTGCCAGATCAGCACCCATTTTCTCGGCCCTCGCTGCCGCTTCAACATAGACGGTTGCCAGACGATCCGATTCTGCTCGGAATAAATCCGATGTATTCTGTGCGTTCTTCGACGCATCATTGGCGACGCGCAACAGCTCCTCACCACTCTTCTGCAAAGTGCTTGTAATATCTTCGGTTCTTGCCGATGCCTGTTGGGAAACGTTGATCAGATCATGCGACTGATGATGCAGGACGTTGCCTGCTTCCCTTGCGCGGGCGATGGCCCGGTCAGACGCTGACACCAAATCATCGGCCTGCAGGCGCAGCTTTTCTCCGGCGCTATCCGCTTTCAAGCCAGCGTTTTCCGACGCCGCGGTCAGCTCCAACGTCCGGCGTTGGATCAAATCAGAAGCTTCCGCCGCTCTCAGCGCGGCGTCTTCCGATACCTTGGTCATGGCAGATGCTTGGGCCCGCAAAGTCTCGGTGATTTCAGCCACCCGGGTTTCGGCGGCATCCGACGGATAGGTCAGTTGTTTCAAATGCCAGCGCAACGCCCGCGCCTCGGCTTGATACAGTTTGGAACGTTCATAAAATGCCACGACGATCCACAAAAGCGCGATCGGCACAACGATACCGGCAACCATGCCACCAATTTCATGGGGCAGTAAGGCAGTAAGTTCTTCAAATCCCAAATGTTCCAGCACGTAGTATGCCGAGGCCATCAGCCAGGCCACGCTGGCGGTAAGTGCTGCAATGCTCAGTAATCGAAAACGGACATAAAACGGCGGCGTCCAGTCGGGTGCTTCCAACTTTTCAAAATGTTCGTTCAGAACTCTGCTGCTTGCCTCTTCAATTGAAGCAGCTTCACCATCGGACGATTGCTCAACCGGTGCCTCATCTGTCTGAGTCGTATCAGCATCATGAACGACTTCGATCGACCGGCTATCAGAATCTGGCCGATCTGGCTGGTTAAAAGCCATTTATACCTCCTGATTTGAATCAAAACGCCACCACCGAGCGTATCGGGGATCATACCACAGGGGGGCTACTGCTAACAATTACCTAGAATGGGGCCTTTGTATATAAAACTGTGGGTAATTTGTGAATAAGCTATCAGTATAATCTGAATAATTGAGGTATAACTTCTAAACTGAACACAGCCTTTGCATCAAACGAACATTGACCTAAATATAAGGAGTAGGGAAAATGACTGATCAGGTTGAGGAAATTAGCATGGACGACCAAACCAGAACTGAAATCGAAGCCGCCGCTTTTCGCAGCCTCATTGAACATCTCCAAAAAAGGACTGATGCACAAAACATCGACATCATGAATTTAGCGGGTTTTTGTCGAAATTGTCTGTCAAAATGGTACCTGGCTGCCGCCGAAAAAAGAGGTGCAGACATTACCCATGATGATGCTTTGATTGCCGTCTACGGCATGCCTTATGACGAGTGGAAAAACAAACATCAGAAAGAGGCCTCAACCGAGCAAAAGGCGAAATTCCAGAACACCAGACCACTGCACGCCAAAATCAGTGGCCATTAACCAAGCTTTTTTGGTTCGTTGTTTGGATTCGAATACCTCACTGCCATCCAATCCGGATTGAATTGCTTCGGCGGACAATCTTTGTCTTTTCCAGTTGATCGCCTCTGGTAGCTTGTATAGGAATCAAGGAAGTAAACTTACGAGCAATAGTCAGGATTAATCGCCAATCATGGGAAAAGTAAAAAATATTCTGTTCATAATGTGCGACCAGTTACGGGCCGATTATCTTTCCTGTGCGGGGCACTCCCGTCTCGATACACCAAATATCGATAGTCTGGCCGCACGGGGTGTTATGTTTAAACAGGCTTTTTGCCAAGCCCCCATATGCGGTGGTTCGCGCATGAGCTTCTACACCGGTCGCTATAATTTTACCCACGGAGCAACCTGGAACGGCATTCCGTTGCGGGCGGGAGAACTCACTATCGGTGATTATCTCCGTCCGCTCGGCCACCGTGTGGCTTTGGTCGGCAAAACCCATATGAATGCCGACCTGGAAGGCATGAAACGCCTAGGCGTGGACCCCAGGTCCGATCTTGGCATTTTGATCAGCCAGTGCGGCTTCGAACCTTACGAACGGGACGATGGTCTTTGGGGGAACGAAGATTTCCCGCCGCCGGAACTTGCCTACAACAACTATCTTAAATCTATGGGATATGACGGCGACAATCCGTGGCTCGACTATGCTAATTCAGCAGAAGGTCCAAACGGTGAAATCCTTTCTGGTTGGTATATCCGCAACAACCACCTTCCAGCGCGCGTCAAGGAAGAGCATTCCGAAACTGCTTATATGACGAACCGGGCGATGGAATTTATTACCGAGAATGGCGAGGCCCCCTGGTGCCTTCATCTCAGCTATATTAAACCCCATTGGCCGTATATGGCGCCAGCGCCTTACCACAATATGTATGGTCACAATGATATCCAACCGGTGAACCGCCATCCCAAAGAGCTGGAAACCGGGCACCCGGTCCTGAAAATAAGCGCCAAACGGGAGGACTGTGAAACCTTCGCCACGGACGAAGCGCGCAACAATGTAATCCCCGCCTACATGGGTCTGATCAAACAGATTGATGATCATATGGGCCGGTTGATCAAGTTCCTAGAAGATTCGGGCCGCATGGACGATACGATGATCGTCTTTACCAGCGACCATGGTGACTATTTGGGCGACCACTGGATGGCTGAGAAAGAACTGTTCCATGAGGAAAGCGTTCGTATTCCGATGATCGTCTATGACCCCGATAGTGCCGCCGACGCCACCCGCGGAAATGCTGACGACAGGTTAATTGAAGCCATTGATCTGGTGCCAACATTTGTTGATGCGGCTGGTGGTGAAGTAGCTGAACATATTTTAGAAGGCCACTCACTATTGCCTATCCTGCGCGGTGAGGACGTTAAGGAATGGCGCCACTATACGATCAGTGAATCTGAATTTGCGCCTCGTTTCGATATGAAGGAAGCCGGTATTAAAGCAAGCGAAGCTCGGGCCACGATGGTACGAACAGACGATTGGAAGTACGTTCACTATGAAGCCTTTCGACCGGAACTGTTCGATTTAAAAAATGATCCCTACGAATTTAATGATCTCGGAGAAGCCCCCGAATACGAAGATGTTCGGCAGCAAATGCGCGACTATATGTTTGAATCTTTGAGGCAACGCAAATTCAGAACAACCCTGCCGGATAAGCCGTTAGAAGTGAAGGCGGAGAACACTCTTTCAAGACCAGAAAAACGTAACGTCTATATTGGCGTTTGGTAGCGTACCATGTCGGTATTTTAGGCTACTTTTTCCTGAAAATTAAAGCGACCATCGTCGTAAAAGAAATTAAAAACGTCGTTTGGGTAAAAATTCTACCGAAAATTAAACCAAAAAGCTACGTGACTTCCAATGTCCAAAGCAAACCCGGAGCGACGGGTTTAAATCGGAACGGCACCAGTAATACAGGGATGAATTAAGGGGAAACCAATGATTCTTGAAGGATCGTGCCATTACGGCACCGTAAAATTCAGTTTTTCCTGCACCACACCACACCCTTTCAATACTACTGCAGCATCTGCTAAAGCCGCCCCTGAACGCATGTTGTGGAGCGACCAATTAGTCTTAATCCTGCACAATATCCAAGACAGGACGACACCGTTGTATTGGATATGGTGTTGGATTGGGTCGAGGATGAACGTACCCGCAACAGGATATTTGTCGATAATCCAGCAGAATTGTAGGGGTTTTAATTGAAAACATTCATTCTCGACGATCATCAGCAACCATTAATAATACTGCTACCCGCACTACAAGCCAACTACTAGAACCATAACCTATGGTTATGGTTGTTGCCACATCAACCATTAGACGAAATCGGCAAAAATAGTCATTATAGCAAATTAACACCACTTTAAATATTAGCGATAAACACCGTTATTCGTTGGAAAAAATACAAAGACTTGCAGCTGTTGGCTATAATTTGATAATGGTTTACCTAGAGACTTGCAGCCATGGTCCATAATTTGATACTGATTTACCCAACGAACCTGATTGGACAAAGATTTCAAGTTGAGTAATGTCTGAGCCCAATGAATTCGTATAACCAAAATTGAGTGGTTTGGGGGGAATTCGAATCCAGATTCACTTTAGTTTGCCATATTTCGGCGATAACATCTGTAAATTACCGGTAGTTCAAACCGGAATGTTACACCAACGAGGAGACTTCCATGTTTAGATATGTATTAGGGATTTTGGGCGCCGCCGCGGTGATGGCCGCGGTCAACGCCAAGGCGGAAACGGTCATGAAATTCAGCAGTTGGGCGCCGCCCACCCACCCGCAGAACTCTAAGTTTTTCCCGCTTTGGGGTAAACGAATAGAGGCGGCCACTCAAGGTCGTGTCAAATGGAAAATCGAGTACAAATTGGCATCGCCACCCAAGCAGTTTGAAGTTGCGCGGGACGGCATTGCCGACGCCGCCTGGATTTTTCACGGATACAACACCCGTTATCTCGCCACTCAGGCGATCGAAATTCCAGGTCACGGCGCTACAGCGGAATCCGCTTCATATGCGTCTCAGAAAGCTTTTGAAGAACACCTGAGCAAAGCCAACGAACACCGCGGCGTCAAAGTCGCCACCATGTTCTCTCACGGTGACGCGGTCATCCATACCAAACAAAAGATTAACTCGCTGGGCGATCTCAAAGGTATGAAAGTTCGTGTGCCGGGCGGCGTGGGCAGTTTGGTTGGTAAAGCACTCGGCGTTGTCGCCGTGAAGTTGCCCGCTCCAAAAGTTTATGAAGCATTGAGATCGAAAGTTGCTGACGCCATTTTCATGCCTGTTGAAACACAAAAGTCTTTTCGCCTCAAAGAAGTGGTACCCTTTGTCACATTTGTGCCAGGTGGTTTATACTTTGGTAGCTTTGCCGTACTCATGAGCCCGAAATTTCTAGATAAACTTTCGGCTAAAGACCGTCAAGCAGTCCTCAGCACCACCGGAATGAGCCTCGCCAAGGCCATTGGAAAAATTTGGGAGCACGGCGATGTCGTTGGTTTAGCTGCCGCCAAGAAAGCCCACGGCAATATCCAAACGGCATCCGGCACCATGTTGGCTGACTACAAAAAAATATCGGCAAAAATCGAATCAAATTGGATGAAAAATATGGCAAAATACAAAAATGTTAATGCCAAAGCCGCATTGGCTGTTGTGCGTGCTGCTGTCGCTAGTTACAAGTGAGTGAAGCACCAAAAATAATAGGTAATAGATCCAAAGAGAGCGCCGTGGCCCATTGGCTGCGGCGCTTCACCGATGGCACATCGTCTTTGTTTCTTTTTGCAATGATGGTCATGACGTGTATCGACGTGGTCGGTCGTTATTTATTCAATTCTCCTTTGAACGGTGCAACGGAACTCACCGAATTGTTTATGGGCATTCTTATTTTTGCCGTTTTACCGACCGTTAGTTTCCGCGAAGAGCATGTCTCCGTTGATTTGATGGATTTATGGTTCCCCGCAAAGCACATCAACAGCCGCCAGCTCCTAATAAATATTTTGACAGCCGTTATGATGGCAACCGTTGGCTGGAAAATGTGGGGTTTTGCTCTGAAAGCAACAGATTACGGCGATACCACGGAGTATCTAGCAATCCAATATGCCCCGATTTATTTTTTTATTTCCTTCATGTGCATCGCGACGGCGGTAGCGCTCCTAGTAAATATTCCGCGATATATAAAGGGTCAAGGCCCACTTTCACCTGGACGTGATGAAGCTATTAACGACGGCTTAAAATCGGCCTAATTTCAATTATTATCATTGGATCGGATTTTCAGTGACTATTGCTCTAGTTGGATTCTTCATTCTTATTGTATTAGTTTTTTTGCGCTTGCCTATCGCCTTTGCTATGGGGCTGGTTGGTGTTTGTGGCTTTGCCTTCACCAGTGGTTGGGGTCCGTCACTGGCGATGGTCAGTACGCGCTTTTCAGAAACGGCCCTAAGTTACGGTCTGTCGGTCGTGCCGATGTTCATTCTTATGGGTAATCTGGTATCAAGAGCCGGGTTATCGGCTGAATTGTTTACTGCGTCTCATGCGTTTCTCGGGCATCGCAGAGGTGGTCTTTCGATGGCAACCATTGTCGCCTGTGGCGGGTTCAGCGCGATCTGCGGATCAAGCCTAGCCACAGCGGCAACAATGTCCAAAGTCGCATATCCGGAAATGCGGCGCTTTGGCTACGCCGAAAGTTTGGCAACGGCGTCAATAGCAGCAGGGGGCACCCTAGGAATTTTGATACCCCCAAGCGTTATTCTAGTAATTTATGGCATTATGACGGAGACCAGTATCAGGGAATTATTTGCTGCCGGTTTCCTGCCCGGATTTCTAGGGATTCTGCTTTATCTTTGCGCTGTTCAATTCGTGGTCTGGCGAAATCCTGAAGCCGGACCCCGTGTCGATAAAATGCCCTGGCGTGAACGTTTTCAAGCTCTTAAAGGCGTCTGGGGTACCCTCTTGCTTTTTATCCTGGTTATCGGCGGTATTTACGGCGGTATCTTTACACCGACCGAGGCTGCCGGTATCGGTGCCGGCGGTGCTTTTTTGCTGGCCCTCGGCAAAGGCGTGCGAAGTTTTCGCGATTACTATGATGTCCTGGTCGATAGCGCCCGAACGGCTGCTATGCTGTTCACGGTGCTTTTCGGCGCTATGATTTTTTCAAATTTTGTCAATCGTGCCGGTCTGCCGGATGGCCTATTAAATATGGTTACCGGGTTCGACGTGTCGCCACTTATGGTAATTTTTATTATCGTCGCAATTTATATTGTACTAGGCTGTATTTTTGAAAGTCTGTCGATGCTGCTTCTCACAATTCCAATATTTTTCCCGGTGATCAAAGGTCTGGGGTATGGCGGTATGGGTGAAGAGGCAATTCTCGTCTGGTTCGGCATCGTTGCCGTCGTGGTGACCGAAATCAGCCTCATTACGCCGCCTGTAGGACTCAATGTTTTTGTTCTGGCAGGGGTCTTGAAAGACGTCAAAACGACGACAGTTTTCAAAGGTGTGACACCTTTCTGGTGCGTCGATATTATTCGTTTGCTGATTTTGGTCTTCATACCGGGCCTGGTCATGTTCATGCCCAACTTCTTGTATAGATAATCCCAGACTTAAGCTTTCATAAATTACTTAAAATTTTTAGTATTTCGAACGATATTACGCTAAAAAATAGCGTAATACCTTATGTTAGAAACACGAATACCGGCAATAATGCCGGGAGGCTTAACTATAATTGGGAACTCAAATGAAAATCATCACCAAGGGAGTCCTCGTCGCTGGCTTTGCACTCGTTGCAACAGCTGGTATGACCGGCATTGCCTCCTCCGCTTAAGTTACTCTTAAATTCACCAACTGGCTGCCCCGTTCCATCATTGGACCAAAACGGCACAAGCTTGGGCCAAAACCGTCGAAGCCGCGGGTGGGGGGGGTAAAATCGCTCTCGACAAATCCGCTTTGGCCAAAAGCCTGGGGGCTGTTCCGGTCGCCGTGTCTGCTACCAAGGCTCACGAAAGCCTGTAGCGCGGGGGAACGGTGGCGCTGTTTCTGCTGGTTATCGGTGGCATTTACACCGGAATATTTTCACTGGAAGAAGAAGCCGGCATCGGTGCATCGGTAGCACTTCTCTTGACTATCATCGCCCGCACCATGACGATTAGCGTATTTTTCAGCTGTCTAATGGAAACGGTGCGGACATCGGCGATGATATTTACCATCCCGATTGGTGATATCCTGTTCAATAATTTTCTAGTCCTGAGCGCTGTGCCGGATGCCATCGGAACCTGGATCGAAGGCCTGCCACTGTCGGCGACAGCGATCATGATTATCATCCTGTTCATCTATGTCATTATGGGTTGTGCCCTTGATTCATTGGCCATGATCCTTTTGACCATTCCGATCTTTTCTCCGGTAGTCATGAAAATGGGGTTTACCCCGATCTGGTTCGGTATCATCATCGTTATGGTGGTCGAGTTGGGCATGATTACACCGCCCATTGGTATGAACGTTTTTATCATCAAGGGAATAGCGACAAAGGTGCCGCTGGGCAGTATTTACAAAGGTGTCCTGCCCTTCGTTTTTGCATAGGTTTTATTGATCTTATTGATCGTTATTTTTCCCGATATCGCCACCTGGCTACCAAGCACAATGAAATAATCTTTTCGCGTAACCCATCGTTAACGGCTCTTTCACCGGTTCATGGCACTCTGACCCTGGTTTTTCGCCCGAGATTCTCGTTGTGAAAATCGTGGGGGGGGGTGTTGGTGAGGGATTTGTAATATGGAAAAGCTGCTCGATCCGCAATTCATTGAAATGCAACTGCTGACGTTAAAAGACTGGGTTTTTACTGAAATCCTGGTTCTCTCAAGTTTTGGCCAACTGGTGATCATTGCCGTTGCATTCCTGGTCGCCAGAATGGCCAAACCCAAAATTGACGAATGGATTAGCAAACTTGCCGCCTGGAAAAAGGCCGAGTTTTGGTTTTTTAAATTAACCCAATCCCTGGTCATTCTCTCGCTCCCGCTCGTTTGGATTATTGTGCAGTGGTTTTCCTCACTGGTTGCCGAATTCGCCAAATGGCCGCATCATCTGCTGACCGTTACCGTCAGTTTGTTGACAGCTTGGATTATTATCCGGCTAACATCGGTTCTGATCCGGGACAAAACCTGGGCCAAGATGATCGCTACAGCCGCCTGGATCATTGCGGCGCTGAACATAGTTAACCTGCTTGACCCGACCATTGCCTTTTTCGATAGCCTGTCCGTTACGATGGGGGATCTCCGTGTCTCGGCGCTGACCGTGATCAAGGGAATAATCGCCCTCGCCGCTCTCCTTTGGCTGGCGCAATTTTTCTCACGCCTCCTGGAACGGCGCATCAGTCAACTGCCGAATATAACGCCATCCGTTCAGGTGCTGTTCACCAAGCTTTTTAAGATCGTCGTTATCACCATCGCCATCGTCGTCGCTATGAGCAGCGTCGGCATTGATCTTACCGCCTTTGCGGTGTTCAGTGGTGCCGTCGGTGTCGGCATCGGTTTCGGCCTGCAGAAAATCTTTTCCAATCTGATCAGCGGCCTCCTGATCCTGGCGGACAAATCAGTAAAACCGGGCGATGTTATCGAAGTGGCAGGCACCTACGGCTGGATCAATACCTTGGGCGGGCGGTACGCTTCTGTGATCACCCGCGACGGTGTTGAGCACCTTATTCCCAATGAGGAACTGATTTCTCAGCGGGTATCCAACTGGACCTACTCAGACACCCAAATCCGACTTAAGTTGCCCATCGGCGTGGCCTACGAAACGGACTTGCCGAAGGCCATCGAAGCCTGCATCGAAGCCGCCAAGAAGGAAGTGCGCATTATTGACAATCCTGCACCAGCGTGCCTTGTCAAAGGCTTCGGCGACAGCGCCGTTGATCTGGAACTACGCGTCTGGATCGATGATCCCCACAACGGTATTTCGAATATCAAAAGCGCTGTCTTTCTCCGGGTCTGGCAGGCTTTCAAAGACAACAACATCACCATTCCCTATCCGCAACGGGACGTTCACGTCATTAGTTATAGTCGAATCCCGGACTCCCAACCTGCAGCATAGCCAGCACTAGGTTTCCAAATTCAGTAACCTTCGGTAGGCCATCACCAACACGTCAACTCCCTCAGGCACTTCGCCTTCAGCCAATGGCCGGCAGTGGAGCACCACCGACATCCAGGGTTCATTTCCGTGTAGCAAAGCAATGACTGAGTGACGGGAGGCGTTGCCCGAAGCTGTTTTTTTTCTACCGAACAACCACTTTAATAAGCCTTTGGATTCTTCAGGTATCTCTCCGACTATCCAGTGGCTTACGGTTCGATAAGCGGAAAGAGGTTCGCTCCAGTTTACCTCTTCGTTGTTTTCGGTTTTGTTGGAGATATGCACGCCATCCATATCGACCCGATATTTAGCTTTGCCGTACTTGACCTCGATGGGCAGGGTGGCCGGCGCTTTGCCCTTCAGGTTCACTTCCTGGGCATCGAAGTGAACGGGAAATTGATCATTTTTCATACTTGTTTGAATACAGGCTGGCGAACCGGACGCCCAGCCCCTAAATTCACACTGCTCTGATAACAGGAAAATATAATTCATGACCGAAATATCGGAAGATATGGGTCTTAGCCCTTCACCAGAGATGCTATTATCCTGATTGTAGAACAATTTCCGTATCTTGACCCAATTCGTTCAGTCGATTCTGAATCAGGGATAAGCTGATGGCATTGTCAGCCTCTACGCCCCAATAATTATATATTGGCGTTGGGTCGGAATTAAAAGTAAGCCCGCCAAAATAAAGGTATAAAACTTTGGAATAATAATTCTAAACTATCTGATAAGCCTTTGAAATTATGGTAGGCGCGACAGGATTCGAACCTGTGACCGTCCGCTTAAAAGGCGGATGCTCTACCAACTGAGCTACGCGCCCACACTGCACCTGGAAATGAGTAGGTGGTGATTGGGTTAGGAGGCGCAACATAAATATGAGCCGCCCCTTGGTCAATACACGATTGGGCTAAAAAAGGGCCAACCTTCAGGAATATTTCACCAGCATGCGATCTTTGACCGGAGCGGACACGAAATGGCTAACATCACCGCCCAAACTGCAGATTTCCTTGACCAAACGTGATGAAATAAACTGATATTTATCGGAAGCCATGAGGAACACGGTTTCTATATCCGGATTGAGACGTCCGTTCATGCCAGTCATTTGAAACTCGTATTCAAAATCGGATACTGCCCGGAGGCCCCGAACAATCAGCGAGGCATCGCAGGATACAGCAAATACCGTCAGCAAGCCTTCGAAAGCCCGGACTTCGACCCGCTCAGGGGCATCGCCTGGAAAGGAAGCGATTTCCCGTTCAAGCATTTCCACCCGTTCTTCAAGGGTAAACAGCGGCCCTTTGCCGGCGTTGATGGCGACGCCGATGATAAGTCTATCCACCACGCGGGTCGCCCGGTGAATGATGTCGATATGGCCGTTTGTGACCGGATCAAATGTACCCGGATAGATGCCTGTACGGGACATGGTATTCTCCCTCAATTCCTATTCAATCTGTTCCTCTTCCCCAGACTCTTCCTCTCCTGTTTCCATCCCTTCTTCCGAGGGTTGGGGAGTATTCGTTTCCGGATTTTCATCCTCTTCACCATCACCGTTATCTTCGACATCTCTGATGCGGGACACGGATACGACTCGTTCGTCTTCAGAGACCCTGAACAAAGTTACACCACGTGCCGAGCGTCCGGTAAAGCTGATACCGTCGACAGGCATGCGAATCAGTTGACCACCATCTGATACCATCACCAGTTGATCGGTATCGATGACGGGCAGAACCGAGATGACACGCGTCTTCTCTTTGCCCCGTTTTAGGTCCATTGAGTCTATGCCCTTACCGCCACGTTTTGAAATGCGGTAATCATAAGCGGATGAGCGCTTGCCGAAGCCGTCTTCGGTGATGGTGACGATAAATTCTTCTTCGGCGGCCATTTCAGCATAGACCGGCTGATCCAATTTTATCGCCGCTTCTTCATCTCGGGCTTTATCTTCATCACGGTCCGTATAGTCGCCGCCAACGAGGCGCCGACTGGCATTTACCGACCGCAGATATTCGTCGCGCTCGTCCACCAGAACCTTGATATGTCGCAGGCCGGACATGGCGATAACCTCGTCGTCGTCGGCCAGACGGATACCCCGGACACCAGTCGAATTGCGGCTGGAAAACACGCGGGCGTCGGAAACCGGGAAGCGAATGCATTTGCCGTTGCGGGTTGCCAGGAAAACATTGTCTTCTTCCTCGAACACCCGAACCCGCACGAGATGGTCACCTTCGTTCAATTTCATGGCGATCTTGCCGTTGGCCATAACATTGGTAAAATCGGAAAGCCGATTGCGCCGGACACCGCCGGACGCCGTGGCGAACATGACAAACAGGTTTTCCCAGCTGTCTTCGTCCTCGGGCAGCGGCATAACGGTGGTGATGGTTTCACCTTCGTCCAGTGGCAGGACATTGACCATGGCTTTGCCCCGCGCCTGCGGCGTTCCCTGCGGCAATTTATAGACTTTAAGTTTGTAAGCCATACCGCTGGAGGAGAAAAACAGCACCGGTTGATGGGTATTGGCAACAAACACCTGGTTGACAAAATCCTCGTCACGGGTACTCATCCCCGCGCGGCCTTTGCCGCCGCGGTTCTGAGCGCGATAGGCCGATAACGGCACACGCTTGATGTAACCGGAACTGCTAACAGTAATCACCATATCTTCGCGCTGGATCAGGTCTTCGATATCGGCTTCGAATTCGGCGTCTTCGATGGTGGTACGCCGGTCGTTACCGAACATCTCTTTCATGCGCAGCAATTCGCTGCGTAAAATATTGAACAGCAGTTCCTTAGAGGCCAGTATCTTGAGATATTCCTCAATCTTGCCGCACAACTCTTTCAGGTCGGCAGCAATCTTGTCACGTTCCAGGCCCGTCAAACGATGCAGCCGCATGTCCAGAATACCCTTGGCTTGTTCTTCGGACAGCTTGTAGACCCCGTCGATAACGCGGTGATCGGGATCGTCGATTAGTTCGATCAGCGGCGCGATGCCACCCACCGGCCAGTCCTTAGCCATTAACTGTTCACGGGCTTCGGTGGAATCCTTGGCTTTACGGATTAAAGCGATCACCGAGTCGAGATTTTCGACGGCCACTGCCAAACCGACCATGATATGAGCCCGGTCGCGTGCCTTGCCCAGTTCATAGGCGGTACGCCGGGTGATAACTTCTTCACGGAAATCAACAAATGCCTGAAGAATCTGCTTCAGGTTCATCATCATCGGCTGACCACCGTTGAGGGCCAGCATATTGACGCCGAAACTGGTTTGCAGGGGCGTAAATTTGAACAGTTGGGCGAGCACAACCTCAGCCATGGCGTCTCTTTTGACTTCAATCACCACCCTGACGCCCTGCCGGTCAGATTCGTCGCGCAAATCTGAGATGCCCTCTATTTTCTTGTCCCGGACCGCCTCAGCCATGATTTCGATCATGCGAGATTTGTTAACCTGGTAGGGCACTTCGGTAACGATGATGGCTTCCCGATCCTTGCCGAAAGGCTCAATATGGGTGCGCCCCCGCATTTTGATGGAACCGCGCCCTGTATGAAAAGCCTGCAGAATACCAGCCCGGCCCAGAATGATGCCACCGGTGGGGAAATCAGGCGCTTGGATATGGTTTTCAATCAGTTCGTCGATAGAAATGTCCGGGTTGTCGATGACGGCGCAGCAGGCGTCGATAACCTCCGACAGGTTGTGCGGTGGAATGTTGGTTGCCATGCCGACAGCGATACCACCTTCCCCGTTAACCAGGAGATTGGGAAATTCCGCTGGTAAAACCGTCGGCTCCTTGACACTTTCGTCATAGTTGGGCTGAAAGTCGACGGTATCTTTGTCGATATCTTCGATCAGGGAATGAGCCGAGCGGGCAAGGCGCGCTTCGGTGTACCGCATAGCGGCGGCCCGGTCGCCGTCCATGGAGCCAAAATTACCTTGTCCCTGGATAAGCGGTAGGCGCAGGGAGAAATCCTGCGCCATCCGTACCAGGGAATCGTAAATCGCCGTATCGCCGTGGGGATGATATTTACCCATGACATCACCGACGATGCGGGCCGACTTGCGGAATGGCCGGTTATAATCATAGCCACCTTCTTTCATGGCGTAGATGATGCGGCGGTGCACCGGTTTCAAACCGTCCCTTACATCCGGCAAGGCGCGGCTAACGATAACGCTCATGGCGTAATCAAGGTAGGAGCTTTTCATCTCCTCTTCGATACTGACAGGCGTTACGTTGTAGTCTTTGGAAGGCTCAGCGGTTCCGGTTTCAGGCGGTATATTGTCGGGTGGTCCGCCTGGAGAAACTTCATCGGGCGGGAGATCATCGGGAGGGGTCAAGAGGCATTTCCAGGTTGTTTTTAAAAGTCAAAAGAAAACTTTTATAATGTTATTTAATCGTTAGAATTTATAGCAAATACCACTCGCTTTAACAACCTGACAACAGCAAAATCAGCCTATGATAACCACGAATATCCATTTGATTTTATTATATTTTTTATTTAGTCCCAAGATAATTTCGCTGATATCCGGTGCTGTTAATAATTTGCTATTTTAAGGACTATTTTTCTGGCGAATCAACGTCGAACAGTAAAAGTAATTTATCAAGGTTATGACCGTCCTACGGCAGCAGTTGACTTGCAAGGGCCACTTTCTTCCCCTAAAGGAGGGCATGTCTTTTTCATCTTCTAAACGAAATGTGTTGATCCTGTCATTCTGCCAGGTCCTCTTCAATAGTGGCCGCGGATTGACCTTTCTCGCTGCCTCTTTGGTGGCCGTCAACATGCTCGGCGGAAATTTAACCCTGGTGACAGCGCCGATAACCATGATGCTGGTGGGAACAGCCGCCTCAACCCTTCCTTCTGCTTTGTTGATGAGACGGCTTGGACGCAAAATTGGCTTTGTCATTGGCTCCGTGATCGGCGCTATCGGCGGCGGTATCTGCATGTACGCCATCGGCGAAAACAACTTCCTATTATTCAATTTCGGCATATTTCTGTTCGGTATCTATTCAGGGTCAGCTCAGCAATACCGCTTTGCGGCAGCCGATTCGGCACCGGTTGATTTTAAGGCCACGGCAGTTTCCCTGGTCGTCGCCGCCGGAGTTGTCGGCGCTTTTGTCGGACCACAATCCACGCTGTTGACCAAGGACCTCTTTCCGGCAGAATACATGGGCGCCTTTGGGGCGCTGATGTGCTTTACACTTCTGTCCGGTTTCGTCGTTCTCGGAATCGACATTCCGAAGCTGTCCAAACAGGAATATGAAGAAAAAGGCCGGCCACTCGGGGAAATAATGGCTCAACCTAAGTTTATTGTTGCGCTGATCGCCGCAGCCTTCGGATACGCCGTCATGAATCTGTTGATGACGGCAACACCTGTCACCATGAAGTTGGGGCTGTTTCCCACCGAGAGTACAGCGTCGGTCGTTCAGTGGCATGTGGTCGGTATGTTTGCACCCGGTTTCATCACCGGTAATTTGATCAATCGCTACGGGGCTCCCGCTGTAATCTTGGCGGGAACATTGATTTTTGCCTGTGCCGTCATCGTGGCCTTATCGGGTCAAACATTGGCGCATTTCTGGACCGCCTTGTTCCTGCTGGGCATCGGCTGGAATTTTTCTTTTACCGGGGGGACGGTGATGATCACCGAAGTTCATACGCCGTCGGAACGGGCCAAAGTCCAGGGTACCAACGACCTTCTCGTTTTTACGATGATGGCGTTTTCTTCTCTGTTCTCCGGCACCATTTACCATTTTCTCGGGTGGGCCTGGGTAAACTATTCAACGATTCCGATGATTGCTATAATGTTTATATCCGTGGTCTGGCTGGTCTTCAGGCAACGCGCTGAGCGTCAGATACATGCAGCGGAGTAATCACATGGCCTATGACAACGGTTTAGCAGAACACATCCGAAAACACTTGTTGGTGTAGTCCGATATCGTCAAAAAAGAGATGTTCGGTGGGCTGGCCTGCCTGCTGAATGGTCATGTTAGCTGCGGCACCGTTGGTGATCAGCTAGTCGTTTAGGTCGGACCCGATAACTACGATACCGCTTTGTCTGCGGACCATGTCAGCGAGTTTGATATTACTGGTCGCTCCATGCGCGGTTGGGTCCTGGTGGCGACGGAGGGCATTGATGCAGAAAATGATCTGAAACGCTGGGTCCAGGAAGATGTAGCGTTTGCCCCGACCTTACCACCAAAATAATGGATTAATTCTCGGCCAAAAATCTCTTCAGATGACCAAGCAATTTATCCGGCTGGTCGGCATGTACCCAGTGCCCAGCGTCAGGGATTTCAATGATTTCGGCCCTGGGAAACAGGCGTCGAATTTCATCATGATATTCGGCACGGATGAAATTTGAATCGGCGCCATCAATAAACATCGCCGGCCCCCCATAGTGAATATGAGGATCGAAATTTGGGAACCCATGGAGGGCATCAAGACCGTTCTTCAAGGCCGGAAGATTAATTCGCCAAACGTACCTATCGCCCTCTTTGCGTAGATTTTGCAACAAGAAGTCCCGCAACGGCCTATCCTTTACAATTTCCGACAATTGGACGTGCGCGTCGCGGCGTGTTTTGACGGTATTCAAGTCGATGGCTTCCATGGCCTCAATCGTATCCAGCGAAGAATGGTCATAAGTAACCGGCGAGATATCGACAACGATTAACCGGTTGATCGATTCTGGATTCGTCAGCGCCAAGGTCATTGCCGCCTTGCCGCCCATGGAATGAGCCAATGCCGTCGCACCGTGCAATTCATGAAGGGTCATGAATTCATTAACCGCGATTGCCATCAATTCATAGGTAACATCATCGGTCCAAGGTGAATCACCGTGGTTCGGCATATCCACGGTGATGATCCGATGATCGCTGGATAAATGCTTAGCGATTCCTGCCCAATTCCGGCCGGAACCGAAGACCCCGTGCAGTACGATTATTGGCGGACCTTCGCCATATTCGGTAAACGCAAGTGTCATAACCGGAATCTCATCAATACCGCCCGGTCAGACCTTTTCCCCTAGAATGGGATTTCATCGTCGAGATCGTCTGTCGCACCCGGTGCGCCGGGTCCCGGGCCATAGTCGGGTTCCTGGACGTCGCCACCGGATCCACCGCCGCCCCGGGTGTCCAGCATGGTCAGTTCACCGCGGAAATTCTGCAGCACGACCTCGGTCGAATATTTCTCAACACCAGCATTGTCGGTCCATTTGCGGGTTTGCAATTGGCCCTCAACGTATATTTTAGAACCTTTTTTCAGGTATTTCTCAGCCACATCCGCCAGCCGGTCATTTAAAATCACTATCCGATGCCATTCGGTTTTCTCCCGGCGTTCACCGGTGGCGCGGTCGTTCCAGCTTTCCGACGTCGCTAGGGACATATTATCGATTTTCTTTCCGTCCTGAGAAAAGCGGACTTCCGGATCACGGCCGAGATTTCCGACCAGAATTACTTTGTTGACGCTGCCAGCCATAAGGGCCCCCATTTTTTTGAAGATGAGTTCTGTTTAGCGCGATTCTGCTCGAGGTTCGACTCTAAAATTACGCCGCCTGAATATTTGA
>PVBE011203811.1_pt1 | contig 37753 bp, 33 predicted proteins | sample 1631181 | NCBI WGS metagenome assembly PVBE01 (sample SAMN08397723, study PRJNA350692) | Marine metagenome, whole genome shotgun sequencing project. | isolation source: water | place: Pacific Ocean | collected 2012-04
CGCGGAGCAGGTTGCCCGCTGTCATGCGTGCACCTCGGCGCGGGCGCGGATCGCGTCCAGCGTCACGCGGCCGATGATCTTGCCCTTATCGGTGATCGGCACGGCGCTGCGTCCTGTCCACAGGCAGGCCGACAGCGCGTCTCGCAGATTTGCCTCGCGGTGCAGGGGCGCGCCGTTGGCAGGACCGTCCTCCATCACCTCAGCCAGCGGGGTGAGGGAAAGCAGCCGCAGCGGGCGTTCGACATCGCCCACCATATCGGCGACAAAATCGGTCGCGGGGTGGGTGATGATCTCTGCCGGGGTGGCATGTTGCACCAGCTTGCCGCCATCCATCACCGCCACGCGGTCGCCCAGACGAATGGCTTCCTCCATATCATGGGTCACGAGGATGATGGTGGAGCCGAGCGCCTGCTGGATGCGGCGCAGATCCTCTTGCGCGCGGGTGCGGATGATCGGGTCGAGCGCGCCAAAGGGTTCATCCATGAGGATCAGATCAGGGCGCGAGGCGAGGGCCCGTGCCACGCCGACCCGTTGTTGTTGCCCGCCCGACAGTTCAGAAGGGTAGCGGTGGCGGAATTCTTGTGGTGCCATCGAGAAGAGATCAAGCAGTTCGTCCACGCGGGCGTCGATCTTGTCACGCGACCAGCCCAGCAGTTGCGGCACCGCGCCGATATTGCGCGCGACCGTGTGATGCGGGAACAGCCCGTGCCCCTGAATGGCATATCCGATCCGCCGCCGCAGGATATGCGGTTTGACGTCGAGCGTTGATTGCCCGTTGATCCGCACCTCTCCCGAGGTGGGCTCTTCCAGCCGGTTGATCAGCCGCAAAAGCGTTGTCTTGCCCGAGCCGGAGGTGCCCACGATAACTGTGATCGTGCCGGTATCAATGGTCATCGACACGCCATCGACGGCGCGGGCGCTGTCGTAGATTTTGGTGATATTGTCGATCTCTATCATGGGGTCTCCTTGGGGAGGCGGCGGGTCAGGTCGACCAGAATATCCATCACGATGGCCGCCGTCAGGGCCAGCGCGACCGTGGGCAGCGCGCCCAGCAGGATCAGGTCTGTCGCGGTCTGGTTCAGCCCTTGGAACACGAATGTGCCAAAGCCGCCGCCGCCGATCAGCCCCGCGATGACCGCCAGACCGATGTTCTGGACCAGCACGATGCGCAGGCCGGTCAGGATCACGGGCAGGCCAATGGGCAGTTCCACGCGCCACAGGCGTTGCGCCGCTGTCATGCCGATCCCGCGCGCGGCGTTCAGGGCTTGCGGCGGCGTGGCGGCCAGTCCGGCCACGGTGTTTCCCACGACGGGCAGCAGCGAATAGAGCACCAGTGCGACAAAGGCCGGTGCAAATCCGATGCCCGCGATGCCAATGCTGCGCGCACCGGGCACGGTGGCACCGACCCAGCCCAGCAGGGGGATCATCAGCCCGAACATGGCGAGCGAGGGGATGGTTTGCAGAAAGCTCAGCACCGGCAGGATCGCGCTGCGCAGCGCGGGCTTGCGGTGGCTCAGAACGCCGATGGGAAAGCCGATCAGCCCCGCCATGCCAAGCGACCCGAAGGCCAGCCACAGGTGACGCGTCGCTTCGGACGCGAAGGCGTCACGGCGCGCGGCAAATTCCTGCATCACCGACAGCGGTGCCAGCGCACCAGAGCCGAGCACGACGGACAGGGCCCCCAACACCGCTGTCAGCAATAGTGCGCGCTGAAAGGGCCCCGGTTTCATTGCGGTGATCGCATCGGCCATGAGCAAGGCAAAGATCACCAGCAAGCACCAGAACCCCGCCGCCGGAGAGACCCTTGCGTAATCGCCCGCGCCCTCCAGCAGCGCTGGCGCGCCTTGGACGAGAAGCCACAGCAACCCCGCCAGCCCCACAAGCGGCCCCGCCAGACGCAGTCCCACGTGTCTTGCAGGCAGGCCCAACGCCAGCCCCGCCACGATCGCGGCCAATCCGGGGATCATCTGCGATACGGGGACCACCGCCCAGATCGGCACCGCGTCCCCCGCCACGATGCGGTTTGCGGCCAGCGTCATAAAAGGGGCCAGCATCGCTGCGGCCCCCAGAACGGCAAACAGAACCCCCGGCGCGGATAGCCGCGCCCGAGGGGTCTGCAAGGACATCGTGCCCCGGATCAGTCCAGCACCCCGGCTTGGGTGAGGTAATCACGGGCCACGGCCTCTGCCGGCTCACCGCCGACCTGAATGCGCCCGTTGAGCTTTTGCAGCGTCGCCATATCCAGCCCCTCAAAAATGGGGTTCAGCACCTCGGGGATCGACGGGTATTCGGCCAGCACTTCGGCGCGGACGATAGGGGCGGGCTCGTAGACGGGCTGCACGCCCTTGTCATCCTCCATCACCACCAGACCTGTGGCCCCGACACCGCCGTCGGTACCATAGACCATCGCAGCGTTCACACCCGATGTGCCCCGTGCGGCGGCCTGGATCGTGGCTGCTGTATCGCCGCCGGACAGGATCACCGTCTGGTCCGCGTCCAGTTCAAATCCGTAGGTGTCCTGCATCGCGGGCAGCACCGCGGGGGAGGACACAAACTCGGTCGAGGCCGCGAGCTTGACCGTGCCACCCTGCGCGACCCATGCGCCGAAATCGGACATGGTGGTCAGGTTGTTGTCTTGCGCCACGGGGCCGGTCACCGCGATGGCCCATGTGTTATTGGCAGGGGCCGAGGTCAGCCATGTGACATCGTTTTGCGCGGCGTCGAGCTCGGCCGCGCGGGCGTGTGCGGCTTCGGCGTCTTTCCACACGTCGCTGTCTGCTTCGTTAAAGAAGAAGGCCGCGTTGCCGGTGTATTCGGGGTAAATGTCGATCTGGCCGGACAGCAGCGCCTCGCGGACAACCTGCGTGCCGCCCAGTTGCAGGCGGCGTTCGACAGGCAGGCCCGCGTCCTCTAGTGCAAGGGCGATGACATTGCCCAACAGCCCGCCTTCTGTGTCGATCTTGGACGATACGGTGATGTCGGCGGCTGCGGCCGAGGCCAGTGCCGCGGTAAGGGTCGCGGCGGATACGGTGATACGAAGGGAATTTTTCATGAGATGCAGGCTCCTTGGCGTAAAAAGTGACTGGTTTGCACAACTTGGGGATCAAGGTAGCGGGCCAAGCCGGGAAGCCAAGGGAAATTACTGCGAAAGCGGCAAGCGGCGGGGCGCGCACCGGTCCGTCCGCGCATTTTCGCATTTGTGCATCGAAGGCGTGCCGCTTAATGACGTCGGCAACACCCATAAATAGGTCGAAGCAGATATGAAATTCCCCAACCTCGCGCTGGCAGTCGTGCTGTCGGTCCCCTTTGCTCTTCCCGCGTCGCTGTTCGCACAAGGCGCAACGAGCGAGCAGATTGTCGATATCGCAGGTGCCAGCTTTGCGCCGGTAATCGAGCAGTATCGAATCCCCGGATTGGTCGTGGGCATCACCTGGCAGGGGCAGCATAGCTTCTATGCGACGGGTGTGGCGGCGCGCAAAGGCCATGTCGCGGCGACGCCGGATACGATCTTTGAGCTCGGGTCGATCAGCAAGATTTTCACTGCCACGTTGGCCGCATTGGCTGAAGACCGCGGTATGCTTGATCTGGATGCGCCTGTGTCGGACAGCATACCCCAGCTTGAGGGGGCCGCTTTCGGCGCGATAAGGCTGGTTGATCTGTCCACCCATGTCACCGGTGGCTTGCCGCTTCAGGTTCCCGGCGAGGTGGGCAATACGCCCGAGCTGATCCGCTGGCTAGAGGGCTGGCAACCGCCGCAACCGGGGACACGCAGCTATTCCAATGTCAGCATCGGCTTGCTGGGGCATATCACGGCACAGACCATGGGTATGTCCTTTGCCCAAGCGGCTCAGGATGTGCTGTTTCCCGCGATGGGTCTTGGCAGCACCTATGTCGACGTGCCGGATGACGCGATGGATCGCTATGCCTTTGGCTATGACCGCAAGACGGATGCGCCCATTCGCGTTAACCCCGGCGTGTTGGCAGATGAAGCCTATGGGGTGAAATCGACCGCCCGCGATATGCTGCGCCTGCTGGATCTGGAGCTGGGCCGCGGCGGGGCAGATCCCGCGCTGACCGCAGCGCTTGAACGCACACGGCAGGGGCAGGCAGAGACGGTCTATTACACCCAAGACATGATATGGGAGCAGTATCCTTGGCCTATCGATGTCGCCAGAATGGAGGCGGGCAACGGTTATGACTTTATCCTGTCGCCCCAGCCCGCGACCCGCCTGACCCCACCGTTGCCACCGCAGCGCGATGTGATCCTGAACAAGACCGGCGCGACCAACGGGTTCGGCGGCTATGTCGCGCTGCTACCGGGGCAAGACCTTGGGATCGTTGTGCTTGCCAACCGCAACTACCCGAACGAGGCGCGGGTCCGTGCGACCCATGCGCTGATCACCGATTTGCTGGCGACGCAGGACTAGCGGGCTTGGGCGGCGCGTTCAGAAGGGGGCGGGTTACGCCGTGCCCAGAAGATCTCGGGCGATGCGGTCAAAGATCCCGCTGCCGATGGGGATAAGGTCATCGGGGAAGTCATAGTCGGGGTTGTGCAAGGCCGCGTGATCCTCCCCCGGTCCGAGACACAGCATCGCGGCTTTGGCCCCCCAGCCGAATACGCCGAAATCCTCGGAGGCGCGCATGGGTACGTTTTCCTCGCCAAAAGGCACGCCGATCGCCTCCATCGCTTTGGTCGCTACGGCATAGGCGTCTGCGTCGTTGATCGAAGCGGCGAAATGGTCATGCACCTCGAAAGAGACGCCAAGACCGTATTCGGATGCAATCGTTGATGCGAGATCGCGCGCGGAGGCCTCAAGGTTTTCCAGCCCCGCATCGCCGGCGGTGCGCAGGGTGGCAAACACCTCTGCCGCACCCGGCGCGATGCCGAAAGTCGGCTCTCCTATAGTGGCGTGGGTGACGGTGACCAGCCGGAAGTCGTCGTTGCGCGGGCCGCCGTCGCCGTGGCCCAGATCATCCAGCGCGGCGATAAGCCGTGCCACCGCGAGCGCGGGCGATACCCCGTCTTGCGGGTCGGCGGCATGAGCGGTTTTCCCGCTGAGCTTGACCTTGAGCCCCATCGACGCGCAGTTGATCAGCCCCACGCGGGTGGAGACAAAGCCGAACGGGCTGCCCGGTTCATTGTGGATCGCAAAGGCCCAATCCGGTTTGATCGCATCGAATGCGGGATCGCTGACCACCGCTTTGGCCCCGCTGCCGTCCTCTTCCGCGGGTTGGAACATCAGCACCACGCGCCCCGTGGCAACCGGTTTGCGCGCGATCATGCGCCCCAAAGCCAGCAGCATCGTCATATGACCATCGTGGCCGCACACGTGGCTTTTGCCCGCAACCTCGGACAGCCAGTCGATATCGCTGTTGCGTTCTTCTATCGGCAGGGCGTCAAGTTCGGCGCGGAACAGGACCGTCGGGCCAGCCGTACCGCTGTCGAACACCGCCGCGACGCCATGCCCCCCAAGACCTGTCAGGATGCGGGTGGGCGACAGGGGCTTTAGCGCGTGAACGATGGTCTTTGCGGTCTCTACCTCTTCGCCAGAGACTTCGGGATGGCGGTGCAGCGCGCGGCGAAATTCAGTCAGTTCCACAAGATCACTATTGGTCAACATAAAACGCGACGCCTTCTGCTTCGGGGTTTTCTGGTATGCTACGTCAAAGCCCTAGCAAACGCGACGGGTGCAGGGTAGCCGCGTTTGTGCGGACGGTGCGGGGAAACAGAGCGTAGGGGGCGGGGCTAGGCGGCAGCCCCGAACCTTTCGCGATACCGGATCGGAGGGACGCCCATCAGCTTGCGGAAATCGCGGCGAAAACTCTCGGCCGAGCCGAAGCCGCAAACGTCTGATATATCGGCCAGCGGGATGGCGCTATTTTCCAGCAGTTCAGCGGCGCGGGACACCCGTTCAAGCTTGAGCCAGTTGAGGGGGGTGTCGCCTGTCTCTTCGCGGAACCGGCGGGCCAGCGTGCGTCCGCTGGTCGCGGCGGTTTGTGCCATACGCGCCATCGGCCAGTCCTCGTCAAGTGTGGCGCGGATCATATCCTGTAGCGCCGCAAGATCCGACCCCATCCGCGCCTTGGGCTCGGGGCGGGGCACGAACTGGCGCTGCCCGCCATCGCGTTGTGCGGGAAGGACAAGCCGTCGGGCGACAGACGCAGCGACCTGCGCGCCGTGATCCTGCCGAATGATATGCAGCCCCAGATCCAGCCCCGCCGCCGATCCGGCCGAGGTGAAAACCCTGTCGTCTTCCACGAATAACACATCAGGGTCCACGGATATGTCAGGATAGCGCGCGGCCAGCTTATCGGTGTAGCGCCAATGGGTTGTGGCGCTTTTGCCTGTCAGCAGCCCCGCCGCAGCCAAGACAAAGACACCTGAACAGATCGACGCGATCCGTGCGCCTTGGGCATAGGCGTCCTGCAAGGCGGCGCATAGCGCGGGCGGGATAGGGGCATCGGCACCGCGCCAGCCGGGCACGATGATCAGGCTGGCTTGCCGCAGCAGATCAAGATCGTCCTGCGCCTCGATCGTGATGCCGCCCGTGGCACGGATCGGACCGGGTTCGGCCTTAACGGTCGCATAGCGGTACCAATCCGCGAACTCGGGGCGGGGCAGGGCGAAAAGCTCTACCGCGATGCCGAATTCGAAGGTGCACAGCCCGTCATAGGCAAGCGCACAGACCAAGGGGGCGTTTCGGGGCGCAATTTGGGACATTTTGGCAGAATCCGACCGAAGGTTGTCAATATAGCCAGTATCGCGGGTTTCGCAGAAATGGCAATCTTGGATCAGCAACACATACCGGAGGTTTGACATGACCCTGCACCCTGACCTGCTGAGCGCGATAGAGACCTATTTTGACGCGATACACGAGTGTGACACCGACAAACTGAATGCCGTGTTTCACCCGGACTCGAGCCTTTTTGATGGTGACAATGGGACGGTCTTTGTAGAGCCGATAGACAGTTTCAGCCGCGATGTCGGGGCCCGCGTCTCTCCTGCCAGTACCGGGCAACCGCGCGAGGCAGAGGTGCTGATGATCGACATGCTGTCGCCGCTGAGTGCTACGGTGAAAATCCGCATCCGCGCCCATGACAATGTCTTCGTCGATCACCTTGGTTTCGTGAAGGGCGCGCAGGGCTGGCAGATTGTATCGAAAATCTGGCATCTTGAGCGGCGCATTGACGCGTCCAATGCGGTCTGACCGGCGGGGCAATTCGATCTTACGACAACACCAAACATTTGAAAGGGATAGGAAATGACCAACTTGAATGCCGTAGGATGGTTCGATATCTATGTGGACGACCTTGATCGGGCAGTCGGGTTCTACGAAGCCATGCTCGACACCAAGCTGGAGCCGATGCCAGACCCGAGCGGTGAGATGCAGATGATGAGCTTTCCGACCGAGATGACAGCCTATGGCGCGGGGGGCGCGCTGACCAAAGCGCCTTATGCGGGGCCAGGGGTCGGGGGCACGATTGTCTATTTCATGGTCGAGGATTGTGCCACCCAAGAGGAACGCGCGACCAGCGCTGGCGGGAGCGTCGCGCAGCCGAAAACATCCATCGGTGAGTTTGGCTGGATCCTCGTGTGTCAGGATACCGAGGGCAATATGGTCGGCTTCCACTCCATGCAGTAGCGGCACAAGTTTCGCTTAAATGCGCGCTGGCGAGGGGGCACCCCCGACGCCAGTGGCGATTCAGCCCGCGTCTTTCCACGTCTGGGGCGTCAGGTAGACGACGCTGTCATCGACGCTGACCATCACGTCACCGTCCTGAATATGCACGCCAAGCTTCATCGCGCGGTTGGCCAGCTTTGCCAGCGCCGCGGTGTCATGCTCTGCCAGATTGACGACCTCGAGCTTGTCGAAACGGGCGGTGCTGCTGCGGACCTTGTCCCACCAGACCTCTGCCGTTTTGCCGCCATATGGATAGATCACGACCCGCGCGGATTTGTTGCAGGACTGCCGGATGATCTTTTCACTTGGCAGGCCGAGAGCCACCCAAACGTCGATCTCGTCGCTCAGGCTTTTTTGCCAGATATCGGGTTCATCATCGGTCGACAGGCCCTTTGTCATCTCAAGATGCTCATGCGCGTTCAAGGCAAAGGCCAGCAGACGGACCATCAGACGTTCATCGGTTTCCGAAGGGTGTTTGGCCACGGTCAGCTTGTGGGTCTCGTAGTAGTGGCGATCCATGTCCGAGACCGAAAGCTCGACTTTGTAGATCAGAGAATTTTGCGCCATGACGTTGCCGGACCCTTGATGACCGGACTGTCCTATACAGTCTGGTGATGGGGGGCAGTACCTGCGGGTGACTGGATAAACAAGGCGAGACTGCGCTGTGGAAAATCATGCGCGTGTGAGGGGTGGCGAAATATTTTTTCTCCAAGCGTGCTTTCCGTGTAAGATCGTCAAACGCGTATCGCGCATGGACCTCTGACAATCCCGTGATCATCTTGGTCCAGACCTGTCAAAGGGTGCCATGAAACCTATGTTGACCAGTTCGAAACCACGCTGTTATACGCGCGCTCCGCCCTAGGCAAAAATTACCCAAGGATAACGACTTAATGATTGAATTCGAATTGAACGGACGGCAGGTCTCTGTCGACGCAGAGCCGGATACGCCCCTGTTGTGGGCGATCCGTGACGAGATCGGACTGACCGGCACCAAGTTCGGCTGTGGCATCGGCGCCTGTGGCGCATGTACCGTGCATATCGACGGGACGGCCACACGGTCCTGCATCACCTATCTTTCGGATGTCGAGGGCTTGAAGGTCACCACCATCGAAGGGCTGGACGAAAACGGCAACCACCCTGTGCAAGAAGCATGGCGCAACCTGCGCGTGCCCCAGTGCGGCTATTGCCAGTCGGGTCAGATCATGCAGGCAGCGTCGCTGCTGAAAGACACGCCCAACCCCAGCGATGACGACATCGACGCGGTGATGACCGGCAACCTGTGCCGCTGCATGACCTATACCCGAATCCGTCAAGCCGTGCGCGATGCCGCCACCGCTATGGGAGGCTCCGACAATGGCTAATTTGATTTCCCGCCTCACAGGCGCAGAGACGCAACCACAGATGACCCGCCGTGGGTTCCTTGTCTCCATGACGGCCGTTGGCGTTGCATTCGGCTTCCCGCAGGCATCGAACGCGGCGATGAACCCTGCGGTGCCGGATGGCACGCCGGTCACGCCCAATGGCGACACGTTCGAGCCGTCGATGTGGTACTGGATCGACGCCGACGGTCAGGTCAACGTCAACATCATCCGCGCCGAGATGGGCCAACACGTCGGCACCGCCATCGCGCGTATTCTGGCGGACGAGCTGGAAGTCGCATGGGAAAACGTACACATCACCCATGTCGATACAGCCGAGAAATGGGGCCTGATGGTCACCGGCGGCAGCTGGTCGATCTGGCAAAGCTGGCCCGTCTACCGTCAAGCGGGGGCCGCTGGCCGGACCGCCTTGATCGAAGCCGCAGCGGCAAAGTGGGGTGTTGATGCCTCGGGTCTGACCGCACGCGATGGTGCGGTGACCGATGGCACACAAACCATCAGCTATGGTGATCTGGTGGCCGATGGTCTTGACCGCAGCTTCACCGAAGAAGAGCTGGCAGCGCTGCCGCTGAAACCCCACGCTGACCTGCGCCTTGTGGGCCGGGACGTGCATCCGCTTGATCTGGATACGAAAACCACGGGTCAGGCGATCTATGGTCTGGATGCCAAGGTCGACGGGATGGTGTACGGCGTGCCGATGCTGCCGCCGACGCGCTATGGCTCCAAGGTGAATGCCGTGGACGATAGCGGTGCCAAGGACATCAAGGGTTACCTTGAAACCGTGGTGATCGAGGACCCGTCGGGCACTGTGCCGGGCTGGGTTGTGGTGCTGGGCAAAACGCTGCACGCCGCGCGCACGGCGACCTACGAGATCAGCGTCGACTGGACCTCGGGCGAGACGGCGAATGTCTCGGAAGAGGATATCCAGGCGCGCTCGCGCGAGCTGATCCAGGGCGAGGAAGGGTCGATCCTGCACACAGAGCAGCCCGACACGACCGCTGCCTTTGACGCCGCCGCCGACATGCTCGAAGCCGAATACACTACGCAATCCGTGCTGCATTTCCAGATGGAGCCGGTGAACGCCACGGTTTTCCAGAACGCCGATGGTGTTTGGGAAACTCACGCGGGCAACCAGTGGCAATCGCTGATCCTGCCCACGTTGGCCGCCGCTTTGGAAGTGCCCGCCGATAAGATCGTGATGCGCAGCTATATGCTGGGTGGGGGCTTTGGCCGTCGCCTGAATGGCGACTATATCGTCCCTGCCGCACTCGCCTCGAAAGCGGTTGGCAAGCCGGTCAAGCTGGTGTTCTCGCGCGAAGAAGACGCGCAATTCGACAGCATCCGGTCGCCGTCCGTGCAAAAACTGCGCATGGCGTTCGATGATGCCAAATCGGTCACGGGTATGGAACACCACGCCGCAGCCGGTTGGCCGACGCAGGTGATGGCACCGGGTTTCATGCCCAAAGGTGTCAACGAAGAACCCTATGACCCCTTTGCCATCGATGGTGCCGATCACTGGTACACAGTGGGTGCGCATCAGGTGCGGGCGATCTCGAACGATCTGGCAAATGCGACCTTCCGTCCCGGCTGGCTGCGGTCTGTCGGACCGGGCTGGACCAACTTTGCCGTGGAAAGCTTCATGGATGAAGCGGCGCATAAAGTCGGTGCCGATCCGCTGCAGTTCCGTCTGGATCACCTGAAGGCCGAAGGCATCAACGCGGGCTCTGCGCCCAATGCGGTTGGTGGGGCATCGCGTCAGGCCGCTGTTTTGCAGCGGGTGGCAGATATGTCGGGCTATGGCGGTGCAGAGCTGCCCGAGGGCACCGCAATCGGTATTGCCACCACCTATGGCCAGTCGCGCAGCATGCCGACCTGGACAGCGGCGGCGGTCAAGCTGGCGGTTGATCCTGAAACGGGCGAGGTCGATGTCCAGAAGATGTGGCTGGCGTTTGACTGCGGCACCGTGGTGGACCCCGACGGGGCGCGCGCACAATGCGAAGGTGCGGCGCTTTGGGGGCTGTCTTTGGCGCTGCATGAAGGTACAAGGATCGAGAATGGCAACGTTATCGACCTGAACCTCGGGGCCTATACGCCACTGCGTCTGGCCGATGTGCCCGAGCTTGAAATCGACTTTGTCGAAAGCATCGAAGTACCCGTTGGTCTGGGCGAGCCCGGCACCACCGTGATCGCACCCGCGATTGCCAACGCGATCTTCAACGCGACGGGCGCGCGCGTGCGTCACCTGCCGATCACCGGCGATGCTGTGCTTGCCGCGATGAAGTCCTAAAAACAGATCGGGCGGGCGCAGTCATCGCGCCCGCCCGTTCCGACAAACCAAGTGCCTGCGGCTGATTCACATCCGGTTGGCACCGTTGCCCATATTTCCCGAAATTTGTTCCTTTTCCCACCGCGCCGCGCCCCTGCGCATCGCGCCGTTCTGCGCAGCGTTTCGCGTGAGGGAGGCACCCCATCAGCTAAAACGCAAAGGATGTGCCAAGCAGGCCCCCAGAACGCGAAAAGCGCCCCCGAAGGAGCGCTTTTTCGTTTACCGCCAACCACCTGAGGGGAAATTGGCTCCGACGGTAGGGGCCGATACCACGTGTATAACGTTCAGATACTAAAGAAAAAATACCCTGACTCTGTTCCGATCGCGGTGTGACTCCGTGATGTGTAATACAACGTGTCACCAATTGTGCACTCCAGCAACATATTTCTCATAACGCCGGGAATATGGTCATCGAGGGGTCCCAGGCAGCAGGATATCCTGCTGCCTTGCAACGACGTCAAAGCCCCAGCTCACTGACCATTTCGATGACTGATTTCAGGTCCAGAGATGCTTTTAGTGACGCGCAAAACTTGCCCAGCGCACGACATTCATCGTCCAGAAGCTTGATCTCGTGGGGGAGTACGGTTTCATACCATCCTTCGTGAGGACACCCTTCATCCCAAATCAAGCACCTTTCGCTGCCGTCAGCTACCCAACTCTTTGCAACTTCCAGTATCGCCTCGGCTTCGGTAAGGCAGTCGCGCGAATACCAGTCCCCGTAGTCCAGCCTGCGATCCAGAATGAAGGCGCTTCTTCGTAGTATCGATGTTGAACGGTCATAGGCCGCGATTGCTGATAGCGAGGTCCGTGTCGACGCGATCTGGGTTTGGACTTGGAAGAGGGACTGTTCCAGATCTGACCTATCGTTTGAGCTGATCATGCGGTCTCCTCCACCAGTGAGAGGGCTGCAGGCAATCCATATGGAGCTGGCATATACAGACCGCTGCTATGACACATGGCCGAAGTCGGTAGCGTCAAATCAAAAAATACCAAACAGCTACTGTGCAAATCGGGAATTGCTGAAGCGGGTTGATCAGTGCTGCCCAAAACCAGACAGCTAAAGCCATGAAGCCGAAAAGGCATCATCAAACTGGAGGATCGCGATGTATCGTGGTGGATCTGAGGCGCATGGGGCAGGGGTCCGTAAAGTCGCTTCAGGCTTTCGATACTCGGGACAGAAATCCTGCTGTCGAGAATGACTTCAGTGGTTACCATTGCTGGATTAGGGATCGGCCCCATCTGGTGACGAGACAGAGTTAAGTGTCGGGGGATGTGGTACATATGCGTACTCCCGCTATGCTCATCACATGTTATGACGAGTTACAAGTTTGCAGCCTTTCCGTATTTTCTGCCCTGAATATTTCAGATGTCGTTTTGGTTTTTCTTTTTTGGTTCCGTAGCGAAAACTCAAAATAGCAAACCAGAAATGATATCGAATGGTGACATCCCCAAGCGTCTATATGACCCATAGATAGCTCAGTCCTCGGTTTCGAATTCAATCATATCCGTCGCGTAGCGTCTAAGTAGCCTGATGAACGCTTCTCGCTCAAGTTCGAGTCCTCGCCGATTGCGTGTGGCGAAATAGTAGGGTGTGCGGATTTTGGGCTCGAATGGGCGTCATGTAATTGTACCAGCTGGCCACAGTTGAGAGCTAAAGGGCTCTACGATCCCGATGGCCAGGCCTTGAGCGATTAACGAGTAGGCCGTTAATGATGTATCCACTTCCTATGTATCGTTGAACGGTACGTTCATGTCTTCAAGGTTTTTGAAAACCTCGCTCCAACTTGCAGGCCCGTCAGGTGTGATGCGTAGAATGGTTTCATCGGCAAGGTCTTGAGTTCGGATGATCTCCTTCGATGCCAGTCTATGGTGGTGAGGGACAACGCAAACCTGTCGGACGTTACCCATAAGTTCGCGCACGCTCCCTGGAATTTTCGGGACCTGCGAGCCGATGGCTATATCCACCGACACCTTTTGCAGCCGCAGAATTATCTGGGATAGGCGATGTGAATGCACGACGATCCTCACGTGAGGAAAGCGTTGTCTGAACGATTTCAGGACCGGTGGCATGAGCGTCGTCGCCAGCGAGTGCGTGACGGCCACACGCAGCACCTGAGCCCCTTCACCACGGATATATTTGGCCGTATTCCATCGCTGTATACTCATAAGGTCTTCTTCGACAACTGCGAAGAAAGTCAGTCCGTTCTGTGTGGGGGCAAGCGTCCCTAAGCTAACATTCGAGCGTGGCTGTCGTCGCTGGAATGCGGAACGTCGAAGGAGACATTTGCTGCGTACGCAAAACTGACAGAACAGTAAAACTCACACTAAGCAAACGAAGAAAGTAATGAGGCCTGTCGTGCGTCGCCAGATATGGAAGAAAGGAGCAATAGCTGCGCAATCAATACAATCGCTGATTGCGATAAAGTGAGCTGGTAACTATGCTTGTTGAGAGCAAAAGAGTGTCGTTAGGGCGTGTTTTTTAGACATCGGAATATTTGGATGGAATTGCATGAAAACTATGGCTTGCCGCTCCCCAAAATAAGACTCTAAAAAGAAAATAGGTGTTTGATGGCAGATTTCGTTGAGACAAAGGCGCTGGAGCAAGAGCTTGAGAGAGTCTCAAGGGCACTGGATGTGGAAACAGGTGCCCACAAGGCTCCATTGAATAGCCTATCAGATTCCGATTTTGAGCTATTGCTTTGGTGTCTTTACAAGCAGAAATCTGGTACATCAGGATATTATGATACAGCAACGCTTATGGTTGCAGGAGCAGACGGTGGGCGGGATGTCTGGCTTACAAAGAACGGGAACCCTGCCGGACTGGTTCAGTGCAAGAAACTTAAAGCGGCGTTTAGTCGCCCGGCAGCCTTAAGGGAAATTATTAAGTTCATTCTCTTCGCTGAATTAGACTCAAGTCTTCTTAAGAATGAACTGCCGTTTAAGTATTCTCTCGCAGTTTCAACTGATCCCACGAAAACGACAGTCGACTATTTTACCTCGCCATCAGAATGGTTAGAAAACAGTGATGACAAAGTATCGAGCTATCTCGATGAGGTGATTAGAAATTACGAGAGCTTTAAGGGATTTACTGTCGCGGACAAATTGGACCGTGTAAAGCTTCAGCTCAAGACGCTTTCTTATGAGCTCATTCGGCCTTCCGATATTGATGCAATGTTGGATGAACATCCCCATTTAAAGAAACGATTTTTCCGAGTTCGACTCGTCCAAAGTGAAGAGAAAATAGAAGAGTATTTTGAGCGTATTGCTGGCGAGCATAGAATTGTAAGGCCAGTAAGCGACAAAGATCGTGGAGTGTTGGACGAAGCACTTCAAGGAGAGATTGAAGAACTGCGTAAATCCCGATTTTTTCCCGGAAGCGATACGACTGCTCTGGCGCTGAGAATGTTCAAACAGCTCAAAGATGGAGATTTTAGGGAGGGGTCCGCTCAAGTTCGATCGAAAGCGTTTGGTGCTTGTGGGCGCTGGTTGTCACGGTCAGAAGAAAACGAGGCCGCTGAAGAGGCTATTAGACAGTCCAAAGCTCTTGGTGAGTGCAACGACGCAATCATCGCCCAGGCATTCTTGACTGAGCCCAATAATTGGACCGAATGTCTTATCGCGCTCGCGCCGCTTGATAATTCGGAAAAAGTTACGGCCGCCCTGATAGCTGTCAAACACAGCACGAACTCCGAGCAAGCTTTGCAATGGTTTCATGACGCAGATTTTGCCCCAACTGATGTCGATGCGGACGGCAAAGTGGTTCTTTTGAGTTGCCAGTTTGACGCCCAGAACTGGGACGCTGCCTATTCGTTAGCGGTCTCACTGCAAGAAGATGATTTTGCTGAGGCTCCAGCTCTCTTCCACCTTGCTGGTCTTGCGTGCATCTTGAGCGTCCTGCCAGAGGAGTTTCGTGATGCCTTCCAAAACACTGTTCCTTTCGTTCGGCACCAGTTCCCGCTTTGGGATGATCCGGAGTCCATGCAACAGCGAAAAACCGCGGCAGGCTTCTTCAGGCGTGCGAGCGAAGCTGCAGCAGAATTCGGCTTGGACGCCAAGCATACATACGAAAACTACGCGCTTTGGTTGGAACTCCACGATCCGGATGAACACGGCGTTGCGCTTGAACGTCTGGCCTTGTTATTAAGTGACGCAGAAACCGCAATCCACTTTATTCCCCTGGGTCTCGGCTTTATTCCAAAAATTGATCGTAATAAAGTAGAACACGTCCTGTCGCGACAGGAAGCAAGGTGTCCAGGAGGTAACTTTGAAGTTGCTTTCGCTCGGTTCGTAATGGCAATCTCTATAAGCGATCCTGCACAAGCATTAGCGTATTTTGAAACCCATCGAATAGTGATCGAGTCGCACCTCAATACAGAGGCTTATCTGGATTTCGAAGTGCGAGCCTGCGTCCAGGCTGGTCGTACTAAGCTTGCCATGGACGCAGTAGAAAGGAACTCCGAAAAACTAAGTGCCAAACAAAAAGACCAATTCTTTCTGGTTATTTCACAAGGGAAAATGGGGCCGGACTTAAGGGATTTAGAAACCACGTATTCCGAAAACCCTTCTACATTAAACTTGAAGAATCTGGTGAATCAGCTTGGTCAGCAAGGCTTCTCGGATCGTTTATTTGAGCTCACCCGAAAGCTAATTGAAGATACACGATCCATAACCGAGACCGAGCGCGCCGTTCGTTTCCTTTTTGCCAACGACATGCACGAAGAGGTCGAGATCATGCTTTCGGATGTTTCAAATTTGGTTCAAACATCACTTGAGCTTCGGTTCGCTAAAGCATGGACGCAATTTCGAAATGGGAATTTTGAAGAATCCTTAAAAGCCATTGTTCAGCTTCGGAACGAGCGGGATGACCAAAACGACCGCAACTTGCATCAGAAACTATTAATTGCCTCAGGACGTTGGGAGGAGTTGACAGTTTTTGTGGAAGAGGAATGGAAAAATCGAGAGCATCGCACCCCAGAGGAGCTTTATGTGCTTGCACAGCTATCTGGAGCGATAGACAGCCCGCGACTTGGTGCGCTGCTCGAAATAGCCGCAAAAGCTGGGGAAGATAATCCAAGTATTTTGCTGGGATGCTATATGACAGCAACTGAAAGAGGGCTGGAAGACGGTCCGAAAGTTTTCGGTTGGCTTGATAGAGCTTTTAAGTTGTCTGGCGAAGACGGTCCTGTGCAAAAAAGGTCCATTGAGGACGTTGCTAACGAGATGCCAGATTGGAATGAGCGCATAGACGAAGTTTGGGACAGTTATCGGAAGGGTGAACTGCCGCTTTCGATGGTGGCGGCGCAACTGCGAAGATCGTCGCTGGAGATGCAAATTTCTTCTATTGTTTTGAACCGTAAGCAATCTGACCCGCGCAAGCGCAATATCGTTTCTGCGTATAGCGGCGTGCATGGCGAAATTGAGGTCGACTTGAAACGCGTCGGTCTTGAAAGCACCGCTATCGTGACACTCGCCAGCCTGAATATCCTTGAAGAAGTGATGCGGCAATATGACGAGATACTCATACCGCATTCAACGCTTGATTGGCTTTTCAGTGAACGCCGCAAACTGGCTTTCCATCAACCGAGTCGTGTCAAGCGAGCCAGGGCATTGTTGACCGCGCTCACAACCGGAAAAGTGCATGAATACAACGCATCCTTGGCTCCCGATGCCGAGTTAGCGACTCTTGTTGATAAGGAGCTGGCCGAAATGCTCACATCCGCGAAGGCGGATGACAGCGAAGCCAAAGCAATCGTGGTGAGAAGCGCTCCGGTACATAAAATTAGTTCCTTAATGGATGAGATCGTCGATCTCACTGACTACAATACTTGCCTCTGCAGCTGTCAGGCTGTGATTGATAAAATGGTTAATCTCGGTTCTCTGATGCCCGAGGATGAACAGCAGGCACGCATTTTCCTCGAACGTAGTGAGCAACGTTGGCCCGATGAACTTCAGGTTGAAGACGGGGCGAACCTTTTTTTGGATGACCTGTCGGTCTCGTATTTCCAAACTACTAATTTATTAACGAGTCTCGCTGATGCCGGGTTCAAGGTTTTTGTTCCCAAGAGGGCGATACGTGTGGCAAACGCGCTGGTCGAGATGGATGGTCATGCGGAGGACTTTGAGCGGATCATTGGAGGTATTAGAAAAGCCCTAAGCGTGGGAATTTCCGAGGGGAAAGTTCACGTTGATAAGATTTTTTGCGATGACCATCTGAAGTCGCACCCAAACGTCGCGGTGCTACAGCTTGCTGGGCAGGTTGAAGGACTTGTCAGTGACGACCGATACCTAAACCAGTACCAACATGTGGGCGAAACCGACGCCCAAACGCCGATTTTAACATCCCTTGATCTCCTCGCTGACTTAAATCGAAAGGGAACACTTTCGAATGAAAAGTTGAGGCATTGCCGATCCTATTTACGGCGAGCAGGCTATCTCCTTTTTCCCACTTGTCAGGATGAATTGCTTCAATTTCTGGAGGATACACAAGTCAAGAACTCAACTTTGGTTGAAACTGCTGATCTGAAGGCGTTCCGAGAGAATATCCTTCTCACACTAATGCGCAGCTGGCTGGTTCTGACCAAAGAAATGACTTGGTTTGAGAAGTTCCGGAATTCCTTGGTCTCGGCTTTGGTCATGCAATGGAAACCAGGAATAGACGATGACGTGGCACGCGTTCGCTCACGTTGGATATTTCAGCTCCTCGATCTCCGAAATTGGGCTGGCTCGATCACTGGTAATGACGGCTTTGGGCTCGCTGAAAACGGCCTTGGAATTATATGTAATAGTTTGGCACTTCGCGGCCGAGATATTCAAGATGAAGAATCTGCGGATCGGTATTCGAAGTGGTTGAAGGAAGAGGTGTTCGATACTTTACAATTTTCGGATCCTGCCGTCTATGCTTGGCTGCTCAAATCATACGAGCAAATGGTTTTGTCTAATTTGGCTTCTCAAGGAGGACTTGATGGATAAGGATGCCAGTTCGGAAATAACCAAACAGCCAGATTATTCTGTCTTACTTGGGGTCCTCCCGATGTTCCTGCGCCGGAGACTGGTCGACGAAAGAAGTTTTCGAGAGGGGATAGGCTTTGAGGCTGAGGAGTTTGTTACCTACGGGGAAAACATCGTGTTCAGCCGCTCACTATTCTTCGAAAAAGTGAATGAAGCCTTTTGTGTCGAAGGCGTCCAATCTGAGATCGAAGACCAGGCGGGCAAAAGATGGTTTATGTCACGCGAACAGATTGCCAACGGCAGGCCCGTCTTGAAAATTGAGAACGAGACCGAGATTTTTTTCGCCGCAGAATTCTTCGTTTTTCTACCAGATGCGAGCGAAAGACAAAGGGAATTCGATGCCGTTATCGTGGAACACGGCTTTCCTCTCACTGGCCTAAGTGAGTGGCGTGACTTGTTGGCTGAACGAACATTGCTGGCTGAAGAATTTGAAGAATTCTCTCAAGACATCATGAAAACGCCGTTTGCTTTTCTTAAGGAGTTCCGCCGGAAGATCGAAGCCACGAACGTAAGCGCTGAAGACATGGTGCCTAAAGACATCGAGTATTTTGAAAACCTAAGTGGTAAGGGCCAGCAAAACACTCTACCGGACTTGGTGAGGGAGGTCATTTCAGGGGTGGTTAAAGACTACTTAGCTTGGGATCATGAATTTGGCCCTCGAATGGCTTTGCTGCTGTGCAGCCATCCATCAATAAGCAATTTAATAGAAACTTCAGGTATTTCAGGACATCAACTAATCAACTTGGCTGTGTGGGTCAGAGACCATGGTGATATCTTCTCAAAAGTCGGCGTCGTAGAAGTCGCTCTGAGCGCCGCTCAAGACTCGCGTGAATTGGAAAAAGTTCTGGACGATATCGTCCAACAAATCATCGCACTTGATCCGGGAGATAAATCCGGGCCTCTTCAATTGATGATGAGCTTCATTGTGCTTGTCGAAAGTGAAACAAGCAGAACACGTGTTCTTAAGCACTGGCCTCCCTTTCAAAGGCGTCTTACTACCTTTTCGCACGCTGCCTTATTATCGAGGGAAACCGAGAACAGAGTTGATGTTGAACATTTTTCTGCGTGGTCAATTAATATGCACGGGCAACGATTCTTTCTCCAAAACCTAATAGATTTGCGTGCTGAACCTCGTTGGCTTCCCGAATTTGCCGATCCCTATCAACTAAAACAGGAGCTTCTTGGTAGGTTGTACAATGCCGCCGGGAGCTTGTCGGGGGGGCTGCCTGACGGACCGCTTCGTGACACCCTCGATCCACAGAACCCTGAAAGCAGTCTCAATCGAACACGAACACTAAAGAGCTCTTTTCCTGGCCCACTTGAAGGATCTGACTCGTCCCTTCGAAACCCGATTCCCAAGGAGTTGGAGATCGCACTGGATGAAAGCCTATCGGGTGGTGTGTTGACAGCTAAAAGCGTCACCGTGCTGATAAACACTACAGGTCTATTTCGGGTTGGGAGCGAAAAAGCTGAGAAAGCCGTAGAATTGATTAGGGCAAGCAATTTTCGCTTTGCAGAAAATATGGGTGATGAGGAAAGGTTCTCTTTTGTTTATGGCCTTGCGGAAGTCGCAAGCCGCTTGCGAAGTCAAGGCCTCGCGAGAAGTGTGAGGACCGTGGCACGGTCACATCGAGATGAACCCAGTGTAGGGAGACGCTACAGCGAGGAAGTAGTCGTTTGTTTGGTTGCGGCTGCAGCATTTCAAGAGTTTGATGCGTGGAAGTCGTTTTTAGGCAGCTGGATAACAGAGCTTTGTTTCAGCGTTAGCAAGGGGGAAGCGGCTGAACTCGAGGCTTCGGTTGAGATGATTTGTTGTATTGAACCACGCCTCCGTTCCGAACTCGGGGCGGGGCTGGCTGCACTTGCATCGATTCGTTAAGCAATTTTATAGTTCCTAAGACGGGTTGGAGTAGCCCTACTTTTTATTGGACGCATTTCCTTTTAGTTCATTTTGTATTGATCACCAAGTCGCAATCAGAGGCTTTGGTATGGTCATATGTATCCTCTTCTGAGAAATCTTTGTTCTAACACAGTTTCCGCAGCGGAGGTACGACTTACCAAGTAAGTTGTTTGAGGGTTTAACGAAGATTGGAATACCCGGGCGCTACGATGGCAGCATCGAGGATTGCCGCTACGTGCATATCGAATTCGAAAACGAAAAGTTAGTGTTCGAGAATTGCTACAGACAATTTAGAACTATTAAGAACAACATTGTCCACGCTAACAAGGCCTACCGTCCAGATTCACCCGAGCGCCTGAATGAATTGCTCGATGGGACCCAAGGGGTTGTAAACAATGTCCATAAAAACCAACCCTCCCTTGGCTGAACGTGCCATGGAAATCAAGGCTACACTGGGGATAAAGAATTTCTGATAGTCGTAGTTTCTACGGCCTGCAGGTTCCGCCGAACGCATAGAATCAGCAGATTGTAATCTTTATCAGACTTCCCTACGAAGTAGCGGGCGTCCTAAAGCCAACTATGGTCGACCTATGAATAGGCTGTCCACCTCTGCTATTCTCTAACGTCGGATCTTTAGTTTTGGCTAATCGACCGGTTGACACATCAGCTTTGCAGTTTTGGCCGAAGGTAAAAAGTCCTTTAATTTCGCGCGTGCAATAGTGTTCGAACCTGGTATTCTTTTCTTACACAAGTAATAATGGAAATATGATGAGGCATCCATCACTCTTCGCACCGAAGCTGGCTCTCTCGCACAACCGGCTGTCTCCTGTCGAGAAGATGGGAAGAAACGAACAATGTTGGTGCCGATCTGGTAAAAAATTTAAGTATTGCCACCTCGTTCGCGAAGCGCTTGAGCCGGTAAATGCATTTGAACAGGAGCAACGGATGTTTCAGGAGCTTCGAGAGGGCTACTGCTCACTTCCTAAAACTGATTCTTGTAGCTCGAAAATCAGTAAAGCTCACACGATTCAAAGGAAAGGTGGTCTCGCCGCAATCTCGGAAAACAATCATGTTCTTACCGTGAAGCCTCGAATGAAAGATATGATACTAACAGGTGGGAATCCGCAACCTCGAAGAATTGGCCTCAAAGACGCATCAGTTTTCCCTGGATTTTGTAGCAAACATGACTCCGAATTATTCAAGCCCATCGAGGGGAAATCTCTCGACCTCGACGCTCAATCAGCGTTCCTCTTTTCCTATAGGGCCATTGCCTATGAGCGTTATGCTAAGGAAGCAGAAGGCCGCTTTAATATCATTATGCGAGAAGACGTTGATCGTGGTCAGCCATTTTGGAAGCAGTCTGCGATGCAGTCGTTATTGTATGACGTTTCTATTGGTATAGAGCTTGGCAAAAGCGATATGAATCGAGTTAAAGTCAGCTTTGACGATATTCTCTTATCGGACTCCTTCGAAGGCTTCCACTACTGTGCAATTCGCTTCGACCGCATCATCCCAGTTGTCGCGTGTTGCGCCTTCCACCCCGAATTCGATCTCGATGGAACTCGCTTGCAACGATTAGGGCAAGATACGGTTGAACTCGACGCCGTGACGCTCACTGTTACGGTTTTTGAGGGTGCTTCGATTGCCATCTTTGGGTGGGCCGGGCCAGACAAGGGGCCTGCCCGATTACTATCGGAATCCCTACTATCTATCGATAATGATCGCAAAGCCGATGCCCTGATACGTCTGCTGTTCATTCACTCAGATAACATTTTTCTAAAACCTTCTTGGTGGGACGCTTTAAATGACAAACAAAAAACTGCGCTCAACAATATGACCCGTGGCGGAACAACGATGCGCGAACGGTCAGCGGCTGAGTATAAGGATATCTCATTGGATCTTGTCGAAGCAGAGGTCTTGGAAACGGTGACCGAATAGGGTCGTTTCATCGTTCGAGTTGTGTAAGTTCTTGTGAGGCGATCTGTCGCAGGCGCTTCACAAGATATTTTTGAATGTCCGCCTTAGGCTTCGAGCCGGGATGCTCTCTCGCTTGCGGCGAACTTCCGGAATCCGCTCATTCACTATGTTGATATTCGGGCATAACTTTCTATTTCACGGTTACAACGACAATGTTAAAACTTCATTCAGCAAGTCCGCGAAATGTTGGGTAGCGTCCAGCTACATTAGCTTATTATTCAAAAACGCCTTGTGTTGCTACCCGCGCATTCAGCTAAGGCGAAAACAATGGCGCTGCTGTGCAGTGTGTGAGACGTTCTCGGTATGATCGAATACCAAACCCTCGCTAACGACCATCCCGACCTCATGGGTTGACCGCTGCTACGGGCAGCTCTTCTGACCTTAAAATATACGCACGAACACGGATCGATAGGGGTCACTAAAATCAAGGCGTTCAAGCGTACGTTCGTTCATTGGGCTGTACAGAACTTTGACTGGCCAGGAGAAGGTGCGGATGAAGTGTTCAGCTATCATAAGGTGGTCAATGAAGCTGACTTCGCCCCGCTCGAAGTGCTGCACTTCCTGCTGATTGAATTACGCCTTGGTCGCCACTTCAAGGATGAGTTCCGGCTCACCAAACGTGGCAAAGAGTTGGCCCAATCCCCCGGGCGCTTATTTGTCGAATTGATCCGGTATTTTGTACAAGAGGTCGATCACACCTCTTATGCGCGCTTTGATGACCACCCCTTCGGGAATTGGGACGTTTGGATGAATGTGATTAACGTAGAGGCCGATCACGGCATCAGCGAAGTTACCCTATATCAAAAGTTCTATGGTGAACCGGAGAGTGACCGCAATGCTGCCAGGCGGGACACATACGCGTTCAAGGCCTGCGTTTTGCGACCGCTTGAATGGGCCGGACTGCTGATGTCGACCCAAGACCAGGGCGCGTAAATGCGCGCTGTCCATGTGTTTAAAAGTCCTCTCTGGCGCAGTGTTTTGAAGTTAGACACTGACGATATGCTTCAGTCGGTACCCTTGCAGTGAGGCACTCTTCACCTTCTGTAAGCAGGGCAGGGGCTCAGGGTGCTATTCTTCATCGTCGAGTTCACAAACTCGGTTCGATCTGATGCCAGCCTCCAGTCCACATCACCCCAAACCAAACTTGACATCGGGCAGGTGAATCGCAGATTGAGAACAAATAGCGAACAGTTAGGATTCCCATGCCAGTTTACCCAGTTGATGAACCCGTCCACATGCCTTCCCAATCTGTTCGAATTGTCAGCACACCAGTCAGCGCAGGTTTTCCTTCGCCAGCTGGAGACGATCTCGAAGATGAGATCGACCCTATGGCCTGGGTCGTTAGACATCCTTCATCCACATTTTGGTGGCGCGTAGAAGGGGACTGCCTTTGGGACGTTGGGATACGTGATGGTGATATCATCGCTGTAGACCGTGCTGGCAAGCGCCGCATTGGGCGAGCCGTGCTGGCCGTGGTAGATGGTGCTGTCACAGCAAAGATCCTGCGTAAGCGTGGTGACAGATACTACCTCGCGCCTGCGAATAGCCAAGAACAGTTCCCCGACGTCGAACTTACAGAGGATAGCGAAATCTGGGGCGTTATCGCAGGTGTTGTCCGGCGTTACGACTTGGCATGAAGCGGCCTGTTGCCATCAGCGACAGTGCGAACTTCTATGTGAGCGCTGAGCGAATATTCGATCCGACTCTTAAGAACGTTCCGGTGATCGTGCTATCAAACAATGATGGCTGCGCCATAGCGCGCAGCGATGAGGCAAAGGCCTTAGGGATCAAGATGGGCACTCCGCTGCATCACATCCGCGATAAGGTTGATGCCCATGGTATTCGCGTCTTCAGCTCGAACTACACCCTCTATGGCGACATCTCTCGTCGGGTGGTGGAGGTCTACGAAGACTTTACGCCAAACGTCGAAATCTATTCCATCGATGAATGCTTTCTCGACTTTGTTGGTTTCAAAGATCGCACCGCACATGCCAAGGCACTGCGTGCAGCGGTCTTGAGACGAGTAGGGGTGCCAGTACGCATCGGCATCGCCCCAACCAAGACCCTTGCTAAATGTGCGAACGACATTGCCAAGAAGAACCCCATCTTTGCTGGGGTTTTGGATATGGTGGACGAGAGCCTTGCAAGCTGGCTGCTGCCGCGCGTGCCAGTCGGGGACATCTGGGGCGTTGGTCGAAAGACCACCGACAAGTTGAAAGCCTTGGGTGTACACACGGCAGCTGATCTTCGTGATCTGCCAATCCGGCAGGCAAGGGCTGTCGGCACCGTGGTGCTGGAGAGGATCGTATTGGAGCTACAGGGTGAGGCCTGTCTCGCCTTTGAAGACGTAGAGCCACAGCGCAAAGGTATGGCCGTAACACGATCAGCAGGCACTCCGATGACAGACTTCGACACGCTGTTCCTGGCGATCACCGCGCACGCATCACGGGGCGCTGAAAAGCTACGCCAGCACGGCTTGGTCGCTGGTACGCTGACTGTGTTTTTCCACACCAATAAGCACCGGCCAGATCGACCCCAGTATACTGCATCAAGAACTACCCGCATGACCCCGATGTCGTCGGATACCTTTGATCTCGTTGAGGCCGCACGACGCTGCGCGGAAGCCGCATGGCCTAAGTCGGACGTTAAAAGCTATGGCTTCACAAAGGCTGGTATCATGCTGAATGACCTGGTGCGGTTCGAAGATCGTCCTCAAACGCTCTTCGACCAAGCGCGACCGAAATCCCCGGAGTTGATGAAGGCTTTGGATGACGTGAACGATAGGTTCGGGAAGAAGACGATGGTACTTGCGAGCGAAGGTATGAAGCAGGCCTGGCGACTGCGCGCGGATCATCGAAGCCCGCGCTATACCACGCGCATGGAAGACCTGCCGGTGGTGCGATAAGGGGGACTAAACCATCTGTCTTAGGAATGAGCTGCACTCTGACATAGCTATTTGTGTGCCATGTAGCAGACCCTGCTAACCAGTCATTTCCCTCGCGCCGCGGCCATCCTGCGCCGCTCAGCAAAAAAGGCCTTTTCCTCCTCTTCAGGGATTGGTTCACACATCTTTTCCACAAAACGATCCGACCAGATTGGGAATTCTTCTTCGGTTAACTGTGTCGTGCATAGTTTGCCGCAGAGAGCCGCTTCGATCTTTGCTTCGTCTATCATGTTTGAACCCCTTCTGTTTTTGCCGAGTTAGCAAATTGTTCACAGTCGGTACGGAGCTGAGCAGTGCATTCAGAACCGATGCACTCAACATCACCGCCCTCATCAATGCAGAGCTTGTGCATTGCAATATTACTTCGCACGAAGTTCACATCTATAGTCAACATATTATGCGCCCGGGCTTCGCTAAGGCCACGCTTGAATAGAGTGCGCCCAAGGCCGCGCCCCTGGTACGCGTCTTCGACAGATAGACCTACTTCAGCATGCGCGTATTCACCGAAATACAGTTCCAGCATCCCACGCGGGGCACTGTCTCTCTCGATCGCAAGTGTTAGGTCAGGCCGCGAATGCTGTGCAAAGCACCTGAGGGCTTCGTCGCTTATGCTACCCATGAAACGCTGTGAACGTGATGCCGCACTAAGTCGGATGTAATGTTCTATGCGGCTTTGCTGTAAAGTTGACAGTGTCAGTGGCAATATTTCTGGGGACGAACGTTCCATGTTTTCTCCGATCTCAGTCCCGAGATGGGTGCTGATCGTACGGATAGAAGGCGTATAATCGAAGGTTGGGGATGCGCGTTGTGCATGGGTTCGGTTGGCCGTGTGTACCAGACGCGGCTATAGCTCGGTATGGCTCAGACCCTCTGAGGTGTCGCAGGCCATACATGCTGTCAGCAGACGCCAGGGGTTCAGGGGAGTGGCGAACGATGACCTGATGCACTCTGCACAAGAGGCTCTCAGCAGAGGTTGACGGCAGGACGAACGAAGCACGAAGTGCGGAAGAAAAAATGGGTGGCTCTGCCGGGTCCTATTTTTTCCATTGTGAGCCATGGAAAATCCCTACGCGTTTTCTGCACCGCGTCAGCGCTCTTCAATTCGGTTTTGTCGCCCGAATGCATCGTTTGGTAGCTTCACTGCAAGATTTGATTTTCTCTAAGGGATAAAACGCTGTTCGTTTGTCCAGCTGTTTTCCCGGGGCGATTTTACCTTAGGAAAAGTCGGAGCGGCATCGCGCCCGGGGCCGCATCTCCTCTTCAGACAAGAATAGGAGAACGCAGTGTCAGAGCCTTTCAAACCGAAGACCGTCGTCGACGTTGAGCGTATGACGCGCTCAGATATAAGCGCTTTATACAAACACTGTATGAGAGCGACCGGACAAGACGATCACATCATCAAATCTCAAACCAAGGACAACAAATGGCTCATTGGAGACGACACCAACTTTCTGAGTGTTGTTGACACCTACATTCGGGTCCAAGGAGCGACGATTGATAAACGGAACGTAAAATCGGCGACAGCTTTGGTGCTTCAGGCGAGCCCAGAATACTTCCGACCAGAATTTCACAGGGATGACCCTGAGGGCTTCGGAAAGTATGATACCCAAAAACTCGATGATTGGGTGTTGGCGAATGTTAAATGGCTCAAGAACACCTTTGGAACCGACTGCATCGCAGCTCATCTTCACGTTGATGAACGTACTCCGCATATTCATGCGGTAATTGTCCCAATGTTCGAAAAGGCACCAACCATGCCAAAGAATAAACGCAAGGGCGAGACGCAAGCGCACTTTGACCTTCGGGTCGAACGAGCCAAGAAGAAAAGAGGGCGGAAAGTGGTGTCGCATCACAAGCACTACCTCTTTGGCGCGGGCCGAAAAAGCTATGAAAAGGTTGTAGACTCATATGCGGCCGCAGTTGAGCATCTCGGTATCGAGAGGTCTGAACGAGGGTCAGAGGCGACACCAACAACGAAGCAAGAGTGGGCGCGACTACTATACAAGAAGTCGAAAGAAATAGAGCAAAACCTGATCGGCAAGCAGAAGCGCCAAAGGTTGGAAGACGAAAGCTTTGAATTCGGGGCAGCAGCGCTGATGGACGACAAAATTAGATACGCTGAAGCAAAGGATGGAAGGGATGAGGGGCTTTTGCCGTCTACAAATTGGCCGCAGGACAAACATGAGCAAAACGAGATCAGATCAGGAGTTAAGCCAGCTAAAACTCGGATCGTTGCGTTTGCGAAAAGGATCAGAGATTCTACCAACTCTTCGTTCGAAAAGGCGAAGATGCGTGTCTTCGAGATGCTCAAAGCCGTTGAAAAACGGGAGGCAGCTGTAAAGGCCAAAGAGATCGAGCTTGCGGAGCGCGAAAAAGCTCTCGGTCTTATAGAAGGTATCGAAGACACATGGTTCGAGGACGGGGACATGAGCGCAGCAAACGAACGGACCCTCCGTGAAAACGGTATTATTCAGGATAAGATTGAACATCAGCCGGTTCTCGAAGTCCGAGAGGAGCTTGTCAGGGTGCAAGTGCGTTAAGGGCACGGCATTCCAGAGCAGATTGCGTAGGTGAGGTGCGAGACCCAAAACAACTCAGATCAGTCGGCAGGTGAAATGATCAACTAAAATACGTTGAAGTACTGCGGGTGTGCTCGCAGCTCGGCTAAGACGTGCGGTGCCGAAGGGTTAGAGTAACCGCGCTGGTCTCAAATGATATTTTACAGATCAATCGATGTCGTACTACTTTCTGAACAAAAATGCATATTTCAGCTTAACAGATTTCCGCGCTGTATAAACGATCCAATCTCCTTTTTGAGATGCTGTCGGGCCATTGTTTATCATTGGTCCCTGCGGCTCCCAAATTTACCCATGGAGATTGAAACGTGACGTATCAAAAGACCAAATCCCTTCGCGAGCTTGCCGCAGCTGAGCGCGCCCCAAGTGAAAAGTTGGCAGCTGCCAACTTCTCCGAAACGGTATTAAATATTTTTCCAAACGAGATCGATGACAGCACCGGTATCAAAGATCGATATTCGCATTCTACTCGCGATTTTGATGGCTTGAAGGAAAGCATCGAGCGGAATGGCCAGCAACAACCCATACTGGTTGGTTCGTGCGCCCCGAAAACTGGCAAGTACCCGATAATAGCCGGACGTAATCGACTTCGTGTTGCTTCACTCTTGGGGATCAGCCTCAAAGCTATTGTGCGACCGATTGACGGTGAAGAGAGGTTGGTGGCGCAGCTGCAAGAAAACATTTCCAGAAGCGATTATACGGTTGGTGACAAGATTGGCATCATAATCGAGTTGAAGAAGAAGTCCTTCAAACAGGTTCGTATCGCCGAAATGATGAGTATCTCGAAAACCGACATCTCAAAGTTACTTGGGTTGTACGAAAAGTTAGTGGACCTGGCGGGGTCACATGATTTTCCGAGGGCGCTTCTTGCGTCAAAGGCTGGTCGACCCAAATGGGAAAATTTGGCGAAGACACTGGAAGAATTACCGCACGGTTCTCGAAGTAAAATTTGCGAGAAGGTCGTTGAAGAGCTTAAGGGTGAATGTGGAACGGATCCAATTTCTTTTGCGATGGCTGCTATCAAGGATGAAATGAAAGCCTCGCAATCTGTGACCGATTACCTGCCACTTGAACAATCATACAAGGAAGCGTCAGAGGCCTTGTCAAACGCCACTTTAAACACGCGCGACCTGTGTGAGTTGAAGTACGAGGGTGATCCTCATGTAAACGAACTCCTCCAGAAGGCTATTCAGATCGAACACGCGACTTTGAAAGCAATGATCATCGAACGCTTTGAGGTGCTGGTAGAAAAGTCACTTGGTGGCGCAAAAAACCTTGATCGGGGGATGCAATGACCAAGGTTGTTAGTTTGGTCGGTCAGAAGGGCGGTAGCGGAAAATCTACAATTGCAGTTCATCTTGCGATGGAAGCCCTCCTGAAGCAAGAAGGTAGTCAGGTAGCAATTATCGACATGGACCCGCAGGGGTCAGTCTTGGAATGGTCTCGAATGCGGGGAGATGCGAACCCTGTGGTAGTTCGCGGTACGCCGGAGACGCTGAATGATATCTTGGGTCAGGCCGCTGACGATGGTTTCGACTATGTCGTACTGGATACACCCGGTCGGCAAGATTCAACCCTGGTTGAGCTCGTAGCTGCCAGGTCTGATCTAATTCTATTGCCGCTGCGCCCGTCGCTTTTTGACGTGCGCGCTGTCGCGGATACAGTCCGCCTTCTTAGATCCAAAGCCTACAAAATGCGATTTCTGCTGTCTCAAACCCCGGCGCGTGGGAACCAAGTGGCAGACGCAGAAGCATATTGCGCCAGCGCACACCCGGAAGTTGTGGTCGCTCAATCCAAAATCGGGTACCGAACAGCATTTCAAAGCGCTTTGATTGATGGTCGTGGGGTCCAGGAAGCTGGCCGAAGCGGAAGCAAAGGCACGCTGGAGATAGCAGACCTATTTGATGAAATAATGGGCCTGCTGAACAGTTAGAGAGACAGTTCCAAGCCCATTTTACGACTGGCGTTCGTCTCCTCCCATCCAAAATAATCGGGTTGGGTTGCAAAGATCAAATTTAGCTTCGCTTACGGTTTCGGCGAATGTCAGTTTTCCGCTCGTCAAAATGTCGTATCGATCGGCCTGAGGTGAACAGGATTGGATTGCCGAGACACACCTTGTTCGTTGGGGTCACACATAGTGACCTCAACAGTCATCAGGATGCTCTGAGTACCGCAAGCTACGGATGCCGACATTCTGTCTTCGCCCGACGCAAACCTACCTGAGGACTGAATTATCCAGATACTTTCTTCACGAATTCAGATTTTAGGCCCATCTTACCAATTCCTGGAACTTTGCAATCTATGTCGTGTTCGCCGTGCACCAATCGAATACCGCGGACCTTGGTCCCGACCTTGACCACCGACGAAGAGCCTTTAATCTTCAAATCTTTGATAACGGTGACCGTATCACCATCCAGAAGGGTGTTTCCAACGCTGTCACGCACTTCAGATGCTGTGTCGGCCGGTTCCTCAGACACCCATTCATAGCCGCATTCTGGGCAAGTCAATAAGTTATCAACTTGATAAACATAGGCCGAGGAGCATTCAGGACATGGGGGTAATTGATCAGTCATAGAAGTGGTCATAACTCGATGTGGTCCTGCGGCACAGCTAAAATTCATCTTCATTAGCAAATCGACAAACTCTACCCGATGAGTAAATGCCTGCAAACGCTGCAGTCGCCCTAAACCTCTTATAAAGGCAAAGTCTTAAAGTCGTTCTTTCGCTATCGTAAGCGGGCTCTACGGTTATCGCGTGATCCGACTTCTCAAAGTTCTATGCGGATCGCGTCATGGCCTACAATAAGCTCGCCATTGTAGTGTCCAGCACAGGCTTCTTGCCAATCTTTTTCGTCATAGGCAGGGTCATCGGAAGGAATGAGGTGCGTGAGAGCAAGTCGTTTTGCACCTGCGTTCGCTGCTGTCATTGCCGCCTCATGGGCAAAGGTGTGAGATTTTAGAAGATGCGCCATCAACTTGTCACTGCCGTTTCCAACTCGTTCTAATAGCGCAGGTAGGGCGGACTCAAGCATTGCCTCGTGGATCAACAAATCAGCACCTCGTGCGAAATTTTCGAGCGCTTTGATTGGGGCGGTGTCGCCTGAAAATACGACGTGTACCTCATCTGTCTTGAACGACAATGCGAAGGTATCGACGAGTGGTGGATGTTGGTTCCGAATGGCTGAGACCGTGACGCCATCACGGGATAACACAAGCCCAGCGTCGATTGCATGGATGGTTATGAGTTCACGCATGTCCGGTCTACCTTCGTCTTCGATGCGCAGGTCGATGTCTGCCTTCACCGAAGAGCAAAAACCTTTCCAATACATATCCAATCCGGGTGGGCCATAGATGTCTACGTGTGTTTTTAGCCCTGCTGTCCACGCAGTGTGCAACAGCGGCCCTAATTCAAGATAATGATCCGAATGCAGGTGGCTGATGATAATAAGTGACAGGTCTTTCAGTTGCATGCCTTGATCGACCAAACCTTTGGTCACGCCCAACCCACAGTCGACAATAATTTTCTGGCCGTTCAGTGCATATAACGATGACGTCGGCATCGAGGATCCCGGACGGATGGCTGGCCCGCCTTTCGTGCCCAAAAGAGCGACGTAATTGTCGGACATGATGAAACTCCTTGGGGTGGAACTGCGAAACAGTGTTTAGACTTCCAAGGATGATACATTCCAGATTGGCCCACGCAACCCGCACGTTGTTCGATGTAGCCTCATTTCAAACTGGCAAATACATCGCTTACGAGAAAGCAGCGATTAGCGCAGTTGGAGCCATGACAGCTTTGTCTAAATGGGACTGATTTCAGTGCGTTGGCAGAAAAGTGGTTGCGCGCCGTCGTTGATGCGCACTTAATGGGAACACTTGAGGAGCCGCATGGATGCGGTTCTTTACTTGAGAAAGTTTCTGCTATCCCGATGACCTCGAAGAATTATTCGCAACGTGTAAGGTAGGCGTCTTTGAACGCCGATCGCCTCACGATCGGCTCAACAGCTCATGCTCGTTCGCCGTTTTGTGTTTCGGGTTGAGTGTATACGAGCTCAAGATCTGGCTCTATCGGGTCGGGCCGAACGCTGAGTTCAAACACTGAAAGCCACTCATCTTTTATCGTCCAGGATTTTCCGAGTTTAATGGCTTTAAGTTTTACGCGTCCACTCGGTGTGGGGCAGCCCAGATTGATCCAATCACGAATGGTATGAGGGTCCCGTCGGAAGATTTTTGCGACTTCAGTTGCTGTGTAATATTGGGGCAGCTTCATTACTCGATCTCCTATGCTCAATCAGTAAATGGGTTCTGCGATACAATTTCGGAAATTTCCCAATATAAATTATGTCACTGTTCTCCGATATGAGATTTCGCAGAGAATTTCATCTCTGATAAAAAGGGGTCACTCGGGTAAAAGGATTATTACTATCGGAATGACCCCTCTTTTTCCGGTTTATACCTAATGTTTCCGTAAATTCCTTATGCACCCAAATCCTTTTCACAATGGAAGGGATAATTATTATGAATGAAAAACGCGAGGACCGTATCGCGAGGGACAGTTCCGGACGTTTCCGCGGGGCAGGGGCCTATCGAACGGATGCAATCGCGCCGACAACGAAGTTCACTGCAATTTTGGAAGCTGGAAAGAAACTTAGGAGCATGCTTATTGATGCTCACCGCGTTCTTAAGGCGTCGACTGCCAGTGAATCTGGTGTACCGACCGTGATAGTCAGTGCAAGTCCAGGCGCAGGGAAAAGTACTTCACAGCGCGAACTGCAGTCCGAGCGTGTGAAGTCAGACAATGATGATATGGTCGCGTTCCACGTACCAACACTCTCCCTTGCAGAAGACGCTGCCCGAGAAGCGACCGTGATAGGCATTGACGCTCAATCAATACGCGGCAGGTCTGCCAGCAGGCCTGATGGCGATGGTATGATGTGCGCAAAGGCAAAGCTGGTAAGCAAAGCGAGCCACTTGGGGATTTCCGTGCGTGATAATTTTTGCGAGCGTCATGATGACGACGGCACAGTGAGACGGTGCGCGCACTTCGAGAATTGTGCTTACATTGGACAATTCAATTCCGGTGCCACCCATCGTTTCATGTCAACAACCTACATAGGTTTGCCCGATCCAAGCGGCACCAAGTATTCCCAGCGGGTAGTTGACGAAACCTTCTGGCGTCAACTCCTCAAGGTACGCGATATAGAGGCCTCCACATTCACGAGCCCCAGGACATTCATGAGCGCACGGAATGTCGCCAAGCACGCTGACTTGCTGGCGGCCGCACAAGACGTTTTTTCTGCCCTCATAACTGGCCGGTCACCATTATCCTTACCCTATTCTGCAGAAGACTATAAGGCTTTCGAACGTCTGGAGTGGGACGCGCAATCGCTATCTTCAGACCTTGCGCCCGACCAAGACAGCAACTGGCAACTTAAAGCATTAGCGAAGGCAGAAGCGAATTTTCGGCAGGTGTCGGGCTTTGGCGCAATCTGGTCGGTACTTTCCTCAGCCAAAGACAGATGTTGTACGAAATGCGAGCGTCTCAGGATGTTCGTGGCTGACGGCAAATATATTATACGAGTGATGACCAAATCAAAGCTGCAGCACTCCGAGCCAATGCTTGTACTGGATGCAGACGCCGACCCCGAGATTATAACGGCGCTGGGGTGCGACGTGCTGCAACATCACGATCTGGTACTTGCCCCCAACGCAACGATACGGCAGCTGCATGACCGACGAATGTGCACATCCACAATCCGGAACAGCAAACAGATACGCCAGAGCTGGCGACAGATTATCGCCAAGGAAGTGCTGATAGACCGGTTGGGACAGGCGTCGGGCGTATTGGTCGGGGCATCGCGAAAAGTTGTTAAGGCGTTCTTTGAGGATGCAGGATACCAGTTCGATGGATTGTCCAGTGAAGCAGCATCAGAGCTGATGCTCGAAACCAAGCTTCACGGTGCCCAGTGGCTATGGTTTGGAGGCCGCGCCCTGGGGTCGAACCGCTACGAAAGCTGTTCAAGTGTAGTTGTTATTGGACGAGAGGAGATCCCCACCCAGACACTGGAGGACCTGGGCGTGGCACTATGGGGCGATACCGGAGACGAAGAGCTTCAGGTGATTGAACCTGATGAATTGAACAACAAGTATATGCCCGCGACTGAGGTCCCCTATCTGATGGCAGACGGAAGCTCGATGGCTGTAGCGGTGCCTTGTCACCCGGATCGGCGCGTTCGTAAAATTCAGCTACAAACACGGGAATATGCGACGAGGCAACTAATCGAGAGACTGAGGCTCGCGCGTTCGAATTATTCAAAGCGTGTGCTTATTGGTTGTAATATCCCCATCCCGAATGTTCCCGTCAGCAAGCTTATGTCTTGGGAGGAACTGTGCGTGGATCGTGTAGAGGCTGCTGTAACCGTAGGATTGATAGAAAATGGTTCAGTCAGGCTCACGCAACAGGGATTACATGATGCCGCCCCGACTGTCTTCCGCTCACTTGATGCAGTAAAATCCTATTTGAAGCGCAATCAAACTGCTTCCGAGAGGCTTGCATATTACAAGACTTTGAGCACCGGTGCCGAAAAGATAAAAACAATAACCGTTCAGGAATATCAAAGTATGCAAGGGAACGGTCAAGGTAAAGAGCCGTAACGCCAGCCTCTCAACTTAGATTATGAACTGAGGCTGGTACGGCGTTTCTGTTTATCGAAATTTTTTTGAAAAGTGGAATGTGAGATATCTCCCCTTCGCCTTCCGCCTACCCATTTTTCGCTCGCTGGTACTCCGCGAACTCTTGAACCCTTTCATGCGACGACATGCTATTACGGCGCTCTATAGCTTTGCAATATTTCCTGTAGAAGATGGCGTTTCTTGCCAGGTTATCCAGCGCACGTACTTTGGACCAAGGGGATTGGTTCTGTTTTAGTTCTGAAATATCATAGTATAGTTCCCGTTGGAATTGATTGGCCTCCTTGATCAGCTCCTCATCCTCCTTCATCGCAAAACAATCTGATTTGAACTTCAGATCAGCGAACGTGAACGAGAAACTCTGAAAGTCGGAATCCGTTTTCATTGCTGTTAGCAGTTTCATATCTGCCTCAACGCGGCCTCTAAGATAGGCAGAAACTCGCATTTTTCTCATGGATACGGTTATAAGCTCGAATACTTGATGTGTCGGTATGCCCGAATCTTCTAACTTCGAAATGCTTACGAAACTTTCGAAATGTATGCCCTTGGACCAGTCAATTGGGAACTCAAATATCACTGACAATTCCTGCTGTTCTATGTTTGACATCATTAATCGCAAACTGCTCTGATCGCGGCACGAAATACCGAACCCGACAGTGCAGCTCGACGATTTATATACCTCGCCCGAAACTGCTTTGTCGCCCGATGCTGTGTGCACAGATATGAATTTAACTTCGTACATTTTTTCCGTTTCTTGATTGAAATTTACTGAGGATATTTGCCTGGTGCTGGCGGGCACCCGGATCATTCGCTCTTCATGGGTGCCAACGTCGCAATAGGATTACGTCACGCGCTGACCACTTTAAGGCCGAGGCTTTCCGCTTTGCTTCTCGTTCTGTCCGGTCCTTTGGACAAAATGGGGCTTATGACCAAATGTGCTTCAAATGGGACTTTTGAAACATGTTCAAACAGCGTCGTGATAGGGATGCCATTCTGTGCATATGATTTCTCACCTTCGTCCAGTGGATTGTGGCCCATCAGATTGCGTTTGATGTATCCAGGTGTGCTTGCTTCCATCAGGTCATGATGGAATGTCGTACGAAGCGCATGAAAGTCTAAGCCGTGCCAGTATACTTTGTTCGTCTTTCTGTAGTGGCCGAATGCTTTGGTGAAGTTCTCAGTGAAATTCTGTTTGTTTTTCCCGCGCGTCATTTTGGGAAGCAATCGCTTGTGCCCACTGTCCTGTGCAAGCTTGACCAATTCCATGAAGCCAAGCTCGATCAATGCAGCATGGATTGGAATTTTTCTGAACGCGGCCTCGGATTTCACGCTATCACCCGTTTGCTGTCGCACTCGAAGATACGGAATGCCCATATCGGACGAAATATCATCGGGGCCGAGTTGCGCGGCTTCCTCACTCCTTAAGCCCAGACAGCGCGCCAAGACCGGCATCCAGAATAGGGGATCATCTTCACCGTTGGCTTTGCCTTGGAATACCGGGGTGTTCAAGAAATCATACCACCGGTCGTCCCACTTCTCGCGCGCCAACTTGTCTTCGGTGGCCTTCAGGCGGCTCAGTTCGTCGTTGGTAAAGGCGCAATCGACGAAAATGTTTTTTGGAGTAATGCCGAGGGCATGCAACATGGTACCTATGCGTTTTGCACAGCGAACATGGCGCACATAGGTTTCAATACGCAGCCTCGGGATGAGTTTTGACAATCGCGCATCGCGTATTTCTTCTTCGTTCGTGCAACCACGCCTGCGTAGCGAACGCTCGGCCCCATCCATTTCCCGGATTTCCTTCTGGTTGGTCAGCTCAACAAGGGCGAGGAAACCATGGGTCGCGCTCGTCGCGGCTGATTTTCCGTGTAGTTTTGGAACTTCGCGGATATCCACTACCGCTTGGTCAATCTCGTCTTCACGGATCTCCGATATACGCTTGTTCTGAAGTAAGTCCGACCAAAGAGTTTTCCCTGTTTTGAGGTTTGAGAGGGAACTTTTGCGCCACTTTTGGCCAACAACACGGTCTGGTTTCTGCTTTCTATCCCAATCGTCCGTACAGCCATGGCTCTTGAAATCGACATAAACGTCGAATGCCTCGCTGAGTGTGATCTCGTCACCTTTTTCGAGCAGTGAAATACTGTTCTCCGAGCAGGCGTTCAAAAGGTTTTTAGATCTTAGAACGTCTCGGATGTCATCCTTGACAGTCATATTTTTCATACTCGTTTCCTCTTTCAATGTTGTTGGCCGTTCGTTTTTGCTTGGTACGCAAACCGCGGTTTGTATCGGTTCAGCCGCTTGGATTACGGGTTCGCGGACTTGTTGGATTGTCTCATGGGTGGTCACCGCAAATGCAGAGCTGATCGGTGCTGCTGCGCTTTCCGGTGCTCGAACGCTGTGCGAATTTCCTAAGCCTTCATGCATGACATGCGTGAATATCTCGGATCGCCCATCGTATTCACCACGATCACGTCGCTGTCTCTCACGGCTGACGTCGATCGAAACCCTAAGGGCTTCGAGAGCGAGTGTTGCGTATGTAAGTGGTGTATCCGGCAAGGTGACGCCGAGTAGCTTCGCGACCTGGTCCAGGGGTGCCCTGATTGCTTCCCAATCCCTGAGGTAGATGGCTTGGCGGAGGGTTGTCTGTATTGCGTCTTCGCGTTTTGCGGCGAATTCAGCTGCTGCAAGGGATCTTGGACCGGATGCGAGACGCGCTTTTTCAAATGCAGCGATTTCAAACCGTACAAGTTCGCTTAGCAGCGCTTTGAATGTGTTCTGGTCCATGGTCGGACACCCCCGTACATAATCGTAGGCAAGGGTGGTCATCGCTGTCAGGCGAGCCGAGATATCCCTTGCTTCGGAGGGGATGTCGGTACGAAGCGAAAAAACAAAAAAACGGTTTGATTTAGAGTTTGGATCGAAAGGAAGCCTACGTCGAAAATAGTATGTCCCAGCGCGCTGCTCGAGATACGGGGTGCGATGATGATCGGTCACGCTGCGACTCCGGTCTGACTTTGTGCACATGCTGTGCATGTGATGTGGCTTTTGGAGTGCACCGGATGTGACCAGAACGAGAAAAGGCACCCCAAGGGGTGCCTTTTTTCTTTTAATATCAACGCTGTACGAGGATATTGGCTCCGACGGTAGGGATCGAACCTACGACCAATTGATTAACAGTCAACTGCTCTACCGCTGAGCTACGTCGGAACGGTCTGCACCGTATAGCTATGGTAATTTCCGGCGTCCAGAGGGTTTTGCCACTTTTTTCCAGA